>ENA-UPSM01005314-UPSM01005314.1-activated-sludge-metagenome-genome-assembly--contig:-NODE-5314-length-12770-cov-3.451435_pt1 | contig 12770 bp, 7 predicted proteins | sample MGYA00238181_ERZ773283 | MGnify/ENA primary metagenome ERZ773283 (study PRJEB29023, sample SAMN05720199) | activated sludge metagenome | isolation source: Anaerobic digester | place: Japan... | reverse complement strand
ACCGACATGAAATTTAAGCCCAGCTGCCTCAGATAAAGCACGATCGAAAAAATAAGCTGATTGTAAGTGGATACGAATGCGCCCAGTATTGCGTTCACAGCTCGTCAACCTCCGTTTTTTTATTTGTTCTTAAAATTGCATCACCAAATAAAGGTGCTGCTGAAATTCTTATAATACGATTACATTTATTTTCATCAAAATCTATTGTATCTGTAACAAATAGTTTATCTACCTGACTTTCATTTATTCTTTCATAAGCCGGGCCTGAAAGTAAAGGATGAGTAATTGCACCAAATATTCTATTTGCTCCTTTTTCCTTTAATGCTTTTGTAGCATTTACAAAAGTACCAGCAGTATCGATAAGATCATCAACTAACAATATATCTTTGTTTTCAACATCGCCAATTATATTCATAACTTCTGTAATGTTGTCTTTGGGACGTCTTTTATCAATTACAATTAAACCTGAGTTAAGCATTTTTGAATATGCTCTTGCAATTTTTATCCCGCCAACATCAGGGGAAACAACAACCAGATTATCCGAAAGATTATTCAGATAATTTAGAAATATAGATGATCCATATAAATGGTCCATCGGAATATCAAAATAACCTTGGATCTGTGATGCGTGTAAATCCATTGTCATCACTCTATCGGCACCTGCAGAAGTAATAAGATTAGCCATTAGTTTAGCAGTGATTGCAACCCTGGGCTGATCTTTTCTATCTTGTCTAGCATATCCAAAATATGGAATTACAGCAGTAATTCTCTTTGCAGATGCACGTTTTGCTGCATCAAGCATAATAAGTAATTCAACTAAATTATCAGATGGAGGATTTGTTGATTGAATTAAAAATACATCTCTTCCTCTGATATTTTCACCATACTTAACCCAAATTTCCCCGTCGCTAAATCGCTTTGATTCAAGAATACCTAATGGAACACCGATGGAATCAGCAATTTTTTCTGCTAACGGCTTATTTGAGCTGCCGGCAAAGATTAAGAATCCATCTGATGACATTTAGTAAAACTCAATATATTTTTTAAATAGGCGTCAAATATAACCAAAGAGGCTTGTTAAGTCAATAAATTTGGTTGTTTTAGAAACACTTTTGATTAATCTTTTCTCTTTTTAATCAGGAAAAAAATCACCATTAGAAGCACACTCCCAGCCAATATATATATCCACATCGGTGTTTCTTTAAGTTTATAAGGCTTAAATGTAACTGATATTGTCTTTCCTCTTCCGATTTCGTCAAGGGAATATGACCATGTTAAATTATTTCCAGACTTATTAGTTGCGTTATGAGTGATTATTTCCCCTCTTATATTATAATTATATGTAACACGGTATTTGCTGCCTTCTATACCAAATCCTGTAGCCACAGGAGGAATAAACTGCGAAAAAATCTTTTGACCGGAAGCACCATCTTCTAACAGAAATTTTGATTGAGAAAAGGCTTTTATTGTATTCAGTGAATCAACATGACTAAATTTTATATCAATATTTGCGTGTACTGTTGAATCAGTTGAATCTGAATAGGCAGTAATGTTTTTAATTGTTGTAAAGCCAGAAGAAAACTCTTTTCTTATTGAATCGGGATTAAAAATTTCCAGATTCAAAATTGTTGATACTGAACTTGAATCAGAATATTTCATCCAGTAGTTGATTTGCATTTCCCCGGAACCATCCGGATAAATTACTGTGTTCTGAGTATAGTTAAGACAACCAGTAATTAATATTACTGATAGAAAACAGAACGACAATATCTTTTTCAATTCAATATTCCTTAATAATATTTATTAGGTATTTAAATTTATGGAACATTCATAAATTATTCATTATTTTTCGCCTTCAAAATTTAGGAGTATCTAATGCCAACGTATGAATATAAATGCACTAAATGCGGACACAGATTTGAAATTTTTCAATCAATGAAAGATGAGCCATTAACAACTTGTCCGGTTTGTAAAGGTAAGATAAAAAGATTAATAGGAGCCGGTGCTGGACCAATTTTTAAAGGAACCGGTTTTTATCAGACAGATTATAAAAACCCAAGTAACAGTAAAACTAGTAATTCAAAAACTAATAATCAGAGCACAAACAATAAAACTGCATCTGACAAAAAATCTGATATAAAATCTAAAAACAAAGAATGATAGTTTCAGATGCTGTTTAAAAATCGGCACCGATAGAAAAATAAAATATCGGGTCTGAAAAGTGATTAAAATTATAAGCCCAGGCTACATCGAATCTTAACAAGAAGTACAGAAAGAAAACTCTTGCACCAACACCGGTACCCATAAGTAAGTCTTTACTTTTAAAATATCCATTTGAATCTTTATTAAATAATTGCAGCTTGCTGGTATTATCCCAGGCAGCACCTGCATCAATAAACGCAACACCTATAATATTATTAAATAATATTGGCAAAGGTCCCGGGATCAAATATCTGATTAGCGGAAATCTGAGCTCATAATTCATAAGCAGGTATTTTGTACCAATACGCTCGGAATAATTGTAGCCTCTTAAAGGCAATACTGCAGTCAGAAAAGCATAATCGCTAGTTGATTCAATAGGAATTTCTGTAGTTGCAAAAGAACGATTAATCCAGTTTTCTATTCCACCCATAAAAAATCTCTGTGCATTTTCACCACCGGAATATCCACCTGAAAATCTTATAGCAAAAGAATAATCAGTCCAGAATCTTAAATATGTTCTGTAATCTCCGCTCAATGTATAAAAACTTAATCGTTTATTTCCCAATCCTGGATTTCCATAAGCTTCCAATCGATAGCGAGTTCCTTGAATTGGTGCAGTATAACCCCACATAATATTATCGTGTACATAAGCTAATGAAGGTACTATAAATGATGCCTCATCAAGCGGATCAGAAAGATCGTCAAGATTTTCTCCTCTTACATTAAGCCATCCTAAGCCGGCTTCAAAACGGTAAAATCTGTTAAGAGGCAATGAAGCCGATAATGCAAAACCATAGCTTCTGTATCTGAAGAAATTAATATAATTTCCTTTAATAACATTGATAAACCTTGCAGTGTGATAGCCCTGAATGCTATAATTAATTTTACCACTGAGATTATAATATGCTAAACCATAATCCGAATTTTTAAGATCAATTTGTAAACCAGTAACACCAATTAATCTGTGATCACCAAGAATATCGCTAAAACTTAAAACTGTTGTGCCTATTAATCCATAAAATGTACTATAACCCGCATTAGCATAAACCAGGTCAGGCCCAAAAGTTATCTTGTATTTATTTACAAGATAATTTCCATTTTCATCAAGATTGTTTTTGGGAATAAACAACGAATCATTTGCATAGACTTTTTCTTTATTGGTATCAGAAGAGCCAAAAACAAATTTTGAATAATCATTTGAGCTTTTTGCTGATGAAGTATCTGATTCTATTACGTCACCCGTAAATATTTTTATTTGTTCTTCTTTTACTTCTTCCTTTTCATTGGTTTGAGTAATTAATGTATCCTTAATAATACTTTCATCAACTTTTGCATTTCGCTTCTCATCAAGCTTAGAGATGTATAATGTTGGTTTTAAAGTATCTAATTGTGTTTTGGGCTCAAACGGATTATCAAGCATAAAAAGATTAAATACAGATTCGTAAAGTGAAGAGAAAGCCAGTTTCTTACTATCCTTGGATAATGATAGTTGATATAATCCGCTAATCGAATTTGTAATTGGTTTAATTGGTATATCTGTAATCAGAACTGATTTATCTTCACTGGTTAAATCTTTGATATAAATATTGTTTATTCCATTAATATCAGAAATAAAAATCAGTCTTTCTCCGTTAGCTTCTTCTTTGGGTGAAGTTTCATCGCTGTAGGGCAGATCAGTAATTCTAATAATTTTTCTGTCTGAAATATTTAATTTATAAATATCTTTTTGTGAGTAGTTATGATCAGATATCTTAAAATCCTTACCGATTTTGCTTTCATCAAGATAATCACCTCTATCAGAAACAAAATAGATCGCTTTATCATCGTGAGACCAGGCAGGATCAGAATCACTGAATATATCATTTGTAAGATCTGTAAGCTCCTTGGTTTCAAAATTATAGATATAAATATCAGACTGTTTTGAAGTCTGACCAACAAAAGCCAGATATTTTCCGTCATTGGACCAGGTAACACTTTCGATAGATTCTAAATCAAATTCCAATGTTTCTCTTTCATCTTCTTCAAGATCAAAAATATATATTACATCAAAGCCGCTGTGTTCAGCAGAAATTGCAATTTTGTTTCCATCGGGTGACCAGGTTAAACCCGGTGTTAAAATATTTAATTCTTCAAAATCCGGCGTCTGATTTCCTTCCGCAAGCGGGCCAGTAGTTTTTCCGGTTATTACATCCATAATATATAAACCGAAATAATAATCTCTGTTCGAGATAAAAGCTATTTTATCACCTTGTGGTGAGAGCGCGGGAGAAGTATTATAAAACCCTTTGTCTTTTTCAGGATTGGTTAAACGTTTCGCAAAATCTACAGGATCATCTCTTAAGGCAACATCAGGCCAGAAAGTTTTTTTAATTTCTTTTTTCCATCGCTGACCAAGTTCTTTTATATCTATGCCAAGTGTTGCTTTAAATCCTTCTTCAACATTGCCAATGCCTTTTATTTTATTAAGCAATTCACCTATCTTTTCTGTACCGTATTTATTAGCGATATAATAAAAAACCGACTGACCACCACGATAGGCAAAATAATTATCCAATCTGTTTATATCGGGTAAATATTCGTTGACAGCAGCATCACGGATAAACATATCTGTATCAACATCCCAGCCCAATGCTTCATATTCTGCAAGACCTTCATTAAACCATAATGGAAACTGAAGAGATATATTATTTGATATTATATTCTGAATTGATCCACCAAAAAACATGTCATTCATTACAGCATGAACAAGTTCATGATGAACCAGGTGCCTGAATTGTTTATATGATCCGGTAAACTGAACTACAACTCTGTTCTTAAAAAGTTCAGTAAAGCCCTGAACACCTTCTGATAAATATTCATCAATTACATTTGTTTCCTGAAATTCATTCTGTGAATTAAAAATAATTAAAGTAATTCTGCTGTTTATACGGTAATTAAAAGCATCTTGAATTGACGTTAAAGCATCTTCAGCTGCTTTTGCAGCAAACTCAGTTATTGTTTCACCGCCCTGATTAAAATAAATATCAAAATGTTTAGTTTGTATGTAATACCAATCATAGTCTTTGATATGCAGCTTGTTTTTTCCAAACTGTGCAAACACAGCAGTTGAAAAAAACACAACAATAGTCAAAATTATTTTGAGTGGTCTCATTTTTAATCCTTTGAATCAACAATTATAAAATCTAATTCTGATCTTTCTTCATCAACACGAATAAGTCTGACATTAACCTTATCACCTTAACGATTTTGTTTCTTTGTTCTCCTTCCAATTATAGCCTATTTTTTTTCATCGTGTTCATAGTAATCATCATCTAAATCACGTAATCTTACTAATCCTTCAGCAAGTATATCTGTAAGTTTAACAAAAATTCCAAAATTAATTATACCAGAAATTATTGCTGAAAATTCATTTCCCAGATGATTTTTAAGATATTCAATCTGCTTTATTTTAGTACTTAATCGTTCCGCTTCTACAGCATTTCTTTCCGTTGCAGATATATTGTCGCAAATTTCTTCCAATTGTTCAAGTGAATAAATTTCTCCCCTTTTATTATTAAGATAATAAAACAACAATCTATGCACAATCAAATCACTGTACCGTCTTATTGGCGAGGTAAAATGAGTGTAGTACTTAAATCCAAGTCCATAGTGTCCAATGTTCTGTGTTGAATAAACAGCTTTTGCCATCGAACGAATTGCCAACTCATTAATCAGTGCTTCCTCTTCTTTACTTTTTACCTGATTTAATAAATTCTGGAAGCTTGCTGATTTAGACGAGGAATCCGGATCGAATGAATATCCCAGTGTTTTTACAAATCTCGAAAACTCAATTATTTTTTCCTTATCGGGTAAATCGTGAACCCGATAAACAAATGGCTTAACTGGTCCCGTTTTGCCGGAAGAAATATGGCAAGCAACTATTCTATTAGCCAGCAGCATAAACTCTTCAATAAGCATATTACTTTCCTGAGTTTTCTTGATTGCAATACTAACTGGCATTCCATTTTCATCAAGTTCAAATTTTACTTCGGGAGAAATAAAATCAAACGAACCCTCACGCATTCTTTTCTTTCTGAGTATCTGCGCAATCTTATTAAGCAAAAGTAAATCCTCAGAAAAAGCACCATTACCTTGTTCAATAATTTTTTGTGCTTCTTCGTAAGTAAATCTTCTCTTACTATTAATTATAGTTCTGTCAATTTTATAATCAACAACTTTTCCTCTTAGCGTTATCTGAACTATTACAGAGTAAGTAAGACGATCTTCATTCGGAATCAGTGAACAGATCTGATTAGATAATTTTTCAGGCAGCATTGGAATTACTTTACCAACAAAATAAACACTGTTTCCTCTTGAGTTTGATTCCTGATCAAGTGCAGAACCCTTTTTTACATAGTAAGAAACATCTGCGATATGAATTCCGATTGAGTAATTCCCATTTTCCAATTTTTCAACTGATAATGCATCATCAAAATCTTTAGCATCATCAGGATCAATAGTAAAAACATTTTTATCGCGGTAATCAATTCTATTATTGATTTCATCTTCAGAAATATTACCTAATATTTTATCAGCTTCTGTTAATACTGATTTAGGAAATTTATATCTCAAATTAAATTCTCTTGAGAGAGAAAGAATCTCAGCATCAACGGAACCAGCCTTTCCATAAACTTCAATTATTTCCCCTTCAGGATTAAGCATAGAACTATCCCAGGATAAATTTCCGACAACAACTTTATCTCCTGTTTTAGCACCGCTAAGATGTGTTTTATTGATATAAATATCCCTTTGAATATTTGGATCATCGGGTGAAATGAAGTAAAAGGAATTGGATTTTTTTAATTTGCCAACATATTCTTTTCGTTTTCTTTTAATGACCTTTATAATTTGTCCTTCAAGGTTTTTCCCTTTTTGTTTGGCAAATAATTCAACTTCAACTATATCACCATCAAGTGCAGCACCTAAATTTCCTGATGAAATAAAAATATCATTAATATTTTCATTGTTGATTATAACAAATCCATAACCATTTTTATTCATCTCTAATCTGCCGGTAAGCTTATTGGTTGATGGCATTTTATTAAGCTGATATCGTTTACCTGTTCTTATTAAAAAACCTTCTTCTTCAAGCTTATGTAATGCGGCTTTCAGAGATGCGTATTCATGTTCGGAAGTAAAACCGAGTTTTTTTGATATGTCTTTTGATTTATATCCCCTGCCCTGATTGCGATTAAAAAACGCCTTTAATTCTTTTTTCATTAAAATTCAAAATTATATTTTAATCCGCCTTCAAAGAATAAAGGATTATTAAATGAAGATGATTCATTTTCAGATTCTTTTCTCTCAAGACGCAGTTGAAATCTTTGAGTTAATGGATATTCAAGTCTGATATTTGCACGGCTAAGATCCTGAAGCACTTCGGTTGATCCTCCGATTTCATAACGAAGATTGCCGGCTCTTCCAATTAAATTGAATTTTGTTTCTGTGGCAGTTTGTCTCAATTGAAAATCTTTGACATAATCGCTGAAATACTGATTCAGCACACTTCCAATTAATGAGCCTGCAAGGGAGGTTGCTGTTGATGCAAACAGATTCTTATCTTGTTCTGTAACGTTTTCATCGTTTGGAAATTTACCTTGCAAAATAAAAAACATTGCATCAGTAACATTTTTGCTTGGATCTTTTTTGTCCTCATCAATATTCTGTCTGCCCATATAAACTCCAACATTATCTTCATCAGCGATAAAGTTTTTATTCAGTTCACTCAACGGACCTTTTAATTTTATTTTAACAGCAACTTCCTGTTCAGTTTGCCCGGTAGTGCTGCCTGGCGGAGTGTAGTAATCTTTATAAGTTGAAGTTATATTGACTATCGGATCATCAATCTTATCAAATTTAATATTTCCGTTAGCATTAAATGATTTAATAAAGCTTAGAGATGATCCCGGTAAAAGAGTAAGTTCACCGCCGGATTTTTGTTTTCCATCAATTGACTGCAGAAAGAAATCACCGCCGAGTAATACTAAAAGTTTCTGATCAAGTTCTTTGGATAATAACACTACTACCTCTGCTTCATTTACCAGTTTAATATCAATAGTATAATTAAATTTTGTTGAAGCTACTGTATTGTTGTTAATACTGTCTTTTTTAATACGCGCAGAAATGATACTATCAAGTTCAGACTCAAGCAGATCACGGACAATATCTTTTTCTTCGTATCTATAAATAAATCCTGCTGAACTTGAATAAGCAGAACTGCTTAACGGAACAATTAAATCGGCAACTGTAACATCAATCGGTAAATTCAGATATGAATTATTTTTATTTGCAGAATATGTAATTGCATCTCTGATTCTGAGTGCAACATCCCCATAAACAATAGGGCTTGCAGTTTTAGAAATCTGATCCAGCACTTTAAGATCGCCTGCAATAGCCAGATAAGTTGAATCAAGTTTAAATTCTTTTAATTTAACAAATCCGCTTCCTGTTAAAGTGCCGCCGTTCTTTGTTCCGGGAGCATTTTTCAATTCAATTTTTTCAATTGTAACATCTTCATCATCAATCCAAACCTTTGTCTGCAGATCATAATCAAGATTATTATTCGTTACTTTAAATGATGCATCATTAATACTGAAATATCCTATTGCAATCGGCTGTGACAATGTTCCTGATAAATCAATTTCGGTTTCCAGTTTGCCTTTTTTAAATTGAACAAAAGGAATAATATCTTTTAATGAACTTAGATCAAATTCATCTGATTCAATTGAAAGACTGATCGATCTTTCAGCTCTGTCAACACTATCTGATGAAGCAGAGAGTGTTAATGGTATATATCCGTTTATAGAAAGTGCAGGATCATTAAAATTAAGAGTTGAATCAAGAAGCCTGATATCAGTATTTAACGAATTATTACTATAATCAAACACCGAAAAGAGTGATCCGAAATTACTATTACCGTAAGTAATGTTTTCTACAGAAGCATTAATTTTAAAAAGGGGATCGGATAAATTACCCGTAAGTGATCCTGAAAAATTAATATCAGATTTAATTTTCCGCTCTGGTTTTCTGGCTAACAAACCTTCTATGATTTTTTCACCTTTAAGAGATTTTAAAGTAATATCTGCTTCGTGATATCCTTCAAATCCCGTTTCACCGGATATTTTGAATTCGCCCCCAGCTATATCTAAAAGGAATCTATCAAATGAAATTGCTTTGTTATCGTATGCAAGCTGTATGTTTCCGCTGTTTTTAATTTCCAATGCATTAAAGATTATTTGTAATGCCGGTATATCCAGTATTAATCTTCGATCATCAACTTTAACATCGGCAGATAAATCTGCTTTTAAGTTTTTTTCGAAATCCATTTTTATTCTGGAAGTCATCTTGTTATTATCAATATCCAGTTCCGCATTAAGATCATATAAGTTACTGCCTGCATAAATACGATCTGAGGTTAACTTCAAGCCAGCATTCAATAAGTCCTGATCGTTAGAGTTTATCCTGTTACTTAAAACAAAATCCAAAGAGGTGTTAATTAAAAAATAAACATCTGTGTTATTCCAGAACTTAACATATCCAAAATCAGAATCCATATCTAATGAAAGCTGTTCATCTTTACTGCTCATCTTACCGCTCACCAAGCCATCCAGTTCCAAAGTATTTTTACCGAAAGCTATTTTTACAGATTCTTTAAAATCCAGAAGATATGTAAAAGCAAAGTCCTGTAGTTTCTCATTTAATCCATTCTCAACTAAAATATTCTGTTGTGAACTAACTGAGTCATTATTAAAAACACTCAAGTATCTTTCTGTAATATTTTTATTTAAAATTTCTGCTTCCTGTGCAAAAACACTCCCAAGGGTTGTTAATTTAAAATTACCATTAATAGTAAAATCAGCTATATCGGATATAAGATTAATAATTTTATTTCCATTATCATTTCTTCTTACATCAAGGATTAATCGTGTGCTATCAATATTAAAATCCGAAAACTTTGTATCCTGAATATCCGTAACTAAAAATAAATCAATGCTATCAGGATCAAAGCCCTGTCCACTCAAATCAAATGAAAGATTGATAGCTGATTCAAATGATGGATCGTTAAGGAGTCGGGCAAGATTAATTTCATTTAATTTGCCTTTAACTTCATAAGAAGGATCATCAGGATTGGTAAAATCTACATTAGCATTTAATAGTGCTGAAGTAGAATCACCACTGAAATAAATTGAAGAATTTATTACTCCATTTTCGGCTTTTGAATTAATTTTCAGATCCCGTAAAAAGCTTCCTCCAAATACTGATGAACCTGCATCAAGAGCTAATTCCATATTCATTTTGTTTGGATCGAAACCTGCTCCGCTTATTGTTATCTGTGAATTAACATTTGTAGGAATGGAAATGAAGGAAGATAAATCAAGTTTTGATGTTTTTAATTTAATATCGTATAACATATCTGCAGGTCTCAGATCTAACTTTGCATCGCCTGACAGATTACCCAAGTCAGTTCTGAGTGCAAACTTAGAATCAAAATTTAACGGACCTCCCTTATAACTTAAAGTATCAAATTTAACAACACCGAGCATTGTATATTCAGGTAAGTCCAAACCTGCAAGAAGCTTATTTGGATCAGCAGGATCCAGGTATGAATCATTTAAGCTTACATCAAAAAACATATTGTCAAAATCAAGAAGATTTTTAAGATTTGCTTTTCCCAATAACCTGGTATTGTTATAAAGGACCTCCATATATTTAATTTGTAAATCACTTAATGTACCTGATGCTTCAATTTGTGCTGCAATAGAACCCTTAAGCATATCCATCGGAGGAACAAACGTCGAGATATCAGCAAAATTTAAATTTGATGCATCAAGACTTATCCTGACTGGTGCTTCGGCTAATGTTTTAGTTGAAAAATTATTCAGAAAATCCACACCTAAAACTGCTGCATTAATTTCAACATCGGATTCATCAGTTTTCAAACGAAGTTTATTTATACCCGCAAGATTCGGAGTTATTAAAAATGTTCCTGAAAAACTTTTCAATTGAAAAACAGTAAAGTTTGGTGAGAAAGAAAAATCATCTATTGTTAATCTGTAATTGTATTTATTCAAATCAGCAAAAGCATTCAGTTTCAGGTTCAGGTCTTTAATTCTCAGATCGTTTGTATTGATATCCGGATAAGATTCAGTACTACCGATTTTATCAAATTTCTGCAAAGAAAAATCCACATTGGTAAGAGCAAAATCTGCTACTTCAATTGTAAAGGGAAACTCCGATGTCGTTGTATCTTCAGGTTCATCAGAAGAAGGAAACATTTTTAGAAGATTTAATTGACCATCTTCTTCTTCGATTAATTTTATACGTGCATCTTTCAGTTCAAATTTTCTTACGTAAATATTTTTAAACAAAATTTTAAGCGGACTGGTTCTGAGTTCTATTTTACCGGCTGAAACCACCGTATCATTTTGTAGAGTAGATAATGTCGTGTTTTTAATTATCAGCGATGTAAATATCGTTCCTTCAATTTCCCCGATTGAAAGTTTACCGTTTATTTCATCATTAACTGTTTCAACCACAAAATCACGAAGCCAGCTTTTAAAGAAAGAAGTTTGAGAAACTCCAAAGAAGAGCATCAACAGCATAAAGATAAACAAAAAGGTAAAGATGAAAATGTTTACGCCGTAACGTAAAGCCTTTCTGCCTTTACCGATTATTCTGGTTTCTTTTTCTTGTGACTTTTCTTTTTTCACTGGTCTTAAAAGCGCTCTTTTATAAGTTGAATAATTTTAGAAGTAGATTGATCATTCACAAATTTGATTGTTTTAACTTCACCTCCGTTTGCCTCTACTATATCTCTGCCAACAATTTTATCGATCGACCAATCTGCACCTTTTACCAGTATATCAGGAATTAATTCATTAATAATTTCTGCAGGAGTATCTTCTTCAAAAAAAGTTACATAATCCACAGGCTTAAGATTTGAAACTATAAATGCTCTTTCTTCCTGTTTTAATATTGGTCTTTTTTCTCCCTTAATTCGTTTTATCGATTGATCTGTATTTAATGCAACAATAAGTATATCGCCCATCTCTTTTGCTTTAACAAGATAATCAACATGTCCGGAGTGAATTAAATCGAAACAACCATTTGTAAACACAACTTTTTTATTTGAGTTTTTTAACTGAATTCTTATCTCTTTTATTTCTTTACGCGATTTGATATTACTCATTTATTTTCTCTGATAATTGTATCAAACAGTTTATCAATTTCAATCGGAACAATTCCAACTTCTTCACAAACCAATCCGCCCGCATAATTAGCAAGATAAGATGCTTCATAAATATCTGCCCCGGCTGCAAGTGCAATTGTTAATGTTGATATAACCGTATCACCTGCACCGGATACATCTGCAACTTTTCTTGCTTTTGTTGGCATTCTCATTTCAGGTTTGTTTTTTTCAAAAACAGCAATACCGCCTTCACCCAGAGTTAATAAAACATTTTTTGCATTTAGTTTTTTTAATAATTCATTTCCGGCAAAAGAAATATCCTTATCTGTTTTTATTCTTA
>ENA-UPSM01005312-UPSM01005312.1-activated-sludge-metagenome-genome-assembly--contig:-NODE-5312-length-12774-cov-4.803051_pt1 | contig 12774 bp, 9 predicted proteins | sample MGYA00238181_ERZ773283 | MGnify/ENA primary metagenome ERZ773283 (study PRJEB29023, sample SAMN05720199) | activated sludge metagenome | isolation source: Anaerobic digester | place: Japan... | reverse complement strand
TCGTAGGCTTCGATCCGGCTTTGATGGGACCGTTGCAGATTCTGGAAGTGTTCATGTGGGAAAAATCCGCGCCGACAATATTGCCCAATCTCACAAACCTAACCCAGTGGATGGCGGTGTGCGACGCGGACGTCCCGAGTGGGCAGACTCTTTCGTACTCCGGGCTCAGTGCGACAACTATTTACACGACATACCGTCTTCGTGAAGGGATCGAGCGCTTTTTCATTACCGACATTAACAATCCTGCCGGCAGCGCCATGGCCCAGAGCGAACTTCCGGTCATGTGGGACATAATTTCCTCGCGGACATATGACTTCAATCATATTCCCGGCGGCTCCAATGTCCTCTTCATGGATGGCCATGTCGAGTTCATCAGGTACCCGGACAACCGCGCTCCCGTCAATCAGGCTTTCGCCATCGTCGGATATGTTAATGAAATCGGGTCGGATGATATCTGATATCGGCTGATATCGGCGACTGAACCGTGTCATAGCGCGTAAGCGTTTTTTGGGGAATCCGGAAATCGGGCCGGACGTCTCGTCAAGAGGCGGGCGGCCCTTTTGGTTTGGTTGCCGACTTTCCTTAGCCACCTTTCAGGCATGATCGACATAAACCCGAGGCTCTTGGACCTTTGCGGGGCGGGTTTGGGCTGCGTTGACACGTTCTGTGCGTCGGTCGTAAACTCTAACCATGTCCACACTGACACGAAAACAACGTGAGATCCGGGAACGGGAAGAGCATCTGCTCGAGATTGCGCGGGACCTGGTCTTGGAAAAGGGTTACCACGGCTTGACCATGGCCCGTATCGCCGCCCGTCTCGATGTGGCAAAGGCAACTGTATACCAGCATTTCAGCTGCAAAGAAGAGATTATCATCGCTTTGGCAGGGCGTAGCGTGGACCTGCAACGCGGCCTGGTCGATCGCGCTGCGATGTTCAAAGGAACGCCGCGCGAACGAATGTATGCGATAGGAGAAGCCACCGAACTCTTTGCCCTCCTGTATCCAGGGGATGCCCGGATCTTCCAGCTGATAAGCGCGGAAGCGATTACCCAGAAAGCTTCGCAGGCGTCCCTCTGGCGTTTGCGCCTTTCCGCCCGGCAGACTGCCAATGTCATGAGCGGCATTGTGCGCGATGCCATTGCGCGAGGCGACCTGCACTTGAAACCCGGAGACACTGTCGAAGACCTTACGTACCAGTTCTGGCTGATGGGAGAAAGCACCAAAGCGGCGGTGTGGAGTTGGATGCCTCCCCAGGAATTGGGGGTAAGGGACCCCTTCGAGGCGATGTTCCATAATGGACAGGTCATCGGCGACGCGTATGGATGGCGGCCGCTGTCTCAAGACTGGGACTACCGGGGGACCCGGCGGCGCGTGCGGCAAGAAATCTTTCCCAACGAGTGCTATAAGGCTTATGGTGACAATTACTTGGAAATATAGGTCCGTGGCGTTAATGTCTTTCTTCTGCGGAGGACCTATCCTTCTGGCTTGCCAAGAATGAGGCAGCGCGTGAGAGGTCAGGCGCGAGGGAGCAGTTCTTATGATCACTGGGATGGCGCACGTTTGCTTTGTCGTCCGGGACTTAGAGACGGCGATCACGTTCTACGTCGAGAAGCTAGGGCTGGCACACGCCTTTGATTTCCGGAACGAGCAGGGCGAACGTACCGGCGTTTACCTCCATGTGGGATATCGTCAGTTCATCGAACTCTTCCAGGGAAATCGAGGAGAACGGGACGATACACAGTCCTACAGGCATCTCTGCCTGGAGGTGGACGATCTTCGGACCACTTTGGCCATATTGCGCGAAAGAGGAGTGGAGACGACGGAAATGCTGTTCGGGGGCGACAACAGTTGGCAGTCATGGCTCACGGACCCCGACGGCAACCGCATCGAGCTCCACCAATACACCAACACCAGCCTCCAGAACGTCAGCCTTTGACTCGCACCTGCGGTCTTTTCGCTCTCTTCGGCGGTCCCGGGCAACCCGTCTCGTTCGAGGCGCCTTGCATGAAGGCCTATGTGACAGGTAGGATCCCGTCTTCAGGCAAGGGGGAAATGCGCGAGGATGCATCATCCCCGCGGTTGTGTCCACAAGAAAAGGAGAGCATTGGATTATGCGAATGAGTCACATGGTCGGTGCGCGGTACAAGGAGCGGCCCGCGGAGGCTACCCTTGAGAGTCACGCATTCCTACTGCGCGGCGGCTATGCAAGACAAGTGGCTAACGGCATCTATTCGCTATTGCCTCCGGGGTTCCGGGTCTGCCACAAGATCGAGGCCATTATCCGCGAAGAAATGGACCGGATAGGCGGACAAGAAGTCTTGATGCCTGTCGTGCTCCCGCGGGAATTGTGGGACGAATCCGGAAGATACGAGGGGGTCGGGCCCGAATTGCTGCGCATCAAGGACCGAACCGGCCACGACATGCTCCTGGGGATGACCCACGAGGAGGCCGTGGTCCATCTCTGCCGCAACGAAGTGCACAGCCATACGCAGTTTCCCTTCATGCTGTATCAGATCCAGACCAAGTTCCGCGACGAACCTCGGTCAAGAGGCGGGCTCATCCGGGTGCGCGAGTTCACGATGAAAGACGCCTACTCCTTCCATACGTCTCAGGAAGACCTCGAGCGCTACTACACAAAGTGTTACCGGGCGTACGAGCGCATTTTTGCGCGTGCCGGAATACCCGAAGTGACTGTTGTTCAATCGGATACGGGGATGATGGGGGGCTCGGTAGCTCACGAATTCATGTTATTGACCGCCGTCGGGGAAGATACCATCGTCACTAGCGAGGACGGCTCGTATATCGCCAACCAAGAGGTTGCCACGGGAGTCATCGAAGGGTATCCCGAAGACTCCCTTCCTCTCGAAAAGGTTCACACTCCCAATTGCCGCACCATTGACGAGGTAGCCGGCTTTCTTGGCGTAAAAGCGCGGCAAACGGCCAAGGCGGTCTTCTACGACCACGACTCCGATGGCAAACTGGTCTTTGTGGTAGTGCGCGGAGACCGGGAGGTCAATGAAAGTAAACTGGCCAAGATCATCCAGGCGGCGCCTGTGCCTGCCGATGAAACCCGCATCCGAAGCGTGGGCGCGGAGCCCGGGTTTGGTTCGCCCATGGGAGTCGACCGTCAAAAGATACGCCTTGTCATCGACCACACGCTGAGGTCTTCAAACAACCTTGTTACCGGCGCTAACGAAACGGATTACCATTACAAGAACTTCAATCTCGACCGAGATCTCCCCGGCGTCGAGACCGTGGATGTGGTCGACATCGAGGAAAACGACCTGGCGCCCGACGGAAAGCACAAGATCGTGCTTCAGCGTGGTATCGAGGTGGGGAACATCTTCCAGCTCGGCCGAAAATACACCCAGTCCATGGGCATGACCTATGACGATGAGCAAGGCAAGGCACAAACACCCATCATGGGATGTTACGGCATCGGCGTGGGGCGCCTCATGAGTTCCGTAATGGAGGTCAGGCGGGATGACTACGGCCCCAAATGGCCCATCACCATCGCGCCGTGGCAGGTCCATCTGAATGCCCTCAAGCTTGACCAGGCAGTGGTCAAGGAAACGGCCGAAAAACTGTACGGCGAGCTGTGTGCGGCGGGCATCGAAGTGCTGTACGACGACCGCAACGCCCGCCCAGGTGTTCAGTTTGCCGATGCTGATTTGCTGGGAATCCCCATTCGACTCATTGTCAGCGAACGCAATCTCAAGGATGGCAACCTCGAGTGGAAACGCCGCGATACAGGGGATTCGGGCACGATATCCGTTGAAGATGCAGTCAGCTCGATCGCGGATTGGATTCGCCAGGCCGTCGAGCTTATCGAGAGTAAAGCGCCCGAGTCTGTTTAACAGCCGCTCCCTCACTCGCCCGAGACCGTGACAACGATCCGGCGTGTGCGGGGCTTGATGTCGCACTCGAGATGAAAAATCTGCTGCCAGGTTCCAAGAACTGGCGCGCCGCCCGAGACGGGCACGGTCAACTCCGGCCCCATCAAAGTGGCCTGCAAATGCGAATGACCGTTGCCGTCATGCCACGCCTTCTCGTGGCCATAGTCCCGGCTGGGAGGGATAAGGCGTTCCAGCACCGCGCCGATGTCCTCTTGGAGTCCGGACTCGTACTCGATAGTCCCGATAGCTGCCGTGCTGCCCACGTTGAAAATGTGGCACGTTCCCGTACGAATCCGCGATGCTACGACGATTTTGCGCACTTCCGGCGTAAGGTCGTGCGTTTCACCGTGCCGACAGGTGGTGATTTCCATGATTGCCTGATGAACCATAGGAGTAGGCCCCTTTCCGCAGTGAAAAACTCCGAGCTAAAGACCAGATGCCCGTCTTGGGGGTAGAATAAGCTGGCTACGGGCAGAGAACAACCTCATCTGCTTGAAAGATCATTCCCTACAGGGTACATTTCTAAAGATTCAAGGTTGCTGTGAAATATCAGCAGATGGGTGAGACGTTCCAGTGAGAAGCCGCCTTTGTCATGTCGCGTTTCTGCTATACGTGGGCGTGGCCATACCCGCTTGGCCACAGTCGATATGGGTCTCCTCCGACCTTTATGACCAGGTCAGCGTGGTCCTTGCGGCAAATGCCCCGGCCGAACAGAAACACGCCGCGGAAGTTTTCCTGAAATACTGGAAAATCACTACCGGCCACGACGCAACCATCTCCCCAAAACCCGAAAAGCGCGTGAATGTCTGGATAGGGCGAAGTGTGATTCCGGAAGAGCTTCTGATCGACCTGAAGACCGAGGGATTGGGGCCGGACGGGTTCATCCTGGATACACTCCGGGAACCGGCCGGGGAAAAGGGTTCCGCGGCGTTACAGACTGACCGTCACTTGCTGGCTCTTGGCGGCAAGAGAGGGATCGTCTACGCCATTTACCACTTTTTTGAAGAGTACATGGGGGTTCGATGGTTGGCCCCAGGCGTGCTGCACGTTCCCGAACATGCCCCGCCAGCGTTGCCCGAGGTCCGGGCCCGGATTGTTCCGTGCTTCGAGTACCGTTACACGGACTACGCGGAAAACGCTGACGATCCGGATTTCCGCGAGGCGCATAAGTTGTTACAGAAAAATGAGTTCGGCGCATTTGCTCACACGGCATATGACCTTGTGCCGCCAGAGAAGTTCTACGCGGAGCATCCCGAATACTACTCGCTTGTGGATGCTCAACGGCGTGCGCCGGCAAGCATAGACTGGCGTGACCCGCGCGAGATCCGGCAGCATCCGGAACTTCAGGGCCAACTCTGCTTCTCGAATCCGCAAGTGGCCGCGGCGATAGCCGCGGAGCTGCGCGCACGCATCAAGGAGAATCCTGAACCTAAGATCTGGAGCGTATCCCAGATGGATTGGGGGAACTATTGCGAATGCGACGGGTGCCAAGCCATAGATCAACGTGAGGGAACTCATGCCGGGGCCCTGCTAACGTGCGTGAACCGCGTAGCACGGGCACTGAAGAGCGAGTTCCCGGAACACCGCATCGAAACCCTCGCATATCAATGGTCGCGAAGACCGCCACGGCAGCTCGCCCCCGAGCCCAACGTCATCGTCCGCCTGTGCACTGCCGAATGCGATTTTGCCCGCCCGCTCACATACCCGAAATTCCAGGAGAATGTTGCGTTTCAAAGCGATATCGCGAAATGGGCAGAACTCACCAACAACCTTTACATTTGGGATTACGCAGCGAACTTGTGGAATTTCCAGCTGCCTCATCCGAACGTTCAGGTCATCCAGCCTAACATGCAGTTCTTCAAAGAACGCGGCGCCATCGGAGTATTTGAACAAGGTTGTCCTGCACCGGGAGGCGAGTTTGCCGAGCTGCGCCAGTATCTGGTGGCGAAATGCCTATGGCAACCCGACGCGGACGGCCGCGCGCTGGCTTCCGAATTCATAGACCTCTTTTACGGTCCGGCGGCGCCAGGGATCAAGGAATACCTCGCGTTGATGTCGCAAGCGGTGCTGGACTCCGAGGTCCCCATGACCTGTTTCGATACGGGAGCCTGGATGGATTTCGAAGTGCTCACGAAGGCACAAGACATATTCAAGAAGGCATCCGAAGCGGTTGGAGACCAGGAACCCTACAAGCAGCGCCTCGGCCTCGCTTATGTGCCGGTGCAGTACGCGTCCCTCATCTGCCCGCCGGAACTGAAATACTCACGCTACGAGGTTACCGTACGGCGGCCGCCCAGTCCCACCCTCGAGGAGTACCTCGAAACCCTGAAGGGCCACGGCGTGACCCAGACCGTTTGTGGACAGCCTTTCGAGGCCGTTGTCGACCAGGCTGGAGGCACAACGCCCTCGCGCCGGGTCGACTCGGAATTGCGCGTCCTCGAAAACGAATACTTCCTCATATGGGTTGCGCCTTCCCTCCAGGGTTCGGTCATCCGCTGGCATGATAAAAAGAACTCACTCGAACTGCTTCGCGGTTTTCAATCGTACGGGAGAGGACCCGGCACGCTGCAAGATTGGACCCACAAGCTCGGAGAAGGAGGCCGTCCCCTCGCGTCTCCCTACAAGCTTATCAGTCAGACCCTCTATGCCTTGACTCTTGAAACAACCATGGAGAATGGGTTGAACGTAAAGCGCGTGATGGAATTGCGGCCCGCGACGCCCGAATTTACCGTGACTCTGATCCTGACCAACGGAAGCGGCCAACCCCTGGCGCCCAATGTCAAGGTCCATCCGGAATTCACCATCCCAGGAGAATCCCTTCCGGAAATCTGGCTTGAACGCTCCGGACGCTGGGAAAAGATCACCTCCAGTGCCTTGACACCCGAGCCGGTCCTTAGCGAGTATCTAGCCCCCTTCGATGGCTACCGCTGGGCCTTCCGGCTGCCAGACGTGAGCGTCACGCTCATTAACCAATTCGTTTCCTACCAGATAGACGGCCTCTATTACTACTGTAATGCGCAAGAAAGCGCCCGCCACATAAACCTGGAACTGTTTCCCAAACAGGAGCCCTTGGCGCCCGGCAAGAGCCGCCAGCTCAAGTCCACATACATCACAACCAGCAAGCGCCCGGAACAGTTCTGATTGCCGCAACCCACGGGAAATGCGCGACCGCCGGCTTGGAGTATGGCGATTACGGTGCGAGCGGCGCCGCCCCGACGTGGTTGCGTCGTGGCGGCATGCGCCTTAGACTCTGCAGGAGGAGCCTGAGATTTTCACTAGGAGGACCGGAATGTCTGGATGGATTCGAGTCTGCTCTCTCGCGGAGTTGCCTCCAGGCGCACAGAAGTCCTTTGACTGCGGGGTAGGCGAACCGGTTGCTCTGTTTCATATTGAGGGCAGAGTTTATGCCCTCAGCGATGTATGTCCTCATCAAGGAGGCCGCCTTTCACAGGGGTATGTTCAGGAAGGCGCGGTATACTGTCCTTGGCATGAATGGCGGTTCGCGTTGGAGCCCAGCGATGCGCCGCCAAACGATCTGATTAATCATTATCCTGTGAAGATCAAGCACGATGCGGTTTACATCGCCGCGCCCCTTTCCCGGTGAGGCATCGCGTCCGGGCACTTGCAGCCAATCGATTCCACAAATCGCCGTGATTCTCTATATAATCTCGACGAAAGGCGCTTGAGAGCAGGCATGGACAGGAAAATGGAAAACAAAGGCCGGCAGGAAGCTTTCGATGTTACCCGGGACCTGTTGGTGCGGTATGACCGCCCCGGACCGCGGTACACGAGTTACCCGACCGTCCCTGCCTGGTCAGAAAGCTTCAGCGAGGCCGATTATCGCGCGTGTCTCGGCCGGGCGGCCTCGAAATCGGGAGAACCTCTATCGCTCTATGTGCACATCCCCTTCTGTGAAAAGAGGTGTGCCTTCTGCGGGTGCAATTCTATCGCCACCGAAAAGAGAGAGGTGGCGGACAAGTATCTTGACCACGTCGACATCGAGCTGCGGATGCTCTCCGAGGCCCTCGCGGCCACCCGGCCCCTCAAACAACTCCACTGGGGCGGCGGGACCCCTACGTACCTGAGCACCGGCCAGCTTTCACGCTTGTTCACAGCGGTTTCTGAACGCTTCGAGATATCGGCGGACGCCGAGCTCGCGCTCGAGGTCGATCCGCGCGTCACCACCCCTGACCAGATCGCCCTTCTCCGGCAATTGGGTTTCAACAGGATCAGCATGGGTGTACAGGACCTCGATGAGCAGGTCCAGTGCGCAATCGGCCGTAATCAGACGGAGGAGCAGACCCGCGCCCTCATGCGCGTATGCCGCGAGGCCGGTTTCGAAGGGCTCAATATGGATTTGGTTTACGGATTGCCCGGGCAGACCCTTTCCTCGTGGTCGGTAACCATTCCTAAGATCATCGAGATGCAGCCCGATCGCCTTGCCGTCTACAGTTGTGCCTATCTGCCGGACAAGATGCACAACCAGCGGAAGCTCGATGCGTCGAAAATGCCCGCTGGTCCGGAGAAGTATGCCTTGTTCGCTGCGGCCCGCCAAATGTTCACCGGAGCCGGATACAGAGCCATCGGCATGGACCATTTCGCATTGCCTCACGATGAACTGACCCACGCGATGGACGAACGCCGCCTCCACCGCAATTTCATGGGCTACACAGTCGTCCCGTCGTCGGACATGGTTGCCTGCGGAATCTCCGCCATCGGAGAGGTGGGCGGCGGCTACGCTCAGAACGAAAAGAAGCTTTCTCGATATTACAACGCGCTCAAGGAGGGACGATTCGCCACCGCGCTGGGTTGCCGGCTTTCTCGAGATGATGAAATCCGAAGATGGACTATTCGCGAGCTAATGTGCAATTTCTACCTTGATTTCAGTGAGTTGAAGCGGCGCTACGGGATCGTGTTCGACGAATACTTTTCTGGGGAGCGCGAAGCACTCGAGGAGTTTCGAAGCGAGGGCTTCGTGGAGTGGACCGACGTTTGCTTGACGGTGCTGCCGATGGGTCAGGTGTTCGTTCGCAACATCGCCATGGTCTTTGACGCATACCTGAAGGGCAAGGAAGCGCAATCCGCGCGCTTCTCGCGCACCGTATGATGAGTAGCCTCAAGCAAGCCATTATCGTTGGGGGAGGGGTAACGGGTTTATGCGCCGCGTACTACCTCGCCCGTGACCTGGGCCGCGAAAACGTGGTCCTCCTCGAGGCGGACAACGTGGTGGGGGGGACCACGCGGAGCGAAGTCTCGGAGGGCTATGCGTGCGACCGGGGGCCCAACGGTTTCCTTGACCGCGAACCCGCAACCCTCGACTGGATAGCCGCCCTCGGACTGTCCGATGCGTTGGTCCGCGCAAACCAATCCGCCAAGCGCCGGTTTATCTTCACCAAGGGACGGCTCAACGAGGTTGTTGGACCGCCCCGTTTCTTCTTCAGCCCCATGCTTTCCGTTAAAGGCCGCCTTCGCCTGGCGGGTGAACCCTTTGTTGCCGGGAAACGCGACCATACGGGCGAGACAATTTGGGAATTCGCGGCCCGGCGCATTGGAACAGAAGCAGCCGACACCCTGGTCGGACCCATGGTGAGCGGTGTTTTCGGAGGCGATGCGCGGCTCTTGTCTCTCGAACACTGTTTTCCACGCATGGCTTCCATGGAACGCGAGTACGGCGGCCTCACACGCGCGCTCATAGCCAAGCGATGGCGGAAGAAGGCCGTCAGCCCCCTGGGACCCTCCGGAACGCTGACCAGCTTCAAAGAAGGCATCGGCAGGCTCCCTTGCGAGGCCGCAAAGGCTTTGGGGGATATCGTTTGCACGGGAGAGCGGGTGCTGCGCATCTTTCGAACGCCGGAAGGGGACTTCGCGGCAGAAACAAGCCGGGGACGCGTGCACCATGCCCGCGCCCTGGTGGTCGCCGCGCCAGCCTACGCGGCCGCCGAGTTCTGCCGGGAACTCGACGAAGCCGCAAGCAAAGCCCTTGCGTCTATCCGGTACGCCGATATCGCCGTGGTCTGTACCGGATACGAAGATGCTGCTGCGCATGGAAATACCAATGGCTTCGGTTTTCTGGCGCCCCGCCAAGAGGGATTGCGCGTCCTCGGATGCCTTTGGACTTCAAGCATGTTCCCCCAGCAGGCTCCCCCGGGACGTATCCTTCTGCGGACTATGTTCGGGGGCTACACGGACCCCGATGCGGTCCAGCTGGGCGATGACGAACTATTGGCCCTCATCCGCCGCGAGTTGCACCCTATCATGGGGATTGATTCCGAGCCCGAATACGTGCGCATCTTCCGTTGGCAGCGGGGAATCCCCCAATACCTGCTGGGCCACGGCGACATACTCCGCGAGATCGAAGCGGCTCAAGAGCGCCATCCCGGATTGGCTTTTGCGGGCAATGCCTATCGGGGAGTCGGACTTAATGACTGTGTCCTCTCAGCATTGCGAGCCCGCGAGCGGGTGCTTGGTTATCTCCGGGACGGATAACGGACCAGCCCATTTCCAGCGGCAAGAAGTTGGCACAATACCCTGAAGAGAGACTTCATTTGGCCCCCAACGGGTGGTACTATATCTCTTTGTGCTTGATACGGACTTCTTGCTTGCGGCAGAGGTGAGGCCAAGAGCAAAAGCCTGCGGGGCCGCTACAAGTTAAGGCGGCGGAGGATGGAAATGCTTTCTAAACCGGATAATGAAAACCGGTTGAATCCTACTGCGATGGATCCGCTTTGTCGAACACCATTTCCGAACTCGCGTAAGGTTTACGTCGAGGGATTGGTTCCGGCTATTCGCGTGGCCATGCGCGAGATAGCCCAGACGACCACGTTCGACGCCGAAGGCCGGCCGTACGAGAACCCGCCCATCACCGTATACGACACGTCGGGACCCTACACCGACCCGGAATCCGCCATCGACCTGTCTGTGGGGCTTTCTCGCATCCGTGAACCCTGGGTGCGGTCACGACTCAACGTCGAAGCAGTTGATCGTGAGAAGCCGGGAAAGGCCTCGGGCACCAGCCAGTTCCCGCGGCACCTTCTCTACCGCGCTAAGCCGGGGACTCGCGTTACGCAGATGCATTATGCCAGGCGGGGCGAGGTCACCCCTGAGATGGAGTACGTTGCCATTCGGGAGAACGCCCGGTGGCAAGAGGCTTCCGAAGAATTGAAGCGGCGTCACGGCGGAAATGCGTGGGGAGCGATGATGCCTGAGGTGATCACGCCCGAATTCGTCCGAGACGAGGTTGCGCGGGGCCGGGCCATCATCCCCGCCAACATAAATCACCTCGAGTTGGAGCCTATGCTTATCGGCCGCAATTTCAAGGTGAAGATAAACGCCAACCTGGGCAATTCCGCGCTTTCCTCCTCCGTTCGGGAAGAAGTCGAGAAAATGCTCTGGGCGATTCGGTGGGGCGCCGACACGGTGATGGACCTGTCCACGGCCGAACCGATCCACGAGACCCGCGAATGGATTATCCGAAACTGTCCCGTGCCCGTGGGCACCGTGCCCATTTACCAGGCGCTCGAAAAGGTGGGGGGGGCGCCCCAAGATCTTACCTGGGACGTGTTTCGGGATACGGTCATCGAACAGGCGCAGCAGGGCGTCGACTACATGACCATCCACGCTGGAGTGCTTTTGCCGTTCATTCACTTGACGGCCGGGCGAGCCACGGGTATTGTCAGCCGGGGCGGTTCAATCATGGCCAAGTGGTGCCTGGCGCACCATAAGGAAAACTTCCTCTATACCCACTGGGACGAGCTCTGCGGAATCATGTCCGCCTACGACGTGGCCTTCTCGATTGGCGATGGGCTGCGCCCCGGCAGCCAGGCCGATGCCAACGACGAAGCCCAGTTCGCCGAACTCAAGGCGCAAGGCGAGCTGACGCGGCGCGCCTGGGAATTCGACGTCCAGGTAATGAATGAGGGCCCCGGCCATGTGCCTATGCATCTGATCAAAGAGAACGTGGACAAACAGCTCGAGTGGTGCGGCGAAGCGCCTTTTTACACCCTGGGCCCCGTCATTACCGATATTTCCCCCGGGTATGATCATATGGCTTCCGCCATTGGCGCAGCCATGATCGGATGGTACGGGGCCGCCATGTTGTGCTATGTGACCCCCAAAGAACACCTCGGGCTGCCCGGCCGCGACGATGTGCGGGAAGGCGTCGTGGCTTACCGGATTGCGGCGCACGCGGCCGACCTGGCGAAGGGTCACCCCGCTGCGCAGATTCGCGACAACGCGTTGAGTAAGGCACGGTTCGAGTTTCGATGGGAAGACCAGTTCAACTTGTCGCTCGACCCGGAGAGGGCCCGCGAACTGCACGACGAAACACTGCCTCAACGGGGTGAGAAGCTTGCGCATTTCTGCTCGATGTGCGGGCCGAAATTCTGCGCGATGGAACTCTCTCACCAGGTCCGGGACGAGGCCGCCCGCCAAAAAGGGATGCAAGACAAATCAGCCGCCTTCCGTGAAGGCGGCGCAGCGATCTACCGGAAAGTCTAGACCAATAGCAGCGGGAGCCGCCTCGGCCCCAAAACAGCCACCATGCGCATCGGCTCAATAGAACTGGAAAAACCTCTCGCATTGGCCCCAATGGAGGATGTAACGGACTATTCCTTCCGGACCCTCTGCAAGGAACTGGGGGCGGACCTGCTCTATACCGAGTTCGCGAGTTCGGAAGCCTTGATTCGCGACGTTAATAAGACTCTCAGCAAGATACGCGTCCACGACGAAGAGCGCCCCATCGCGGTCCAGATCTTTGGCAGCGCCGAATCCTCGATGGAGGCGGCCGCGACCGTGGCCGAACAGGCCCGGCCCGATTTCATCGATATCAACTGTGGGTGCTGGGTGAAAAAGGTCGCTTTGCGCGGGGCCGGCGCCGGCT
>ENA-UPSM01005311-UPSM01005311.1-activated-sludge-metagenome-genome-assembly--contig:-NODE-5311-length-12776-cov-14.053848_pt1 | contig 12776 bp, 11 predicted proteins | sample MGYA00238181_ERZ773283 | MGnify/ENA primary metagenome ERZ773283 (study PRJEB29023, sample SAMN05720199) | activated sludge metagenome | isolation source: Anaerobic digester | place: Japan... | reverse complement strand
TTCTAACACCGTTAGAAGTTTATATTAATTGCGCTTAGTCATTGAACACAGCCATTATTAAAATTGACAATGGGAAAGTTGAATAAAAGCTGGTATTATTGACTTGATTGCTGATGGAAGGATTATCAATGCATAAGAGAAAAAGTATAAGTATTTTTGGAGTAATAATATCATTTAGTGGATTAATTTTTTCAGCTTGTTCTTCGGGAGCTCCTGAACAGACAATTCAAATTATAAATACAGGAATATATAGATGTTCATTAACAATGCAATTGTATACGGCGGATGATACACTTTCTGAGAAATATACTGTTAATGAAACGGTTGAACCCTATGAGGAAATATTTACACAAATATACGAAGGTTTATATCTGATATCAATATGGGATGAAAACGACAAACTTCTCAAAGAATTTGATAAAGTTTTCATTAAGCTTCCTTCAGAGAAGAACAGCTATAATCCAATAGTTATAGATACGGCGCTCAATAAAAATTATGCATTGGTTAATTTGAATTACCTATATTCGGGACGAGCTTTTGCAGAACATATGTCAAAAGCAGTAAGTAAAAAATCAGAAAATTTGCAAGTAGTTCATTATTTCAAGGGAGATGTTCCTTTTTATGTTCCGGAGAAATACAGAACAAGCAAAACTTTTGTGGACGTTTTTACCGAAAAACTGCCGAAAGAAATAGTTTATGGGAATACTGTTTACGGACTTGTTCCTCTTCCGTCAGGTATAACAGAAAAAAATGATATAATATTATACATTGAAGAATATCTTAGAAAGAAAATGTGAATTAATTCTTTGATGTAATCATAGCCAATCAGTTTACTTTATTCCCGATATTATAAAATCAATCATTAATTGTGGAAGAGTTGAATCTGCCGTTTTTACCAGTCCGCCTCGACATTATTCATTGTAAACTGCGAACTGTCTTTTGTATATTGATGAACTTCGAAAGGGTATCCGTCAGGATCTTTTAGCCAGATTTGATAGGTTCCGTCACAGCCGAGTTTCTTTTCTGTGTGAGGAATTTTAAGTTCAGTAAGCTTTGTGATAACTACATCAATATCATCAGCTTCTAAACAAAAATGAGCTAGCCCGCAATTTTCCTTTTTTGTCTGCTCCGGATTTTCAAATAATTCAATAAAAGATCCGGGTGAGATTTCAAGATAAGCCCCAAAAATCTTACCGTTTCGAGTAAAAACAAAATTTACTTTGAAGCTGAGAGATTTATAAAAAGCCAATGAAGAATCAAGATTTGAAACATTAAGACAGATGTGAGCTAATTTGTTAAACATAATATCCTCTTTTACTTTTTGCTTACTTCTCGGATTTTCAGTTTTCCCGATTCTAATCCTGAAAAAAAGAACCGTTCAACAATTATAAAAAATACCAAGGCAATTATTGCTGAAATAAAGATAGAAGCCATAACCGATTGAATGTTTTTCCCAATAACATAAGCACCGATCGCACATGCAGGAATATTTAAAGCATATATTCTTATTGCAGAATATATAAGGCTGCGGTTTGCGAAACCGGATACCGACATGACAGTTGTGATCATAAAAACAGGTATTGAAAAAAGAGAGGTCACAGGCATCCATATCACAATGACGGATGCTAGATTGAGTACTCCGGAATCCTCTTGGAATATTTTAAAAAGCCACGGACTTAAAATAAAATAAATAACAAACAACAATCCGCTGATGCCGAGACCCAGCTTTGTCGCCACAGATGTTGATTTTCTCATCCGTTTGAAATTTAACGCACCGGCAGCCTGTCCAGCAACAGTTGACAAAGCACTGATGAGAGACCATATCGGTATAAGAGCAAGCTGTTCGAGCCTTGAATATAGAGTAAATGCAGTGATTATTTTCGGGTCAATGCTGACCATGATGCGGTTGTAAAAGATAAAACTGATTGATGCGAGAATGTTGGTTATACTTTGAGGAAGCCCGACGCGGATAATTTCACAGGTACTCGAAAAAGATATATTTTTAACAGACCAGTGAATTTTTACTTTTGATTCAGTACGGCGGAAAACTATATAAAGATAAACAAAACCTGCAGCATTTCCTAATGCTGTTGCAAGTCCTGCTCCGGCTATTCCCATTCCGGCTGTAAACATAAGCAGAGGATCAAGAATGATGTTTGCTACAGTACCGATCATCATCGATGCCATCATGTGTTTTGTCCGGCCTTCTCCCTGTAATATTCCGATGAATACAGAACTGAGCAGCATAAAAGGAATTGCCGGAAGAACCCAAAGAAGGTAACTCAACCCGTATTGATGCAGCATCTTTTCTCCGCCGAAAAGAGAGAGAATAGGTGAAGCAAGGGAATACATGATAAGAAGACTGATAAAACTTGTGATAAGAGCAAGAAAAAGACCGCTTTCGGCGGTGCAGTCAAGTTCGTGTTCTTTGTCTGCACCGATCGCGCGTGAAACGAGCGAAGAGACTCCGCCAGCGATGCCGAAACTAATTGCCATAAATATAAAATATAGAGGCCAAACAAGACCGGTGGCTCCAACAAGCCATGGATCTGACGGATCAATCCTGGAAATAAAAAACGTATCGACTATATTGTAAAGAAGAGCAAAGAATTGACCGGCTAGTACAGGAAGAGAAAGACTGATTAGAGTCGGCGTCAAAGCGCCTGAACGGATATTTATTTTTTTCATGGCTAAATCTATTGTTACTTAAATGCTTCTTTCAGACAAGAATATTTCGAACTAAACAAAGCATAATTGTAACTTAAATTTTAAATTGCGTTCTTTTGACCTGTTTCATCAATGTATTTGAAGGTTTGAATGAGAAATCTTTCGAGGAAGGTATGGATGAAAATTACTGTTTTTAATGGAAGTCCCCGAGCAGAGAGAGGAAATACTCATTTTATGGTAAAAGCATTTCTTGAAGGAGCTAAAAAAGCAGGTGCTGTGACTAATAATATCTTTCTTTCAAAAAAGAAAATAAATCCGTGTATGGGTTGTTTTAGCTGCTGGCTTATAACTCCAGGTGTATGTGTGTTTAAAGATGATATTCCGTCGCTCCTTTCGGAAGTTCTTTCTTCTGATGTAATCGTTTTTGCTTTTCCCCTATATGTTGATAATGTCAGCGGTCAGATGAAGATCTTTATGGATAGAATGATGACTCTTGCTGATCCGAGAATTACAAAAGATGAAAATGGTGAATCCCGGCATCAGAAGCGTTTTAACCAGCAGTCTCCAGGTGTTGTAGTTATTTCAAATTGCGGTTTTCCGGAGTATTCACACTTTCAGGTAATAAGTCTTCTTTTTAACAGATTTGCAAGAAATCTTCATTCGAAAGTTCTGGGAGAAATTTTCAGAACAGAAGGTGAAATTCTTTGTCATAAGAGACTTCTTTTAAAACCTGTACAATTTTCTTACAAAAGACTTTTAATGAAATGTGGCGAGGAAATAGTTAAGAACAATAAGTTATCTATGAAGACAAAGGAAGCTCTTAAGAAACAGCTTGTCCCTAAAGATTTTTATATAAATGAAGCGAATAAATATATTCAGAAAAGATTAGATGAAACTCAATTCAAAACTAAGAAAAGATGATTTTAGATTATTTTATCTTTTTGCCATATTTTAAATAAAAGCGCAAAGTCTGAAAGAAAATTAAACTTGCGAAGATAGTACTATAAGCAACCAAGGCAATACGGAAATCTCCAAGAATAAGTGAAATAATAACTATAAAATCTCTTGTATCAACCATTCCGAAACTGTATTTGTTGCTGAAAACAATTTCCGGCTTTCTCTTAGCGCTTATAAATATTTTTTTTGTATCACTTATATAACCGCTCATAACATTTGAAAAAATAGAGAGCAAACCAAGAAGAAGATATATTTCATTATTGTATTTTTTCCACGCTAGATATCCGAGTACAGAAAAAATAAAAAATTCTTTTAGTCTGTCCAGAAAACTGTCAAACCATCCGCCAAAAGGAGTTCCGCCGTTAACATAACGTGCAAGATCTCCATCCGCAGCGTCAAAAATGGCGCCAAGCCACCAAAGAGTTATAGAGATTGCTAAATAATAAGGAATTTCCTGAAATAATAGAGTTGTTCCACCGGCAACGCAAAGAACAAATGAAAAGAAACTGACAAAATTAGGGGATAAATGAAGTTTATAACTAACAGCAGCAAAGAAATGACTGACTGGTCTAGTCATAAAAGAACCAAAAATCCCATCCGGTGACTTTTGCAATGATTTAATTTCTCGGCATATTCCGCTTTTCTTCATTTTCTTTAAGCTCATCTGAATTATTAATCAAACAACTATCAAAAACAGGCATATATGTCAAACTTAATATAATGATTATATTTTGTTAATAAAGAGTAAGAATTAAAAAATGCTTTGTTATAATTTAATAACAAAAATGTAATTAAATAGTAATCTGAAAGAGGGATTAGCAAACCAAATATAATTATTGCGCTTGCATTGATAATCAACAGGAATAATCAAATAAATCATTCCTGTTAAACAACAAAAGAAAATGACTACAAAAAATCAGACATCTTATTAAAGGATTTTATCTTATTAAAAACTGCTTCTTTTGAAGAATTTGCATAACAGTAAAGACAGAAATGAGGGCAAGAATCATAAGCGCCGATATCGCGGCTGAGAATGCATCCGCAGTTTTTTCTCTGTCCGCGGTCTTTGAGATAGTATTCATCACGGAAAATAGAGGGATGGAGAAATTGATGCAGTTCCGCGTCATCGGATATTTTAAGAAGAAGTTCATCGTCAATGCATCTGTTCGGCAAAATGCCGTAAATTGAATAATCTATTGAATCTGCGCATGAAGCGATTTGAAAATCAGGATTTAGTTTTTTTAGTTCAGGGATTATTGCTGAAAGTTTTTTTACAAAAGAGATCTTTTCATCGTGGGTTGCCTGATATTTTTCCGGAGTAAGAGAAAATATATCTTTTCTTGAACTAAAAGCCCGTTTAACCTTTCTATATGATTCAATCTCAGCGAAGCTGAAAACAAGCTTATCTGTAAAAGGAACAATTTTATCAGCTATTTTCGTGATTCGTTCAAGCAGATCATCATAAGAAGTAATATCTGTTTTAACCAGAGGGTCAAACCGCCAGATGACTTTTTCTTTTCCGATTTTTTCTGACAATCGCTGAAAAGTTTCAATACGCTTATTAAGTTTTGGGAGACCCGGTTCAAGATTTTCTTTTTCGTAATCATTAAGAGTAAACTGAAAATAATAGGCGATTTTTCGTGTGTTGAAATAATCGAGTCTATCAATTAGCGGTTCGGGAATTTTGCTCCAGAAGACGATTGCTTTAACCTTTTTGAGAGAAATATATGAAATCTTTGACCGGTCATATGGGTTGATTTTTGCCGCATATCCTTGCTCAAATCTGTTAATGAGCCAGTCAGAATAAAACGCAGGAATGTCCGTTGCACGGCTTGCCGAAATTATAAGCGGAGCCGTTATTTCTCCGAATTGGGGATGAATTGTTTTTGGAAACTCAGCCTTTCTTAGGTTCATCCTTTTTGTCGCTCTGGTCTGGACTTTTCAATCTTTTTAGTGCTTTTTTTGCTTTTGTATGTCCCTGATTAGCTGAGAGAGTTAAAAGTTCAATACCTTTTTGAACATCCTGTTTTACTCCTTCACCGGTAAGATAAAAAATCGCTAGATTGTATTGAGCTGAAGAATTACCTTGGTTAACAGAAAGAGTATATAGTTCAATAGCTCTATCAATATTTTTTTTAACACCAACTCCATTTTCGTAGCATATTGCCAGATTATTTTGAGCATTAGCATTTCCTTGATTAGCAGAAAGAATATATAGTTCAACGGCTCTATCAATGTTTTTTTTAACACCTTCACCATTTTCGTAACATATTGCAAGACTGTTTTGAGCGCTATCATTACCTTGGTTAGCAGAAAGAGTATAGAGATCAATAGCTTTTAAAATATTTTTCTCAACACCCTTACCTTCATCATAGCATCTTGCTAGGGCGTACTGAGCTTTATCAAAACCTTGGTTAGCAGAAAGAATATAGAGATCAATAGCTTTAGAAATGTTTTTTTCAACACCTTCCCCTTTTTCGAGGCATAATGCAAGGTTATATTGTGCAGCTGCATTACCTTGGTTAGCAGAAAGAGTATAGAGTTCAATAGCTTTAGAAATGTTTTTTTCAACACCTTTCCCTTGTTTGTAGCATAGTCCAAGATTATTTTGCGCATCAGCATCACCTTGGTTAGCAGAAAGAATATAGAGATCAATAGCTTTAGAGATATTAATATCAACACCAAATCCTTTTTCATAGCAACTTGCAAGATTGAATTGAGCCTCAGCATAATTCTGATCTGCTGAGAGAGTAAAAAATTCTATAGCTTTAGAAATATTTTTCTTTACGCTTTCTCCGTTAAAAAAAAAGAATCCAAGAAAGTTTTGAGCAGGAGCAAATCCTTGGTTTGCAGATAATGTGAAAAGTTCAACGGCTTTAGAAATATTTTTTATAACTCCTTCTCCCTTATAATAGCGTAATGCAAGATTATATTGTGCTTCAACATGACCTTGATTCGCAGATAAAGTATAGAGTTTAATAGCTTTATGTATATCAACTTGTACTCCTATACCATTTTCATAGCAACTTGCAAGATTGAATTGAGCCTCAGCAAAACCTTGATCTGCTGAGAGTGTAAATAATTCTATAGCTTTAGGAATATTTTTCTTTACGCTTTCTCCATTAAAATAAATTAATCCTAGAAAATATTGAGCAGGTGCAAATCCTTGATTTGCAGATAATGTGAAAAGTTCAACGGCTTTAGGAAGATTTTTTTCAACTCCTTCACCCTTATAATAGCGTAATGCAAGATTGCTTTGAGCAGGAGCAAGTTTTTGACTTGCGGATAATGTTAAAAGTTCAAAAGCTTTAGGAAGATTTTTTTCAACTCCTTCACCCTCATAATAGCGCAATCCAAGATTGTTTTGAGCTTTAGCATATCCCTGATTGGCAGATAAAGTATAGAGCTTGATCGCTTTTTCTAAATTTTTCTTAACGCCCTCACCACTTTCATAACAAATTGCAAGATTAAATTGAGCTTCAGCATTATTTTGATCTGCTGAGAGAGTAAATAATTCGATAGCCTTAGAAATATTTTTTTTTATTACTTTTCCTTCTAAAAAAAGAATTCCCATATTAAATTGAGCCTCAGCATAACCCTGATTGGCTGAGAGAGTAAAAAACTCTATGGCTTTAGGAATATTTTTTTCAACTCTTTCTCCATTTAAATAAAGTATGCCAAGATTGTTTTGAGCTTCAGCATTGCCTTGATTTGCAGATAAAGTATAGAGTTCAATGGCTTTTTTATTATCTTTCTTTACTCCGTCGCCATACTTATAACAATCAGCAAGATCATTTTGAGCTTCAGCTTTTCCCTGATTCGCAGATAAAGTATAGAATTCAATGGATTTAGAAATATTTTTTTCAACACCTTTGCCATAATAATAACAATCTGCAAGAGCATATTGAGCATCAGCATTTCCTTGTTTAGCAGATAGATTAAAGTATTCAAGAGCTTTATCAAAATTCTTGTTAATCCATTCTCCATTAAAATATGCAACTCCCATATTATATTGAGCATCTGCATTACCTTGATCCGCCGATAGAGAAAATAATTCTATGGCTTTAGGAATATTTTTTTCGACACCTTCACCTGTTAAAAATAAGATTCCAAGAAGGTATTGAGAGTAGAGATCTCTCTGATTGACAGAAAGATTAAGAAATTGAATAGCTTTTGATATGTTTATATTTACTTCTTCACCATTCAAGAAACATCCTGCAAGCCAACGTCTAGCTTTAGAATTTCCAAAATCGACGCCTTTATTTAGATAAATAATTGCTTTGGAATTATTTTTTTTAATATGTTTTCCTTCGATGTATTCTAATCCTAAATATGATAATGCAAGAGAGTAGTCTTTATCTGAAGAATGAATGAGATAGTAAATGTAGTTCTTTGTGTCTTTTCCTGTTCCTATGCCGTCTCTGTAACAAATAGCAACAATATACTGATGGCAGGGATTTCCTTTATCGGCTATTTTTTTAACTTCACTAAATGCTTTTTTAAATTTATCTTTTGTTACCGTGATATTTTTGTCGTTAATGACAACATAGAGAATTGCTGCAGGATTATCCTTTAATTCAGGTTTATTCAATATCCCTTGAGCCTTTTTTATATCAATAATGTCACCGTTTGACCCCGTCATGTATCTTGATGCAAGTTCAAGCTGTGCATTATCATCCGTATATTTTGATAGTTCTTCAGTTGAAAGTTTCCAATACTCAGACGGTAAATTCTGAGAATGCAAATTGGAGAAAAGAACTAATGCTATAAGAAAAGAGATTCTTTTTATAATCATAGTACGCCCCGGATCAGAAATAGTAATGAAAGTATAATATATAACAAGAATAAGTGTGTATAGCAAAAAATGGTTACATATGGTCTTTTACCCGTAAATCTGCTATGAATATGTACTTTTCAATTGTTTGATTTACAAAGAAACGCTTTACAAATGCGGATTTGATTTTAGAATTAGAGAAAATACGATTTATCGCATTACACAAGGAATTTATGAAATTTACCGAATTTAATTTTCACCCCGATATTCAGAAAGGAATTGATTCAGCGGGTTTTTCAGAAGCGACACCTGTTCAGGAACAAACATTTAAACACACTCTTGCTGCTAAAGATATTCTTGCCCAGTCGCAGACCGGAACCGGAAAAACAGCAGCGTTTCTGCTTTCAATTTTTCAGCTGTTTATGACGGATAAAATAAAAAGAAAGAAGGCGCTCATTTTAGTTCCGACACGTGAACTTGCCGTACAGATTGAGGAAGAGGCAAAACTGCTCGGAAAATATCTGCCGTATAAAATAGGAAGTTTTTACGGAGGAGTAGGCTATGCGAAGCAGGAAATGCTTCTTCAGGACGGTGTTGATTTCTGTATAGCTACTCCCGGCAGACTCATTGATTTTTTAAAAAGCAAAAAGCTTTCTCTTTCAGAATTCGGAGCGGCTATTGTTGATGAAGCCGACCGAATGTTCGACATGGGTTTTATCCCCGATATCCGATTCATTCTTAAAAAGATGCCGCCTGCCGGAGAAAGAATCACGATGCTTTTCAGTGCGACACTAAGTTCAAAAGTCCGTTCTCTTGCATGGGAATATATGTCATCTCCTGCTGAAATAGAAATATCGCCAGAGTCGGTTACAGTGGATGCCATAGAACAGACTCTATATCATGTCGGCGGAGACGAGAAGATGAAAATGCTTCTTGGAATTTTGAAAAATGATAAGCCTGAAAGCGCTATAATATTTTCAAACACAAAGAACAAGGTTGAAGAGATTTCATTCCGTTTGAAAAACAACGGATTCGATAATGAGTATATCATTGGTGATCTTCCGCAGAAAAAACGCCAGCGAATTATCGACGGCATTAAGGAAGGAAAGATCAAGTTTCTTGTTGCAACTGATGTCGCAGCCCGGGGACTGCATGTGGATGACCTGGATATTGTAATTAACTACGATCTCCCTGATGATTGCGAGAATTATGTTCACAGAATCGGCCGTACTGCGCGTGCAGGAAAGAAGGGAAGAGCAGTTGCTTTTGCTTGCGAAAAATTCGTTTATAATCTGCCTGCAATTGAAAACTATCTCGGCAGGAAAATTCCTGTAGGCGTGATTGATGACTCAATGCTTGCGGAAGATTCGAGCAAAGATATCCGTATGCCGCGTGATGATAAACGTCATCACATGCAGAAAAATCAGTCTCATGACAGAAGACAGGATAAATTCGCGAAAAAGACAAATGCAACTCATTCTTCTTATGATAAGCCTGTTCATAAAAAGCATATTGTGTTTGATAAAGATTCTGAGAATAAGAAACAGTTTCCTTCTCAGGATAATTTTCAGAATAGAAACAAACCAAAACCTCAGTTCAAAGGTAAACCGAAAGGGTCGGTTGAACAAAGAGTTGAATATTACCGTAAAAAATACGGAGAGAATTTCAAGGTTTCTGAGGAAATGATCAAATCCGAAAAGAAGAAAAAATCAATTATCGGAAAAATTCTCGGCATTTTCGGAATTAATAAATGAGCGGTTGTTCCTGTAAAGACTGCGTAAGTGCGTGCTTGAATGATCCGGGGAGACTTATTCCTTCGGATCTTCCGAAAATTGCCGGAAAGCTTAAAATTTCTGTAAGTGAACTTGTAGATACTTATCTTGTAAAAAAGAAATATATTCACAAAAACATAACAGTAATAATCCCTGCTCCTGCAAAATTAAAAGGCAAAAACCTTCTGTGTCAGCCCGGAAAGATCGCACCAGATTATTACGAAGAAGAAAAAGGCAGATGTATTTTTCTTTCTGAAGAGGGATTATGTGCGGTACATGATGTGAAACCTTATGAATGCTCGGCTTATATGGGATGCAAAAACACTTTTCTCGGAAGACCTTACAAAACAAGAATGGTTGAGGATTTTTTTATTTCTAAATGGCGCGGAGTAATGTTTTCTTGACTTTCTCGGAAAAATTATAAAATTTATATAGAATAGAAATCAGGCTGGTCTTTATGGATGTTAGATGCAAAAAATGCGGAAAAGTTCATTCAATTCCCGATAACTCTGTCGTAAATAAAAAAGTTCATTTTTTCTGCTCGGAATGTTCCAATAAAATTGTAATTGATACTAGAAAAGAACTAATATCGTTCAGATCTGCCAAGGAAGAAGCGGACAAGCCTGTTTTTGAAGACATTTTCAAAGGATTTAGATTCGGGTTCATTCCATTTAATATTTCTCTGGGTGTTTTATACTTTTTTGCAGTTTTTGCATTTCTACTAATCGGTGCAGTAATTTTAAAAAAAAATAGTCCATTTTTTGTTTCGCATCCGGTATTGTCTATTTCTGCAGTTATATTGGCTGCTTTGATTTTATTTTTTTTATATAATCTTCTTCTATATTTCTTTTCGAAAATTATTCTATTCAGAAAAAATAATCCGAAACGCAAACATATTGATTTAAAGATTGTGACCTATGATTTTAGGGATGATTTTTTCTCAATCTTTATTTCATCAATAGGTTTAACCGTTATCGCCGGATTAGCCTGTTTACCTGCTTATTTTCTTGGAAAAGCTTCGCTTCTTTACTCGGCTTTAGCGGCTCCGTTTGTTTCTGTTCTTGTCTTCTTTATAATAATATTTGTTGTTTTAAAGAATTTTGCTGCAGCAGCAATTGCCTATGATTCATATCTGGTAAAGGAATCAATTCGTTCACTTATTAAGTTTTTTTACGGTGAATTTTTCAATATTCCTTTTTATCTTTTTATAATTGAAATAGTATTCGGATTCTTTTATTCTATTATATTTTCAATAGCAGCAATATCTTTATCTTCTTCTTATACTTTTTTCATGGCTCTTATTTCAGGATCATCTGTATCAGATAATCCAATGGTCAATTTTTTTCTAAGATTCGGAACAGGATCATCGAAGGCTTCTCCTGTTGTGACTTTTGGAGGAGCAGTGTTTCTCTTGGTGGGATTTGTAATAGTTTCAGTTTTATTTTCTTCTATAATCAACGTACGTCAGGCACTATTTACCGAAGCCGTTTTGATAATGAAAAAAAATCCGTCAAAATCCGTGAGCCGGAGACTCATTCTTATTTTTATTTTATCTTTGTTTATTATTATTTCTGTTTTATGTGTCTTTTTTGCAGGTAACGTTATGACATCTTTCGCTGCATTGTTGAACCTGATATCAGGTTTAATTAAATAGCTGCCGGTAAAAGATTGTGAGATCAATAACTGCGTATAAAAATGCCGCTATCGCAAACGTGATTGCAGTGTAATCTATCAGCCTCATTGAAGAAAAGCCGGATTTCAGTTCACCAGTATAGTTTCTGGATTCGAGAGCTTTTGCTGTTTCTTCTGAATGCCTGAGTGCGGCTGTTATCATTGAAATAGAAAAACTTGTCAGCAGTTTTGGTGATAAAATGGCAGAACGGCTTTTTACGGCTTTAAATTTATAAGTCCATATTGTTGAAAACATTTTAACGTTTAAAGCGGAAAGAGATATTATAGTGCTTATTCCACAGTATCTTAAAAAAGGAAAAGGACTTATTAAAAAAGAAACTGCTTTTGATAGAGAAAGCATATCTGTTGATAGAACCATGAGAATGCCAAGATATGATGATGATAATATTTTAGCAGGAAGAATCCATGAGCTATTTATGTTAAAGATAAAACCGTTTTGATATGATACAGCTTTTATAATTAAAACAGATAAAGAAAAGATGAATACCGGAAGTGTGAATTTAAGTGATCTAATTCTTATTCCGCTTGATAAAATAAATCCTGTTAGTGCGCTCAAAAATAAAAAAGGGAGTATTTTATCCGAAGCGAAACTTGCTGAAGAAAGAAGAAATAAAGAAATTATTTTCGTTTTTGCATCAAGTTTCATTTTCAAGCCAAGTCATTTCTTTTAAACGGGAAGCTTTTAACGGACGGACTCCGAACCGGGCTAAATCAGGACAAACTTTTTCCGGTTTTCCGTCAGCGGAAATCCTGCCTTTGTTCATTACTATTATACGCGTAGAATGTGCTGCAATTTTTTCCAGATCATGGGTAACTACGATGATTGTTTTTTTCTTTTTTCTGAGATCAAGCATAAGCTGCAGAACAAAAATTGTTCCTTCATAATCTAAATTCTCAAAGGGTTCATCAAAAAT
>ENA-UPSM01005298-UPSM01005298.1-activated-sludge-metagenome-genome-assembly--contig:-NODE-5298-length-12806-cov-6.701749_pt1 | contig 12806 bp, 9 predicted proteins | sample MGYA00238181_ERZ773283 | MGnify/ENA primary metagenome ERZ773283 (study PRJEB29023, sample SAMN05720199) | activated sludge metagenome | isolation source: Anaerobic digester | place: Japan... | reverse complement strand
AAGCTTCTAAATTTATACGTTCCATATTAACCATCCTTTAAATTGCTATCTTTGTTTTTTGTTCTGTTTTTTGTTGTTTCGGTTATATTTTCATCAGCAGGTAAGAACAAATCAAGTTCTGGTATATCACTTGAAATTATATCGTCATCATAAATTAGTGGTTTTAACAAAGGCTTTTTTAAGTGACTTTTTTTAGTTTTTACAACACGATTATGTTTAGGCCAGAAACTATCGTTATAATTTTCAATAAAGTTGCTATCAACAGAATTTTTATACTCATCAGCAAAATGATCTGATAGATGTCTAAAGCTACATATTTCTTCTTCTAATTCTTCTGGTGTTGGAGTTTTTGTATATTTACTGAGCCTTTTTTCTATTGAATCTTTATCTATCCCTAAAGCTAACAAATGATTTGTTGCAAGTTTTTTTGCGGTGTTTATTGCCAGTTCTCCCAGATTATCGATTTTATCAGAAAAAGCATTTGCCACGAAGCTCCTTTTTGGTTTTGGATTTGACTCGTTTAAATAATCATCAACTGTTAAACCATTATAAACATCATCTAATTTAATCAGTTCTTTATCAAACCATACTTCAGTAGATTGATTCCCATAATAAAGTTTTGTTCTTTTTGAATATATATAGATAAGTTCAAAGTATACATAGTAGTAATAAAATAACTCTTCTATGCTTTTATAGAACTCATCATAATATTTAGCTTCTTTATTTTTATCATAAATTTCTATCGTTTCTTCAAACGCTTCATCCTCATAATCATTTTCGTGGTCATCTCTATTATGCATTTGTTCATCTATTTTGCTCATTTCTTCTTGATATATTTCATCCCAGCCTTCATTGTCATCATCATCAGGAAGAAAGAAACCATCAGAATTATAATATTTATTCATATATTCGTATCGGTTATAATCAACAACAAGAGAATCTGATTTATCTTGTATATCTGAAAGGAATTTATCTTTCTTGTTTTTGACTTCACTAAAATTTATTCTTTTTAAGGCTTCTTCTACAACTTCTTCTTTTACTTTGCACATAAGCAAATCATAGGTTAAAAAAGTTTTTACGAAATCCATAAGGAGTTCTTCGTTGATTACAACATCTTCTTTTTCTTGAGTAACTTTAACAGCTTTCTCGCATTTTATTTTTGGCATAGTACCTCCTCATGATAAGGCTTTACTGTTGCAGTTTAGTAGCCAATTGCCTAAAAACCAATAGCATATTATTTATTTTTTTGCGAGCTCCATTTTTAATCTTTTCCGTCGATATACAACGTTAAAAATAGTATGCTATAATTCCATTGTAAAAAATAGTATAGGAGGTAATATAATGTCTTACGTCAATACGAAGGTAATCTTGGACAGAGCTAACAAAGAGTATTATGGAGTAGGAGCATTCAATATAAACAATCTTGAGTTTGCCCAGTCGATACTCGAAGCCTGTGACGAAAAAAAATCTCCTTGTATTCTTCAAACCAGCGAAGGTGCAGTAAAATATGCAGGAAACGGTGATGCACTTAGGGGAGCAAGATTTTTTGTAGGAATGGTGGAACTTTATGCGCAGACACTGGACATTCCGGTCGCCCTCCATCTTGACCATGGAACAGATCTAAAGTATATAATGGCATGTATTAAAGCCGGATACTCTTCGGTCATGATTGATGCCTCACATTTTAAATTTCAGGAGAATCTTGAAAAAACAAAGGAAATTGTAAAAATAGCCCATGCAGCAGGAGTATCTGTTGAGGCAGAGCTCGGTCAGCTGGCGGGAATAGAAGACAACATACAGGCTGCCGAATCGGTTCTTGTAAATCCTAACGAGGCTAAGGTTTTTGTTGAAGAAACCGAAGTTGACTTTCTGGCTCCTGCTATAGGTACATCACACGGAGCTTTTAAATTTAAGGGTGATGCTAAACTTGATTATGAAAGACTGGCAAAAGTAAAAGAGATAACAGGTATGCCTTTGGTTCTTCATGGCGCTTCGAGTGTTGTTCAGGAAATGGTTGCAATAGCGCAGAAGTATGGGGCGGACTTTGGCGGATCCAATAGTGTTCCTTCACAATGTCTGAAAGAAACAGTTAAGTTCGGGATAAATAAAGTGAATACAGATACAGATCTTAGAATGTCTTTTATAGCCGGATTAAGAGAATTCCTTGCCAACAATCCGAAGGAGTTCGATCCCAGAAAGTATCAGAAAACAGCCAAAGAGTATGTAAAAAAAGTGGTCATGGATAGAATAGATGTACTTGGTTCTTTTGGAAAAGCCTAAAATCATCCCCCTTATTGAGGGGGATTTTTGTAGAATGGAGAGAGTATGACAATCGGACAGTTTCTTTTTGGAACGGGTGTTCTTCACTCAGTGGAAAAACCGTCAAGATATATCGGCGGAGAGTTAAATCAGATAAAAAAAGATAATCCGCAGGTCAGGATAGCTTTGTGTTTTCCGGATCTTTATGATGTAGGCATGTCTCATACAGGCTTTCATATTCTTTACAGTCTTTTCAACCAAAATGAAGCTGTGGCTTGTGAAAGGGTATTTCTTCCGTGGATGGATATGATTGAAAAACTCGAAAAGAGCGATATACCCCTTTATACACTCGAAAGTCTCACCCCGGTAAAAGATGTCGACATGCTTGGTATAACTCTTCAGTATGAGTTGGTGTATACAAACGTTATAAAGGTTCTTCAGCTTTCAAAAATACCAGTTCTTAGTTCGGACAGAACGCAAAACGATCCTATCGTAATAGGTGGGGGACCTTGTGTTTCTAATCCTTTGCCGGTAAAAGATTTTTTTGACGCCTTTTTTATAGGTGACGGGGAGACTGTGTATGAAAAGATTGCTGAAATTTTCAGAAGTACTTCCTGCAGGGAGGAAAGGCTTCAGCTTCTGTCTAAAACTCCAGGAATATATGTCCCAAAATATTATTCGACAATTAAGGTAACTGCGCAGAAGGTTACTGATTTGGATAGGTATTCTGATCTTACCAGACAGGTAATACCTCATTTTGAAGTGGTTCATGACAGAGCAATTGTTGAAGTAATGAGAGGCTGTAACCGCGGCTGCAGGTTCTGCCATGCAGGCATGTTCTACAGACCTGTCAGGGAAAGAGACCCGAAAAATATAATCGACAATGCCATGAAAGCATTAAAAAATACAGGTTATGAAGAGATTTCCTTTCTTTCGTTAAGCACGCTTGATTATTCTGAACTGTCAGTGGTTCTGGACACGCTGATGCCATACTTTAGAGAAAACAGGATAAGTGTTTCTCTTCCTTCAAGCAGAGTGGATAAGTTTGGAATAGAAATAACTGATAAACTGGGAGGCGGAAGACGAGCCGGCCTTACTTTTGCGCCTGAAGCAGGTTCTCAAAAGATGAGAGACGTTATAAATAAGGGAATTGACGAAGAAGAAATTTTTGAAGTTGTTCAAACTGCAAAACAGAGAGGCTGGAATAAATTAAAACTTTATTTCATGATAGGACTCCCCGGAGAGACCTATGAGGATGTAAAAGCCATAGCGGAGCTTTGCACAAGAGTTAAAAACAGATCTAAAATAAGAGATCTGACCATAAATGTTTCAATATTTGTGCCTAAGCCGCATACTCCCTTTCAGTATGCCCGTTTTGAAGAGATGCAGTCAATATCACAAAAAATAAGGATTCTTTCCGAGGTAAGAAAGCGTGGTATGATTCTTAAAGTACACGACTCCCGAATGAGTACCCTTGAAGCCGTTATGGCAAGAGGTGATGAGAAACTTGGAAGGATAATTATGAAAGCAGCGCTTGGATATAATGCCATCTTTCAGCAGTGGGATGAAAATTTTGATTATGATAAATGGATGCATGTTTTTGAAGAAGAACAGATCGATTATACATGGTACCTAAGAGAAAGAAGTACAGAAGAAGAGCTCGAGTGGGAGTTTATGAGCTGTGGAGTTTCAAGGGAGTTTTTAATTTCAGAATGGAAGAAATCACAGGAACCTTCACTTACACCCGACTGCAGATGGTCAAAGTGCAGTTTTTGCGGAGTATGCTTTGATACTGACGGAAAAATAAAGGTTATAAAAAAATAAAACAAGAAGAGTGAAAACTCTTCTTGTTTTATTTTATGAAATCAGAATGATGTTATAGGATCTGACATGTTCAAGCTTTTTATTCCAAAGGAGTCCAAAATTATTATGCGGAATCCGGCTTTTTCTTTTTCAAGACAGTTCTGAGTTGTTACAGCAGTTATATTTCCATAAAGGTCAACCGTATCGGAGTGTCTGTGACCGAATGCAGCTAAAAGAACGTTTGAATTACTAAGCATTCTGGCCAATGTACTTCTGACTTCTTCTTTTTCAAAGAAGTTCCATCTTGTGTCAAACATATTGTGGTGAGCAAAAAGAGCAATTTTCATGTTATTATCTTTTGCTGTTTTTAACTCCTGTGAGAGCCAGCTTATCTGTTCGCTGCTTACATCGCCGTTTACCAGCCCGTAAGGATTATCTCCGGTGTCCATTCCGATGAAGTACCAGTTTGCATATGTGAAAGACCATTTTACCGGTCCGATAACTTTCTTCCATATTTCTTTTCCGACTACTTTTCCTGCACTCTGGCTGTCATGATTGCCGGGAATTACAAACACGGGCAAATCACACAGTTCATCCATAGTATTGACAAGATATGGGTAGTCCTGCTCGTAGTACTGTGCTGAGTCTGTTATATCTCCTGTTATTACTATAAAGTCTGCATTCTCATTGTTTGTCTTTTCTATTAGAACTTTCAGTCCATCTTTATTTTCTGATTTCTTGGATAAACCCATATGAGTATCTGTTATCTGAAGTATTTTTACTTCAGTTTTTTCCTTTGTAAGAAAAACACAGTTAGGTTCTCTTGACTCATAAAAAACTCCGTCCTTCTCACTTATGATATTAAGATCATAAAGACCATCCGGAACATAAGAAGGAATAACAGCTCTTGCGTCTGAAATAACCGGTACTGTGTAACTCCCTGATTTTCCGCTGATAGATACCTGCTTAAGTGTGTTCTGGGTAAGAGCTACTTTCAATATTCTTTCGTTATTAAGTATTATAGACGGACAACCGAACCTAGGGCTGTTTATTAAGCCTTCAGCTTTTTTTATTATGCCTGAAACCGGGATAGATGGCGGTACCGTTTTTGCGGCTAAGTTATAGATACTTCCGGTTTTTATAGTTGCCCCGACCATATCTTTTTCGGCCCAAAAAGGTTTGTCAGGTAAATATGCAGATTCAATAACCTTTACGATACTATTTTTTGATGAACTGTATACATAAACTTCATTGCCCGAATCATAATCGGCTATAAAAAGCAGATCTCCGTTTTTTGAGACGGCAGGATAGAACTCGTTGAACTTTGAATTAAGAACAAATGATGTTTTGGATGTCATGCTGTCATATTCAGCGATATCCCAGTTGGAGCCGTTATAAACCTGAAAAACTATGCTTGCCCCTTTCCAGCTGGGTTTTCTTGCATTTTCACAGACAACTTTTTCCTTTCCGGACTTAAGATCCTTTATGATTAGAGTGTATCTTCCGTTTACTATCCGTGTAAAGGCAGCAACTGTAGAGTCACTGTTTATTGCAGGTTCAATATCATCTGACATTGAATCTGAAACTATGCTTACTTTATTGGTTGCAAGATTCATTAAATATATATCCCTGGAGCTTTTGGGATTTTCGGGAGTAACCCTTATTGAAAAAATAAGAGTTTCCTTGTTTGAATCGATATAGTCAACTTCTCCACTCATATTGATTCTTGATACTGTGTTCTTTGAACTGTCGAGCATATAAAGCCATGGTGCCATATCTGAAGTTCTGGTTCCTTCTAGTTTGTGCATGGCAAGGAAGTATTTTTCACCGTTAAAATAGCCCTGCATATCTTCGGCAATATTAGTGCCCTTTAAAACTTTCAGGCCAGTAATGGCCTGAAAGTTTTTTGGGAAAGAGTATTCAATATAGTTTGAAACGGGTTTTTGTTCTATGACAACCAAATCAGCCTTAGCAACCGTGGTAAGAAAATCGATCATCTTCTTTGGCTGTTTTTTGACACTGTAAATATCCGTTAGCCTTATATAAAAGTTTTTATCCTTATCCTGTACAAGAATACCGTTTACAGTCACAAAATCTCCGTTTGAAAGATTAGTTATATCAACATCTGCGTAAGAATAAAACTTTATCTTTATTCCGCCTGCTTGATCATCAAAGTTTTTGTCACTGCTTCCATCGACATAAAAACCTCTTGATATACCGTCATTATCGTACTGATGAAGTTTTCCAAATATAGTTATAGGCATAGATTCAAAAGTCTTAAAATTTTCTTTTGATGTATCGGTAAAAAGAATAGTTGCTTCAGGAAGCTTGTTATCCGCCGAAAGAATCTTAATATCCTCAGGAGACTGCGGAAGTACAAAAAGACTGTTTACATCAGACGTATAACCTGCAACTGAAACTTTACCCCTTACACGAACCAAGTCTCCCTTTTTAACTTTGGGTTCTGCAAAACCATTAGCATAGATTAAAACAGCACTTGTTCCATCTGTAATACTTAAATAATTAGCTTTATCGTGCCACTGACCGGTTGAAACACAAGCTGTTCCTTCCACTTCAACAGTCTGCCCGTCGTACACATAACTGTCTCCAACCTTACTTCTCAGATTAGTTATGGTCATTACCTTTACGTCGCCGTCCTGCTTTACGGACTCTGTTTTCTCAGGCTGACTCTGTTGCTCTTTAGGAAGTGTGGCAATGTAAATATCATATCCGCCTGCATTTCCTTTTCTGTCAGCAGAACTGAAAACAATTAACTTTCCGTCGGTCCAAGGGCTTCTCTCGTTATACATTGTGTTTATATCTTCTGCAGGATGTTCAATGCTCTTTTTAGCAGGATCATAGCAGTACAGATCATATCCACCGATTGAATCGCTTCTGCTGGAATCAAACCATATCTTTCCGTCAGGCGCTACAGCTACAGACCATTCATCTGAAGAAGAGTTAACCTCGGAAACATTTACCGGAACGCTCCATTTGCCGTTGGTTTTTTTGCTCATCCATATATCTCTTCCACCAACAGACTTCTGATCTCCAAAGCTTCCTTTTGTGGTTACATAAGCGGTACTTTCTGTGCTGTCGACCCATATATCCCAGTCCTGAAGCGTAGTACAAAGTTCCGGAACAAGAGTTATATTTTCCCATATCTGCTTACTCTCGTTATACTCAGCTCTGAAAAAATCATAATCCCTTTCTGAGGAAATATATCTTCCAAAGTACATAACAAGCTTTCCGCCATTTCTCAAAACAAGAGGACTTATTTCATTTTCAGCGGTATTTATATCTCCGGGTACCTTCTGCGGTGCTGTCCACTGATTTGATTCAAGCCTGGAAAAAAATATGTCGTAGTTGGGACCGGCATAGTAGATCGTATTCTCAAAAAAACACGGCATCCTTTCCATTCCGCTTGAGTTAAAAGGCGGCATCAGTACATCAATACCGAAAAACAGTACTGCCTGGGCTATAACCATAAGTACCATAAAAAATTTTCTCATATTCAACCTCCCCAAAAAAATTATGTACAATAAAGATAGTAATAAATATTACATATAAAAACAAATAGATTTTGGTTAATGGAGAAAGGTATAGACAAAGAATCGGGTATAAAAACTCTTTTTTAAGGTGAAAGGTCAGTAATCATTTTGTTTCATCTGCAAACAAAATAGCGGCATGCTTAAGCATGCCGCTAAAAATAGATGTTTAAAACGTTATATTTGTTGGTCCAATAATATGTAAAAGCAGTACAAAGATATTTATTATCAGATGAGTAAGCATAGAATACAAAAGATTCTTTTCCTTTATGTAGACTATACAGAAAAGGATTCCCGTGATAAAAAAGTGAGTAAGTCCGTAGATACTGTTACTCATATGCATGAAAGAAAACAGAGCCGAAACGATTATTATTGAAAGTACTGTGTTGATTTTATATTTTTTATTCAAAAACTCTAAAAATACCCCTCTGAAAAGAACCTCTTCATAGATCACTATCATTGGAAAGAACAACCAAGAAAGCAGGATATTAAAAAAAGTATTTCTTCCTTCAAAATCAAATAAGCTTAAGTTTTCTATATTGAATGTTGTTAATGATTTGATAAAAGAATTTTCACCATGGAAAAACTCTTTTACTGAAGGGTTTATTGAAAGAACTCCCTGATAAACAAAAGAAATTGCAATTATTATTAGTCCATAAAAAAGAGACATAATTAAAACTCTTAAAAACCGCTTATCCTTATAAAATTCAAAACTTATCATCTTAAGATGCTGTCTGTTTTTATATAGGATAATGAATCCAACAGTTATTAAAATAATAGTTGCTATTTTGACAGGTATCAGAAGGTTAATTATTTTGAAAAAGAGCCCATATAACAACATGAATATGAAAAAGATATTTTCTGTCATAACTTCTCCTTTATACTGGCATTTTTTTGAATAATTTCCATTGCTTTGAGCTTAGAAGACAACTAAGAGATTTTGAACCAAGAAATCTACCGTATCCTCCTGTATAGTAAAATTTTTTAAATATGTTATTCTAAAAAATACTTTTAAGTATAATAAAACTTGTTTAGCTAAACAATATAAATTTTAAACGTTTTTCGTTAAAAAAAATTAAAAAAAATTTACATTTAAATAAAATACACAAGTAAACAAAAATATAAAAAAATTTACTTAAAAATACAACAAGATCTTTTTTGGAATAAAATAATAGCGGCATGCTTAAGCATGCCGCTAAAAATAGATGTTTATTTATTCTCCTCTGTAATAAAACTTGGTGTAGAAGTTTCCATAACTCTTTCTGTAAACCAAAAGTGCGACATAACTATCTTTTTTCACTGTGGAAGCAACTGACTCCCAATCTTTAAGAGTAGCTATCTTTGATTCCTTACCGTTTACTGCGATTGAGGTTATTATATCTCCTGTCTTAAGTCCGAGGATGCTCTGTGAACTTGAACTTATAGTTTCTACCATAACTCCTCCAAGATCTTTCTTAAGACCCATCTCCGATATATCGTCTGCTGTTATCTCCCTTACCGTTATTCCGAAGTAGCTCTTTTTAGCTGTTACTATCTTTGATTCCTTGCTTGAAAGAATGACATTCAATTTGAGTTCCTGTCCTTTTCTGTTTATAACTATGTTAGCTTTGGTATTGGCCGAGTATGCCCTAAGGTAACTTACAAGGTCTTCGTTACTTTCTATAACTCTTTCGTCAAGCTTTACTATTACATCACCTGTTTTTATGCCTGCCTTTTCTGCAGGTGAATCCTTTTCTACATCGCTTATCAAAGCTCCTGTCTCAACCTTAAGTCCCAGTGCTTTTACCAGTTCTTCATTAACAGTCTGTACTACAACACCAAGGTATGCTTTTTCAAACTTTCCATCTTTTATTATGGATGAAGCAAACCTTTTGGCGATATTTATAGGAATAGCGAATCCTAAGTTAACTCCTTCAGATGTATTTATTATAGCGGTATTTATTCCCATGACCTGTGCGTGGATGTTTACAAGAGGTCCTCCGCTGTTACCTGGATTTATTGCAGCGTCTGTCTGTATGAGGTCTACATAGTAACCAGAACCGTCAGGTTTGGCGATTCTTCTGTTGAGAGCACTCACGACTCCCAGAGTAACTGTGTGCTTTAGTCCCAGAGGATTACCTATGGCAACTGCCCACTCGCCTATGTTTATTTTGTCAGAGTCACCAAGTTCAAGAACGGGAAGGTCTGTTTGTGTTTCTATTTTAATGACTGCCAGATCCAGTTCTGAGTCTCCTCCCACAAGCTTGGCATCAAATTTCTTTCCATCAGCCATACTTACGGTTATTTTGTTTGAATTTTCAACCACATGGTAATTGGTGAGAATGTAACCGGCTTTGTCAAATATAAAACCTGAGCCTATTGCAGTTACATCCTTTTGTGTATCGGGGAGTTCTCCGCCGAAAAACCTTTTGAAGAAATCATCAAAATATGGGTCATAAAGCGATGACTGCTGGCTTTTACCTACTGCTTCTATATTTACGACGGCTGGCGATGCATACTTTACAACATTTACCACCGGACTGACGTAACCTTCATTTACGTAAGCGAACATACCTATGCTGATGAACAAAACAGAAAGTACAGCAATGAGTTTTCTCATAAAAACTTCACCTCCGTAATAGTTCTTATAATAAGTTTTGTATTATTATTATACATTGGAATCACTTAAAAAAAACTTAAAAACTACTCTATGCATTTTAAAATATCATAAAAGCTGTTAACTATAATATCGGCATCTTTAACTTCTTTCCCTCCGTATCCGTAGTTGCAGCCTATGGCAGGTATATGGTTGGCGTGGGCTGCAGATATATCCTTTTCACGGTCTCCTATCATCACAAAGTCTGTAGAGTTATACTTTTCCATCATTATATGTATAACCTCGTCCTTTTGCTTCCAGCCATACATTTCCGAACAGTTTGGGAAGTCTATGAACTGCCTTATTCCTTTGTTAAGGACGTTTTCCATATACTTTATATTGCAGTTGGACAGCAGGTATAATTTCTTTCCTTTCTCCTTAAGAGTTCTGAGAACAGGCACAACCCCTTCAAAAAAAATGTCTTCAGCCTGTTGCAGTACAAATTCTTCATAGTGGTCAAGGTATCTTATAGCTTTTTCAATAAGCACCGGATCATCATTTTTGAAGAGATTTTTCCATATTTCGTCTATGGTGAAACCGATATACTTCATTATCTCTTCTTTTGTATGGTTGCCTATGTTGAATCCATCATTTTGAAGCTGTTTTAAAACCATTTCAAATGCAGGAATTGAAACACGGCTTGTGTTAACCAAAGTACCGTCTATATCAAAAATAATGTTCTGAGCCTTTATCATTACGATTTTCTCCTTTAGTATGATTTATAATCCTGTAAGTAAGGTCATTCATGATTGTATTGTTTTCCTGTTTGCTTCTTTCAAGAGAGTTCTTGTACTCTTGCCGGTATACAATCTCTGCCGGTCTGCCCTCAAGCATGACCACCTGATCTGCCATCAGAGATGTTTCAAAAGGATCATGGGAGACCAAAATAATAGAGATCCCTGTTTCCTTTTTGAGATTAAGCAGATCAAGCATTATATCATAGCGGGTCTTTATATCCACAGAGCCAAATGGCTCATCCAAAAGAAGAAGAGTAGAAGAATATCCGATAGCCCTTGCAATATTTACACGCTTTCTCATTCCTCCGGAAAGCTCTGCCGGCATCATTGAACCGCATCCTTTAAGCTTGAGAAGCTCAAGAATCTTGTCAATCTGTGAATCATCCAAAGTTCTGTTTACTACTTTTATGTTGTCTTTTACTGAAAGCCACGGTATAAGCCTGTCATCCTGAAAGACATAGCCTATCCTGTCATGGTTGCTGACAATCTTTCCGCTGTCCTGCACTACAGTTCCTGAGATTATATTCAGAACTGTGGTTTTACCTATTCCCGAAGGCCCCAGCAGCGCAGTTGTCTGAGAATTTCCAACCTTAAAAGAGAGTTCTTTGATTATTTTTTCCTTGCCGAAGCTTTTGCTTATACTCTGCAATTCAAGAAAGTGTTCTGTAGCTGATTTTACAGTTTCTGTGGGCTTATCGGCAAAAGAAAGGCTCACTTTGGGAACAAAGTTTATTTTCATGACAGCAAATTCAAAAGCTATTCCTACTATTATAAGAAATAGAGTGTTTGCAAATACTTCATCGGTTCTGAGAGTCGATTTTGATAGAGATAACAGATAACCAAGTCCCCTGTTTCCTGCCATGAATTCACCAATCACAACCGAACGCCACAACGAACCGCAGACTACCTTCAGAGTAGAGTTTATAAAAGGTACGATTGAAGGAATGTAGATATACCTTATTACATCGCTTTTAGATAAACGGAAGACTCTGCTGAGCATAACAAGATTCCTATCAGTTGAGCCTACTCCTTCTGCTATGTTTATAACTACTGTCGGAAATATGACAACAAAACATATAAAAACCGGCGTATAAAACCCTATGCCGAACCAAAGCAGCGCTATAGAAATATAAGATACGACAGGAGTAGCTTGCATAAACATCAAGGTAGGACGTACAAAATCATAAAATTTTTTGCTTAAACCTGAAAAAAACCCTAAAGGTATTCCGATTCCAAGACTCAGTATAAATCCCATAAAAAGCTTTAAAAAAGTATCCAAAAAGCTTTTCCAGAATGAAAAATCTCCGAGCATAACTAAAAGCTTTGAAAAAACCAAATCGGGACTGGGAAGTATAAAAGAAGGGTAAAAAAGGCTTACCGTAAACCAGATAAGAATGTATACCGCAAGGCCCAAAAAATAAAACAGAACAATCACTCCCGTATAAACTAAAAGCCCCGTAAAACGGGGCATTTAGGATTACTTTTTGTTTTCCTTCTGTTCGTCAAACTCCAGTTTTCTTTCAACCTGAACGGTTTTAAGAAATTCCAGTTCATCCCCTACAACGAGATCATCAAAGTTGAAGAACTTAATTCCGCATTCCTTTGGAGCCTCAACGGATTTAACATCATCTTTATAATGCTTGAGCTGCTCTATCTTTACCTGGGTTACAAACTTTCCGTTCCTGTAAAGTTTTACACCTCCGTCCTTATTGACATAACCTTCTGTTACCTGTATACCGGCAATAGTACCGACCTTTTTTATTCTAAAAAGTTCCTTTATATATCCGCCGCCGGTTACAGCTTCCATCTATTCAGGCTCCAACA
>ENA-UPSM01005294-UPSM01005294.1-activated-sludge-metagenome-genome-assembly--contig:-NODE-5294-length-12811-cov-6.863515_pt1 | contig 12811 bp, 5 predicted proteins | sample MGYA00238181_ERZ773283 | MGnify/ENA primary metagenome ERZ773283 (study PRJEB29023, sample SAMN05720199) | activated sludge metagenome | isolation source: Anaerobic digester | place: Japan... | reverse complement strand
CGATCCGCCTGCTCGCGCACCGAGCGCAACGTCGAGCCCTCGGGCACCGCGCCCCCGCCATGCTTCGGCACGCCCACGCGTTGCGAATGGTAGATGCCCGAGTGACCGCTGCAGTGATACGCGATGAAACAGGCCAGGGCGAAATAGACCGCGTGTTCGCCGCCGAACAGCTCGAGGCCCATGATCGTGCAGGCCAGCGGCGTGTTGGCCGCACCGGCGAAGACCGCGATCAGCCCGAGCCCGGCGAAAAGATCGACCGGTGCCCCCAGCACCACCGCCAGGGTGTTGCCGAGCGTCGCCCCGATGAAGAACAGCGGCGTCACCTCCCCGCCCTTGAAGCCGGCCGCAAGCGTCACCGCCGTGAACACCAGCTTCCACCACCAACTCCACGGCGTGGCGCCGCCCGGCTGGAACGCGGAGAGCAAGGTGACCGAGCCGGGGTGTTCGCCGCGCACGCCCAGCCCAAGATAGTCGCCGGTGCCCAGCAACCAGAACAACGCGATCACCGCCGCACCGCCGACCACCGGCTGCAGCCACGGCGGCGGTGCGATCCGGCGGTAGCCGCGCTGCAACACGTGCGTGAGCTCGGAGAAGAGCCGCCCCGCCAGCCCGAAGGCCACCGCCGCCAGCACCACCTTCGCGACCAGCCAGCCGTCGAGGATCTCGTGCCGCCCAGCCGGTGACACAAACGCGATGTGGTATTGGGTGTGCCCGACGCCCCACGCCGAGCAGGTGGCGTCGGCGACGACGCTGGCAACCAGCACCGGCAGCACCGCGTGGTACTGCAACCGCCCGATCACGAGCACCTCCATCGCGAAGATCGCCCCGGCGAACGGCGTGCCAAAGACGGAGCCGAACCCCGCCGCCACGCCCGCCATCAGCAACACCGGCAGGTCCCCCTGCCCGATCCGCAGCAGCCGCGCGTAGGCGTTGGCGAGGCTGCCGCCCATCTGCACCGCCGTGCCCTCGCGCCCCGCCGAACCGCCGCACAGATGGGTCAACAGCGTGCCGAACAACACCAGCGGGGCCATGCGGCGCGGCACCCCGCCGCCCGGCGCGTGGATCTGCTCGATGACGAGATTGTTTCCCGCACCGGAATTCTTGCCGTACCGGTGGTAGACCCAGCCCACCGCCGCGCCGACCACAGGCAACAAATACAACAGCCAACCGTGCGCCCAGCGCAGCTCCGTCACCCGGTCGAGCGACCAGAGGAACAGCGCGCTGGCCGAGCCCGCGAGCACGCCGATCGGCAGGACCAGCAGCGTCCACTGCAGCAACTGCACAAAGATCCCCGCCGGCTCGCGCCAGTCCAGCAGTCGCGTCATCGGCGGCCTCCAGTTCGTGCGGCCCCGCCGGAAGACCCGGCGCGGCGGCAACCAATCCGTGGAGTGAGACGCGACGCTGACATGTGGAGACCAGAACGCGTAACGGTCGCGGCCCCGCCTTTCGAGAAACTTCGTCGCCCCGGAGAACCGACATCAATCCTCACCACCGGATCGACTTGCTCGAGGCCGGGCGAGGCGGCCCCGCAGACGCGCCCGAGTTCTCCACTCGCCGGCCCCGCCGCTCGCACCGCAGGGCCCCTGCCCCTCACCAGCCCCAACTGCCGGCGACGCCGGTCTCCCGCCGCAGCACCCGGCCGATCGCCTGCAGCAGCACCTCGGCGGTGAAGGGCTTCTCGAGCACCTGGACCCCGCCGAGTTCCTTCACCTGCGTCACCTTCGGCGAGTTGCCCACGCCGGTCATCGCGACGATCGCCGGCGACTCCAGCCGGTCCCGGAGCTGGCGGGTCAACTCCACGCCGTCCATGTGCGGCATCAACAGATCCACGACAGCCACGGCCACCTCGCCGGCGTGCTGCTCGAAACGCTCCAGCGCGTCCTCGCCATCGCGCGCCTCGAGCACCCGGTAACCGTGGCGCTCGAGCATCGTGCGGGTGGCCTGCCGCACGACCCGCTCGTCGTCGACGAGCAGGACCAGCTCCCCCTGGCCGCGCGGGCCGGCCGTCGGCGGCGCCGCCGGCTCGGTCTGCTCGAGCTGGGCGCAGGCCGGCAGGTAGATCCGGAACTGCGTGCCGCGGCCCGCCGCGGTCTCGAGCTGGATGAAGCCGCCATGGCCGTTGACGATGCCGAGCACCGTCGAAAGCCCCAGCCCCGTGCCCTGCCCGATCTCCTTGGTCGTGAAGAACGGGTCGAAGATCTTGTCCACGTAGTCGGCCGGGATGCCCGTGCCGGTGTCGCTCACCTGCAACAGCACGTGGGGCCCGGGCTTGGCGCCGTTGTTGGTGCGCGCCATCGCGGCGTCGACCTCGCAGTCGGCCAGCGCGAGCGTGAGGTCGCCGCCGTGCGGCATGGCGTCGCGAGCGTTCACGCACAGGTTCATGATCACCTGGTGCAGCTGGGTGGGATCGCCGCGCACGGGGTGCAGCTCCATCGGGAGGTTGCTGCGCAGGTTGATGCTCTTCGGGAAGGTCTCGCGCATGATGCTGAGCATCTCGTTGACGAGCGTGCGCAGCTGCACCGGCACCCGCTCGCCATCCGTCCCCCGGCTGAAGGTGAGCAACTGGCGGACGATGTCGGCCGCGCGGCGGGCGCTCACCTCGATCGAATCGACGATCTCGCGCGACTCGGCATCCTGGAGTCGCTCGCGCAGCAGGCCGGGGGAGATGAGGATCGGCAGGAGGATGTTGTTCAGGTCGTGGGCGACCCCGCCGGCGAGGCGGCCGACACTGTCGAGCCGCTGGGCGCGCAGCAGCTGGGCCTCGAGCTTCTTGCGCTCGGTCACGTCCTCCACGGTGCCCTCGAGATGGACACTGCCCGCACCGCGCACGATGCGGCAGTTCAGGCTCACCCAGGTGAGCCGGCCGTCCCAGCAGGCGGCCTGGGTCTCGAAGCCGGTGACCAGCCCGGACGCCTCGAGCAGGCGCCGCAGCTCGCGCAGCCGCTCGGGCTCGGGGCAGAGATGGGCGAGGATGTCGTCGATCATCCCGATCGCCTCGCGGGGGGAACCATAACCGAGGATTCGCGACAGGGCGGGGTTGGCGGCGATCAGCCGCCCCTCGGGCAGGGCCTGGAAGATGCCCTCGACGGCGTTCTCGAAGATGCCGCGGTAGCGGGCCTCCGCCTGCCGCAGCGCCTCCATCATCGTGCGATGCTCGTAGCGGAGCCGGCACTGCTCGATCGCATGCTCGACGGCCTGGCCCAGGCGGGCCAGACGGTCCTTGCGCAGGTAGTCCGCCGCGCCGTTGCGGATGGCCGTGATCGCCGTCTCCTCGCCGATGGTGCTCGAGATGATGATCAGCGGGATCGGCAGGCTCGACTCGAGCAGCAGCCGCAACGCCTGCAACCCGCTGAACTGCGCCAGTTGGCACTCGCACAGGATCACATCGAGCCCGCTGCCCAGGTGCTCCCGGAACCCCTCGGCGGCGTCGACCCGGGCCCAGTCGGGAGCGTAGCCGGCCTGCCGCAGGTGCCGGACGATCAGCTCGGCGTCGCGCTCGTTGTCCTCGACGATCAATACCTTCAGCGGCAACGCCTCCGGCTCCCCGGGCTGGCCCGCCCGGAGTTCGCGCCGCGAGACCGGCCGCGGCCGATCGGCCGCGCCGGGGAGCGCCACCACCCGGGGGGCTTCGCACAGTGAAGGAGGAACGGAGTCCATCGCGTCAGGGTTTGGAATTCGAGTTGTCGCCGGTGGGGGGAGCGGAGCGACCCGAGGGCACGGAACGTAGGAAGGTTGCCGCAAAACGCGAGAAGCGAACCGAGCGGGGCCCGCTTTCGCCCGTATCACCTGCCTGGTGCAGACCGAGCCCCCGGTTCGGGTCACCCAACTCGTCCACCCTTCGCTCGCTTCGTCACCTTCCGTCGGGTCCAACTGCGCTCTTCAGGTTTATGCGGGATGAAGCGCCGCCGCGCCCTCCGATCGCAAAAAAGCCCCGCCGGGAGCGGCGGGGCTGGAAGTCGGTGGCGCCAAGCGACGGGCTCAGGGCTGCACCGCCCCGGGCTCGCCCATCGCCTTGCGCAGCTGGGCCACGGCGCTGTTGTAGGCGAAAAGGGCCTGCACCTTGTTGTTGCCGGCCTCGGTGAGCGCGACCTGCGCCTGGAGCACGTCGAGCTGGGTGGCGGCGCCCACGTCGAAGCGGGCGCGGGAGAGGCGCAGCGCCTCCGCGGCCTGCTCGACGACCTTGCCGGAGGCGGCGACCAGCTCCACAGCCTGCTGCCAGGAGGCGAAGGCGCGGCGGACCTCGACGTCGATCGCCAGCTCCTGCTCCTGCAGCGAGAGGCGGGCCTGCGCGGCCTGCGACTTCGCGCTGCGGACCTTGCCGGCGGTGGCGCGGCCGTCGAAGATCGCCCACGACGACTGCGCGCCGAGGAACCAGCCGTCGCGGCTGCTCTCGCCGAAGTGCGGCGTGGAGCGCGTGCCGACGATCTGCCAGCCGGCCCCCACCCCGACCTTCGGGAGGTAACCGGCGCGGGCGACCGTCACGCCGGCGTCGGCGATGGAGACGCCCTTGGCGAGGGCCTGCAGCTCGGCGCGGTGGCGGCGGGCGGAGTCGAGCGCCTGCTCGAGGGTGAACTGCTCGTTGCCGAAGGCGAGTTCGCCGAGGAAGGTGGGGACTTTCTGGAGATCCGCGCCGACCCCGTTGGTGAAACCGAGGAGCTGGCGCAGCTCCTCGATGCCGATCTTGAGATCGTTGCGCGCGGTGATGAGCGGCGGGCGGCCGTTGGCCAGCGCGACCTCGGCGCGGAGCACATCGAACTGCGCGCCGGCGCCGGCGTCGTAGCGGTTGCGGGCGTTCTTGAGTTCCTCCTCGAGCAGGGAGAGCGCCTGCTCGCGCACCTTGATCGTCTCCTGCGCGCGCAGGACGTTGAAGAAGCCGACCCGCACCCCGGTGAGCACCGCGTTGGTGACCGCCTGGAGCTCGTACTGCGCGGCATCGCGCGCGGCACGGGCGGCGCGCACGCCGGCCATCACCGCCCCGCCGGCGAAGACGGTCTGGTTGACGCTGGCGGTGCCGCTCCAGTTCTCGTTGTCGAAGCCGGGCGAGGTGATCTGGTCGGCGGTGCGCTGGTAGGAGGCGTCGGCGCTGGCCGAGGGCAGATAGCCGGCGCGGGCGGAGAGCAGCGCGCCCTCGGTCTGGTTGAGGCGCTCGCGCGCCTGCCGAATGCTGAAGTTGTTCTCCTGCGCGTAGCGCAGCGCACCGGTCAGATCGATACGCTCGGGCACGGGCTGGGCGGCATCGGGCGCGGCGAAGGCGGTGGCGATCGCGGCGGCGAAGAGGAGGAGCGATGGGATGGTTTTCATTTCCGGGAAGGCGGTGGCGTTACTTGGCGGGGACCGGCGAGGGGGCCCCGGCCTGGGCGAACTGGCCGGCGACCTTGGCCTGCTGGGCCTTGTGGTCCTTGGCGAGCAGCATGTACAGGCAGGGCACGACGAACAGCGTGAAGAAGGTGCCGATCGTCAGGCCGGTGCACAGCACCAAGCCGATGCTGTTGCGGGCCGCGGCGCCCGGGCCGGACACGAAACACAGCGGCAGGTGGCCGAAGATGGTCGCCGCCGAGGTCATCATGACGGCGCGGAGACGCAGGCTGGCGCCGGCCTTGACGGCCTCGAGCTTGGACAGCCCGGCCTCCTGCTGCTTGTTGGCGAACTCGACGATGAGGATGCCGTTCTTGGCGATGAGGCCGACGAGCGTGATCAGGCCGATCTGCGAGTAGATGTTGAGCGAGGTCGTCCACCCGTCCGTCCACCACGGCATGTTCGGGTTGAGCATCTTCATGAAGGTGAAGAGCAGCGCGCCGAACATGGCCAGCGGCACCGAGCCGAGGAGGATGACGAAGGGGTCGCGGAAGCTGTTGAACTGCGCCGCGAGCACCAGGAAGATCAGGATGACCGCCAGGCCCATCGCGGGCAGGAACTTGTTGCCCTCGACCCTGAGCTGGCGGGACTGGCCCTTGAAATCGACCACGTAGCCCTTGGGCAGGATCTCCCGGGCGCGCTTCTCGAACTTCTCCAGCACGCCGCCCAAGTCCTCCTGCGGGAAGGAGCTGAGCGTGACCGAGTTCATCTGGTTGAAGCGGTTGAGCTGCCGCGGCTCGACGGTGTTCTTGAGCGTGGCGATGGTGCTCACCGGGATGAGCTGGCCGCCATTGCCGGTGATGTAGATGTCCTGCAGCTGGTCGGCGTTGAGGCGACCGGTGCGCTCGATCTGCGGGATGACCTTGTAGCTGCGGCCGGAGATGCTGAAGCGGTTCACGTAGCCGCCGCCGAGCATCGAGCCGATGTCGGCGCCGACCTGCTGGAGGTTGAGGCCGAGCGAGGCGACCTTGTCGCGGTCGATGAGCAGCTGCGTCTGCGGCTGGTCGATGTTGAGGTCGATGATCGGCGGGATGGCCCAGAGGCCCTCGGCGAAGGTCTCGTCGGCGAGCTGTTGGGCGAAGCCGAGCAACTCCTGCTCGCTGGCGGTCGAGGCGATGACGATCTCGGCCGGGAAGATGCCGCCGCCCTGGAGGGCGGGCGGCTGCAGGGCGTTGAACCGCAGGCCGGGGATCGAGGCGAGTTTGCCCTGCAAGTCGGTGAGGATCTCCCCGATCTTGCGGTCGCGCTGACTCCACGGTTTGACGACCAAGCCGGCGAAGCCGCCCGTGCCGTAGGTGATCTGGAAGGAGTAGTCGTATTCGGGCAGCGTGCGCACGGCCTCGTTGAAGGCCATGTTGCTGAAGAGCGAGGTCTGATCGAGCGTGGCGTTGGCCGAGGCGTCGGACATCGTCATGAGGAAGCCCTGATCCTCCGCCGGCGCCAGCTCGCGCGCCGAGAACATGAACAGGCCCGGGATGCACAGCGTGAGCACCGCCCAGACGATGTACACGGCCCAGCGTTCCTTGAGCACGGCGTCGAGCGCACGGGCGTAGAACCGCCGGAAGGCGTTGAACTGGCCGTCGATGAAGCGGGTGAAGCGGCCGCTCTCGACCTTGTGCGAGAGCAGGTTGGCGCACATCACCGGCGAGAGCGTGAGCGCGACGACGCCGGAGATGAGCACCGCGCCGGCGAGCGTGAAGGCGAACTCGCGGAAGAGCGAGCCCGTGAGGCCTCCCTGGAGACCGATCGGCGCGTACACCGCCGCCAGCGTGATCGTCATCGCGACGACCGGGCCGACGAGCTCGCGCGCGCCCTGGATGGCGGCGTCGAACGGCTTCATGCCGTCGCGCAGGTGGCGCTCGACGTTCTCGACGACGACGATGGCGTCGTCGACCACGAGACCGACCGAGAGCACGACGGCGAGCAGCGTGAGCAGGTTGATCGTGAAGCCGAAGACCTGCATGAGGAAGATCGCACCGATCAGCGACACCGGGATGGCGATGACGGGGATGAGCACCGAACGGAACGAGCCGAGGAACAGATAGATGACGGCGACGACGATGAGCAACGTGTCGAGCAGGGTGCTGTAGACCTCGTCGATGGCGTCGTTGATGTAGTCGGTCGAGTCGTAGGCGACGTTGGCGTTGAGCGCGCTGGGCAGGTTGCGCCGGATGTCGGGCATGACCGCGCGCACCCCGGCGATCACATCGAGGGTGTTCGCATTCGGCAGCACCCAGATGCCCATGAACACGGCGGTCTCGCCGTTGAAGCGCACCTCGGTCTCGTAGTCCTCGGCGCCGAGCACCACGTCGGCGATGTCCTCGAGGCGGACGATGGCCCCGCCCTCCTCGCGGATGGGCAGGCGCTTGAACTCGCCGACGGAGCGCAGGTCGGTGTTGGCCGTGAGGCGGACCTGGATATAGGCGCCCTTCGTGCTGCCCAGGGCGGAGAGATAGTTGCCGGCGGCCAGGGCCTGGCGCACCTGCGTGGCGGTGACGTTGAGCGCCGCCATCTTCTCGGGCTTGAGCCACACGCGCATCGCGAACACGCGGCCGCCGAGGATGTCGGCGCGCTGCACGCCGCCCAGCGAGGCCAGGCGGGGCTGGACGATGCGGTTGACGTAGTCGGTGATCTCGTTGGGCTGCAGCGTCGTCGAGCTGAAGCTCAGGTACATCGCGGCGAACTGGGAGTCCGACGTCTCGATGTTGATGATCGGCACCTCGGCCTCGGGCGGCAGGTCGCTGCGGACCTGGCTGACCTTCGAGTTGATCTCGGAGAGCGCCTTGTTCGAGTCGTAGTTGATCTTGAGGTGCGCGGTGATCGTCGAGAAGCCCTGCGAGCTGGAGGATTCCAGGTAGTCGATACCGTCGGCGGCGGCGATGACGCGCTCGAGCGGGGTGGTGATGAAGCCGCGGACGAGGTCGGCGTTGGCGCCGACGTAGGCGGTCGACACCGTGATGTTGGCGATCTCGCTGGTCGGGTACTGGCGCACGGTGAGCGTGCGGTAGGCCTGCAGACCGGCGACGATGATCACGAGGTTGACGACGAACGCCAACACGGGCCGGCGGATGAAGAGGTCGGTGATTTTCATGGGTGGCGGGGCCGGGCGCGCGGACGGGACGGCGCGCTCGCGGCGGGGGAGGTCGCGGGAGCCGGGCTCAGCTGTTGGCCGGTTTCGGGGCGAGTTCGGCGGCGGGGGCCACCGAGTTGTTGATGCGCACCGTGCCGCCATTGCGCAGCTTGAAGGCGCCGGTGCTCACGACCTCGTCCCCGGCCTGCACGCCGGAGGTCACCGCGACGAAATCGCCGCGGGTCAGCCCGAGGCGCACGGTCTGCTGGCGCACCACCGTCTCCTCCGCCCCCTCGGCGTTCTTGCGGCGCTCGATGACGAAGACCGAGTCGCCATAGGGAGCATACAGGATCGCGCTGGCCGGCACGACGACGACGGGGTCGCCGGCGGGCAGAACGACTTCCACGTTGGCGAACATGCCGGGCCGCAGCTTGGCGCCCTCGTTGGCGAGGGTGGCGCGCACCCGCACGTTGCGGGTGGCCGAGTCGACCAACGCCTCGAGCGCGGTGATCTTGCCGAGGAACTTTGTCCCGGAGACGCCGTCGGTCGTCACCTCGACGGGCTGCCCGACCGCCAGGTCCACGACCCGCTGCTGCGGGAGGGCGAAATCGACGTGGATGGGGGCGAGCGTCTGGAGCTCGACGATGGCCTGGCCGGAGTTGACGTACTGGCCCACATTGACCTTGCGGATGCCGAGGGTGCCCGAGAAGGGCGCGCGGAAAGTCTTCTTGTCGATGGCGGCGCGGATGGCCTCGGCGTTGGCGATCGCCTGCTTGAGCTGGGCCTCCGCGGCGTCGAGCTCGGCCTGCGCGAGGGTGTCGCGGCTGCGCAGTTCGCGGATGCGCTCGGCGTTGAGGCGGGCGAGCTCGGCGCTGGCCTCGGCGGAGCGCAACTGCGCCTGCTCGACGGAGACATCGAGCTGCGCGAGCAAGGTCCCCTGCTCCACCTGCGCGCCCGACTCGAACTCGATGCGCGTCACGGTGCCGGGCACCTCGGCGGAGAGCGTCACACCGTTCTCGGCGGTGAGCGTGCCCACCGAGTAGAGTGTCGGATTCCAGGTCTGGAGCTGCGCCTTGGCGGTGGTCACGGGCTCGGTCGGCCGCTCTTTGTCGGCGGCCTTCATGGCACCGAGTTGCTGGGCTTTGGCGCCGACAAGACCGAGGATCGTGGCACCCAGGCCAAGGAAGACGACAAGTCCGATGAGAATGCGTTTGTGCATAGGGAAAGTGATTGGAAGACGGGCGGAGAGTAGGGGAAAACGGCCAGAAACGCCGGTAGTTCAAGCAGGGCGTGATGAACGGTCGCTGGGCGTGGATGAGGGGGAAAGGCAGTCGCACCCGCCGGTCCCGTTGCTGATCAACCGTGCGATGCCCTCCCGAATCTTGCCCGCCAAACGGGTGAGGTCGGTCCGGTCGCGGGCATCGAGCCCGGCCATCAGCTCGGAGATGCCGCGAAAATGCGCCGGCAAAAACTCGTCGAGGAACTTCCGGCTGCCAGTCGTGAGCCGCACCAGCGAAGCACGCCGATCCGCCGGGTCCGCCAGCCGCTCGACCATGCCCTCGCGCTCCAAACCGTCGATCAGCCCGGTCACTGTGGCCTTCGTCACCCCGTACGCCTCCGCCAGATGCGTCTGGTTGACCGCCACCTCGGGTTCGCGGTTGAGGTACATCAGGATCGCAAACCGACCGTGCGACAGCCCGTGTTTGGTCAGAAAACGTTCGAAACACTCGGAAACATCCGCCCCCGTCCGCATGAAGCACATGATCGCCAGCACCGCATCCGGCTCGATCTGCGGATAGCGGGCCACGAGGCGATCGAGGCAGTCCTGACTAGGTGTCTCACGAAGAAGAAACATGATCTGGGCGAAGATGGATAAGTTGAGGCGTGCGGATGGTTAGGTCCCTTATTTTCAGGCTGCAACCTTTTTCTCCAATCCTTCCGCCCCCCCTCCGCGCCACCTCCGCCAACCCAGCCAACGGGCGCCCCTCCCAGAAAAACCGCAACAGGGAAAGGCGCAGAAACTGGGCCCGGCCAACTGCGGCCCGAGGCGGCCGCCGCCGGCCTCCCCCATCCACACCGACTTCGTCCCCGGATTGCAGATTGCCGTCGCAGCGACACACTGACCGCTCCCCCCAGCGCGCCCACGCGTAGTGGCACGCAGACGCCACTCGACAGCCCACCGCCTCCCGGGCAAAACCGCCTCGCACCCTCGACCCAGAACATGAACTCCTCCAACTCCGCTTCACCCTACACCTGGCAGTTCTTCCGCGCCGGCGGACTCGACCAAGTCAAACTCGAGACCGGGGCCGACCTCGCCCACCTCGCCGATCTCGATCCGAAGCTCTGGATCGCCCTCGCCTGCCCCACCAAGGGCCTCGAGTTCGACCAACGCACCCTCGACCTGATCGACACCGACAAGGACGGCCGCATCCGCGTGCCCGAGATCCTCGCCGCCGTCGACTGGGCCCTCGCCCGCCTGAACTCCGGCGACAGTCTCGCCCGCGGCGAGGAAGCCCTCGCCCTCGCCGAGATCGACACCGCCAATCCCGACGGCAAAGCCGTGCTCGCCGCCGCCAAGGAGATCCTCGCCGCCCTCGGCAAGGCCGACGCCACCAGCCTCTCCGTGGCCGACGTCGCCGACACCGCCAAGATCTTCGCCCAAACCCGCTTCAACGGCGACGGCATCGTGCCCGCCGAGGCCGCCACCGACGCCGCGACCAAGCAGGCCATCCTCGACATCATCGCCACCGTCGGATCCAAGCCCGACCGCAGCGGCCTGCCGGGCGTCGACACCGCACTGGTGACGAAGTTCTTCGCCGACCTCCAGGCCTGCGCCGACTGGACCGCCAAGGCCGACCAGTCCGCCGCCACCCCCGCCGGCATCCAGTTTCTGGGTGACCGCACCGCCGCCGCCTACGCCGCCCTGCAGGCCGTGCGCGTGAAGATCGACGACTACTTCAACCGTTGCCACCTCGCCGCCTTCGACCGCCGCGCCGCCAACCATCTCAACCACCCCGAGTCCGAGCTCGTCGCCGCCGCCGCCAAGGACCTCTCGATCCTCGGCGCCGAGATCGCCGCCCTGCCGCTCGCGCAGGTCGGCCCGGGCCAGGCGCTGCCGCTGGCCGAGGGGGTCAACCCCGCCTGGGCCCCCGCCATCGCCGCCTTCCGCACCCAGGTCGTCATTCCGGTCCACGGCGCCGCGCGCACCGCGCTCACCGAGGCCGAGTGGCGCGAGACCGTCGCCAAGTTCGAGGCGCACGCCGCGTGGGCCGCCGGCAAGCCCGCCACCGCCGTCGAGAAGCTCGGCGTCGCGCGTATCCGCGAGCTGCTGGTCGGCTCCGCCCGCGAGGAGATCGCCAAGCTCATCGCCCGCGACAACGCCCTCGCCGGCGAGATGGCCGCGATCGACTCGGTCGAGCGTCTCGTGCGCTACCACCGCCACCTCGCCCGCCTCCTGGGCAACTTCGTCAACTTCGCCGACTTCTACGACCCCGCCCGCCCCACCGTCTTCCAGGCCGGCACGCTCTACCTCGACAGCCGCCACTGCGACCTCTGCATCCAGATCACCGATGCCGGCGCCCACGCCGCCATCGCCGGGCTGAGCAAGTGCTACATCGCCTACTGCGACCTCAAGCGCCCGGGCGAGACGATGAAGATCGCCGCCGTCTTCTCCAACGGCGACTCCGACTTCCTCATGGTCGGCCGCAACGGCATGTTCATCGACCGCAAGGGCCGCGATTGGGACGCCACGATCACCAAGATCGTCGACAACCCGATCTCCATCCGGCAGGCCTTCTGGTCGCCGTACAAGAAGTTCGTGCGCATGGTCGAGGAGCAGGTCGCCAAACGCGCCGCCGCCGCCGAGTCCGCCTCCGACGCCAAGCTCGCCACCGCCGCCTCCGCCACGGCCAACGCCGACAAGTCCGCCCCGGCCAAACCCGCCGAGCCGAAGAAGTTCGACCTCGCGCTCATCACCGGCATCGGCGTCGCCCTCGGATCCATCGGCACGATGATGGCCGCCATCTTCGCGAAGGTGCTCGACCTCGCCTGGTGGCAGTACCCGCTGGTATTCGTGGCCCTGATCCTGGTGATCTCGCTGCCCTCGATGCTCATCGCCTGGCTCAAGCTCCGCCAACGCACCCTCGGGCCCGTGCTCGAGGCCAACGGCTGGGCGATCAACGGCCGGGTGAAGATCAACATCCCGCTGGGCACCTCGTTCACCGCGCTGGCGAAGCTGCCCCCCGGCGCCCGCCGCTCGCTCGAGGATCCGTTCGAGGACAAGGCCGCCGCCCGCGCCCGCCGCCGCTTCCTCTTCCTGCTCTTCCTGCTCGCGCTGCTCGGCGCCGCCGTCTGGCTGCGCATCGACCACAACCGCCACGGCGGCAA
>ENA-UPSM01005288-UPSM01005288.1-activated-sludge-metagenome-genome-assembly--contig:-NODE-5288-length-12823-cov-4.716635_pt1 | contig 12823 bp, 9 predicted proteins | sample MGYA00238181_ERZ773283 | MGnify/ENA primary metagenome ERZ773283 (study PRJEB29023, sample SAMN05720199) | activated sludge metagenome | isolation source: Anaerobic digester | place: Japan... | reverse complement strand
ACAAACCATTCCACCTTCAGCGGTAGTTATGTTCTTATTCGAGAAGAATGAAAATGCTGAAACATCTCCAAAATTACCGATCTTCTTTTCTTTATAGGTGCTAAAAGGAGAATGTGCTGCATCCTCAATCAAACATAAGTTGTATTTTCTACAAATTTCTTCTAGTTTATCCATATCACAAGCAAAACCGCCATAATGCATTACAATCAACGCTTTAGTATTTGGTTTTATTTTTTTTTCTATATCTTCAGGATCTATAGTGAGATCCTCATATGACTTAATATCAGCAAACACAGGCGTCGCATTAACGTATTTTACACAATTTACCGTTGCTGCAAATGTTAGTGAAGGCACAATAACTTCGTCGCCTTCTTTAATATCCATTACAACTAATGCCATATGAAGAGCAGCTGTACAATTAGTCACAGCAAAACAATGCTTTATTCCTGTAAGTTCAGAAAATTTTTTTTCAAATTCAAATGTTTTTTCACCCATCGATATCCATTTCGAGTCTATCAATTTTATAACTGCTTGCTTTTCTTCTTCACCAAAATTAAGATCAAACAACGGTATCTTCCACATATTCTCACCCTATATTCAATAGAATTTGTATTTTACACATATTATTTGAAAATACTAAGAAATCGTATAATTTAACATTATAAAAACCATAATGTTAACCTATCTGTTTTTTTAAACAAAAATCATACGCTTTCTTCCAATTTTTTATATTATTCTCCCAACTTGATAATTTATAAACTATCTCGGGATTTTTTATACACTTTACTTTATAATTGGACATATCTTTTATAATTTCCTGTATCTTGTCACTTAACATTCCGGGCAGAATATTATCAATCTTTTCAAAATATATTCCTTCTTTGGCTATATTATCGTAGGGAAGCCAAGCTCCATTAATAACTATATTCCCCGCATAAATCGATTCAAGCATCGATGATGACATCGAATCGGTAGTTTGAACATTAATCATAATATCTGTTGTTTTTCTAAGTTTGGCAACTTCTTCATCAGCAATAAACTTATCTATCACACAATATTTAACGTTGTTCCCTCCAAACTGTTTTTTACAGTAATTTTTAATTTTCAAACAATGCTCTCTATTCCCATAGGCCATCGGAATAAAAACATACAATTTATCATAGTTATCTTTTAATTTTAGTACCTCATCTATCATATATTCATGATTTTTCTTTGGATCAGAAGAGTAACTCAAGGTTATCACGATGCTTTTTTCGGGAATACTATATTTTTCTTTGAACTCTTTTATATCCTCTTGGGATATCTTCTTAAAAAGTTCAAAATCAATAGGAAGACCAAACTTAGTCTCAAGATAAGGCTTATCTTGACATCTATAGGTTTTATATATAAGTTCTTCCATATCTTTGTTGTCGGAAGTAATATAGGAACATCTTTTTAAAATTGATTTTTGCAGCCTTTTATATATACCAGAATTTCTTGGGATCCTGTAGAGATCAGAACCCCAAAAAGTAGCAATGGTTGGAATATATTCGAAAATGTCATTAAATAAAAACAGACTTGGAGAAACAAAGTTTATATTTATAAGTTTTATATTTCTAGACTTCATTATCTTTAAAACTTTTTGAACTAAAAAAATTTTTTGAATGACATTAATCTCTTCAGAACCACGCCAAATTATTTCTTCATCAGTTCTATATTCAAGAGTTTCAACAGAAAAAAAAGAAATTATGTAATCGCTATAAATTTTTTTTAAATTTTCTCTTAATCCTTTGAAATACATACTATTAGTATTAATAATAATTAGTATTTCTGGTTTATTCATTTTTCACCTCTATTTGTCAATGCTTTTCACTTTATATACTTCATACAGAATAAAATACCTAAGTAAAAACTTTCATGTTAAATTACAAAGAATATCTGAAATTTCTGATATTTCATGCATGGATGTTTCGCCCAAACACCCGTATATTCCGCACATATGTCCTCCCTTATAATTTTAAGCTCTCTATTTTTTGAACAAACTTCTCTATAAGCCGCTCATAAGAAAACTCCTCCAACAACTTTTCTCTGGCTGCAAAGTCAGGTTTTAACTTCTTCTGAACTGCCATATCGATGAACTCAGATATTCCTTTTGTATCGTAAGCCGGTATTACCTTGCTTACTCCGTCGGACTGGAGTATATCGCGCAGCTCCCACTTAGGACTTCCTATATTAAGTATAGGAATATGATTTTGCAGATACTCATAAACCTTGCCTGATATACGCCATGATCTCTGATCCGGATCATTTCCTGTATAAGTTACAAGAAGCAGACAATCACTTTGATTCTGAAGCTCCAAAGAACTCTTCCTATCCAGCATTCCCATATCGGTAAGCCTCTGTGAAAGACCGTACTTTTCAAAACTGTTTCTGACATAATCAGAGTCTTTTCCACAGTATATAAAGTTTACCATATTTTTATTTTTATTTTCCGAAAGAGCCTTGAGAAAAGGATCTATCTGCAAAAAATCCTCAGGATAAAAACTTCCGGTAAAAACAATATCAATGTTGCTTTTTTCCTGCGGCATGATTTTTGAAAAATTAAAATCTTCCCGGTCATATCCGTTATAAAGCACATGTACCTTTTCTTCCCTTACCGAGTAATTGACACAGAGTCTTTCTTTCATTATGGATGAAACTGTTGTTATAAGATCTGAGTATGCAAGAATTTTTTTTAGGCTTTTATGCATGAACTTAAAGCTGTCGTTCTGTGACTCAAAGTTTCTGTAAGGATCTCTGAAATCACTTACCAGAATTATCCTGTCTTTATACTTTTTTTTCAGACTGCGTCCTATTTTCAATATAAAGTGCGGTCCGTAAGAAACTATAACCAAAACTTTTTCATTATTATCAAAAGAAAGCATAAGTTTTTCAAACTCTGAAAAAAAATCCCTCTTCTTATAGAACCTCATGCCTCCTGGCGCTATAGGAAAGAAATATTCAAGAAAGTAGTAAAGATTAAATTTATTAATTTTTTTTGCAGAAGTATTTTGTACAACAGGGGAAGATACTGCAAGATTCTCAGCAGCATACGATTTGAAACGTGTTTCTATAAGCTTAGCCTTTGCAGTATCAAAAAATTTCTTTTCCCTGCGGGGCCTGCCGCTTATAACGTATGTTTCATAGTAACAGGAAAGGAACTTGGCAAGCTTTTCTATACGCAAAGCTGCTATTTCAGTGTCTTTAGGCGAATATGCACTTATAATAACGGTTTTAAGATTCCCCATACGGCTCCTTTCTGTAAGAATAGGATACTATCATGGCAAAGACTATCCACAAATGCCGCCAATGTAAAGTATCCACAAAGTAAGAGTTTACAAGCAGTCCTATAAGCGAGGCAGCAAGAAAAAAATACTTCCCCTTAATCTTTAATGCTCTCAGAGTAATGAATGCCACCAAGAGACCTCCGGTTATAAGCCCGAAAAATCCACGTTCCCCCATATACCTAAGATAGGTGTTATGTGCAGAATAGTTTGTTATCCTTTCATAATTGCCCGGACCTATTCCGAATATCTTAGACATATCAAGCATCACCAGGGACTTACCCTGCGAAGCAAATCTCTGAGCATCATAACTTTTTATTCCCAGACGACCTTTAAAAAACTCTTTGAAACTGATCCCTGCTATGGTTATATCCGAAAAAATAAGCATAACCATAAAAAACACCAGAAGAAAAACCAGAAGAAGCGTTCTCCATTTATACATATTTTTATTTTTGAACGAATATACAAGAACTATGAAAAGCAACCCCGCAAAGTAATTAAGCCATGCTGCGCGGGAAAAACTTAAAAAAACCCCTAGGCTCATGAAGCCAAAATTAAATATAGCAAAGATCAAGTTTTTGTTGCTTTGATAGAATTTTTCAAAGACATAAAGGCCGCAGACACATGCAAAAGGTCCGAAAACATTTGGATCTTTAAAAAATCCTATCAGTCTTATTCCAAAACCCACTATGCTCTGACCCATTATATTAAATCTTCCAGTAGCATAAGAAAAAAGTCCGGTGAAAACATTAAGATATGCAACCGCAAGCCATGTTTTCATAAGTGTATCGATAATATTACGGTCGTACTCATAAAAGTTGTCAAGACAGACTTTGAAAAAAACAAAGAGAAGAAACAGATATATATCGATAAAAACAAATTTAAAGTTCAAAAACCCAAACTTTACAAATCCCCAGAAAAAAGAAAACAATGCCGGAACCAATAGAAGCGCTAGCAATGAGAACTCTGTTTTCTTAAATTTTACATGAATAATAAGTATTGGAAGAAGAACAATAAAAAGTATATCCCCAACCGACGGTTCAAAAAAAACAACTCCGGAAAAAAATGTATAAAGAATAAGTAAGTAATATTGAATGGTTCTTGAATTCAGTTTAACCATTCAGATACAGCTCCGCATATTTTTTTGCCATATCAGGATCGGAATAAACTATATTTTTCTCATAGTTTTTTTTAAGTATCTTTCCGATTGCCTCATTGCTGTTCATATAAAGATTTTTGGAAGGTAGATATTCGGTTATCCCTCCCACATTAGAAGAAAGAACCGGAATATTATACTTTAATGCTTCTATTATGGTTATGGGCATTCCTTCATACTTGGAGGTCATTAGAAGAAGATCAAAATCCCTTAAGTAAGGATACGGATTTTTCATAAATCCTACAAATTTTATCTTATTCTTGTACTGCGGTTCTATTACCGGCTTAACGAGTCCTGAACCTATCCAGACAAAAAAATAGTCTTTATTCTTTTTTAAAACCTCCTGGGCTATATCAACAAAAGCCTGAGGCTGTTTGGTATCATCAAGCCTTCCGATATTCCCGATTACAGTCGTTTTATCACTTATTCCAAAGGTTTTCCTCAGAGACGGCTCTACTGTACTGTCTATAGAAACATCGTTTAATATAAGGTTATATGCACCGCTTGGACCTATTTTATTTTTCAATGCAAAACTCATATCCCGTTTGCAGATAAAAACCATATGATCGGTGAAACCGGCACAATACTTTTCTAAACGGCTTACCATATAACGTTTTATCCCGGAAAATCTTTCTATTCCCCACCATCCGTGGACAGTATATATTATATTCTTTACATTGGCTTTCCTTGCGGCTATCCTTCCTACAAAGGCCGCTTTGGTACTATGGACATGGACAACATCATACTGATTTTCTTCAATAAGCCTACGGATTTCTCTTACAGCCTTGGTATCGCTACTTAACGAAACCTCCCATATAAGATTATTAAGCTCAATAACCCTTACACCTATGCTTTTGAGCTCTTCATTAAGAGGTCCTTTTATTCCTATAGCTACATCAAGCTCGAGCGTATCGGAATAGTTGAGTTTGATATATTTTGCAATCTCATAAACAACTCTTTGCGCTCCTGCCCAGTCACCCTTGGTTATTATAATAAGAACTTTTTTCATACATCACCCCAGGTAGACGATCTTTATCTTCGATTCATCAAAATCGTTATAAAACCTTGCAAAGTCAGATACCAAAGAAGATTTCTCCTTCACCAGAATATATATACAGTCACATTTTCCGCTGAACAAAGAAGTTTTCCAGCCATTGCACTCGTCCATAAGATAAACACTTTTTACATTTGAATCCAACAAATCATATGCACTATAAGTATCCTTTTCAGAAAGTCCGGAAAGGTCTGTAAAATTCAGAGATGTCTCTCTGAGGATTTTACGCATTTCATCGATATGTTCATGAATTTTTATACCAGGAGCATAAGTAATGCCTACTATATTTTTTTCAGAAGTCTTAATACTGTTCAGAACCTTAAGCTCTTCTATTTTTCTTCTTTTCTTACTTATAATGAAATCTACCCTTGCAACAGTTTTTGAAAACATCACAAGATCATGTACTTTTTTATCATTAAAATCCACAGTAAGACTCACTGCCATGGCAGCAAAAACTGCCAACACAAACCCTAAAAGAACTGTACTTTTCTTGCTGGGATATATCTCCCTTTCCGGAACAAAAACATCATCCATTACCGTAAAGCTGGTAGCATAAGAAGCAGATTTTATTTTTTCACTTTCCAGAACTTTAAGTGCAGACTTGTATTTAAGCTCGTTTTCAGCCTGTTTTTTTGAAAGATCAAAAAGCTGTTCGTACGTTTTGGATTGCTGGTTTATACTCAGTTCGAGCTTCTTCATTATAGAAGCATAGACTTCTTTCAGTACTGACTGATTTTCCTTTTCTATTTTAAGACTTATGTACTCTTTATAAGTATTGTAATCCATGCCTAGAAGAAGTTTTTCGTTGCTTTTAAAATAATTGTTTATAAGCTCCTGAAGAAACTCCTCCTGGGTTTCTATCTCTGATTCAAGAAGAGGTATCTGGGTAGCATTGGGAGAGTTTTTCCGAAGAGTTTCAAGTTTTATCTTGTTCTCGATTATACTTCTTTTAGTAGAAGCAATAGTGGAATCGTTCATAAGCAGAAGCTCTTTGGTCTCTCTGTCCGCTTTTATGAAGTTATCCTCAATACTCTTAAGACTTATATCTATCTGTGTTTTCCTTTCGTCCAAAGTCAGAATTTTCGAATAAAGCTGTCCATAGTATTCAAAAAGGCTGTTGTTGGCAAAACTAGACGGATCAGACGATATCTTGTTATCCATCCTGAATTTTATTATCTGCTTGCTTATATCTTCATATTCACTGCTGTACTGCGAATAAAGGGCATATATTTTTTCAATATTGTCCTGAGATTTTTTCTGATATCCTATAAGATCTTTTTTTAAATACTCTTCATACAATGTTTTTACAACACTATACGCAAAATTTCTGTCCGAAGATTTGTACGATATTCTCAAAAGCGAGGTATTTTCAACGATATCATCAGGTCTGTGGTAGGTTATGACTATATCTTTTTTCATAGAATCTATCATATCTCTTTTGTTGACTTTTTTTCCTATAAGTCTCATATAAAGACTTGGACTGTTGTTCGTGCTGTTTACAAGATCATACTTATCCACAAGTATTCCGAGTATATCATCACTTTTCATTTTTTGTATTTCATTGGATATACCGTTTTCTCCGCTCTTTCCACCAGAACCAAAAAGTGATGCAAGACTGCTTGAAACATCTAACCTGCTATCTTCGGCATTGTTGTACTGTAAAATCATGAAAGCTTCATATTTTTTAGGAGCCATAAAAAGGAAAAGAAACACTCCTGCCATAACCGCTGCAAACACAAGTAAAAAAACCATTTTCCTACGCTTAAATATATAAAGAACATCTTTTATGGAATAATCTGCTTCTCTTACCAAAATCTATCCCTCCGTTTTATACTGCCCCTCTGCGCCAGATAACAGCTTCTATGGTTTTAAGAATAATATTTATATCAAGTATCGAAGTCCTGTTTTTTACATAATAAAGGTCATAACTAAGCTTTACTTTGGTTTCCTCGACGGTGGATGTATACTTGTACATTATCTGAGCCCAACCTGTAAGACCTGTTTTAAGCTTATGCCTGTATGAATAAAATGGAATAATCTTTTCATACTGACTCACAAAATGAGGCTGCTCTGGTCTTGGACCTATAAGAGACATTTCTCCGGTAAGAATATCCCAAAACTGAAGAGTTTCATCAAGTCTGAACATCCTTATTATTCTTCCAATTTTAAGTATACGGCTTTTCTCGTCTGTGGCAAACTTCCCTTTGACATCTTCCTCGCTTTGATTCCTCATGCTTCTGAATTTATGCATTATAAAAACTTCATTGTCCTTGCCGGTTCTTGGCTGTTTAAAAACCACCGGCCTTCCATTTTCAATAAGTATGGACAAGGCCACCACTGCAAGAATCGGAGACAGGATTATAAGCGCTACAAGCGAAACAATGAAATCAAGCATTCTTTTTGCGGGTGAATTTGAAATGCTTCCAAATGCAATCTTATAGTGCTCCTCAAACTTTTCAAGAACCTCAACCGGGATGCGTTTAAGATAAAACTCTGCAACAGTCGGAAGATATTCTATGTCCATTCCCTTATCCTTAAGCTTTTCCAAATCGTTCTGTATAAACTTTTCCAAAATCGGATCAGTGATTATTATCGAATCAAATGTTCCCTCTTTCCAAGGCTTTTCATCCGGATAAAAAAACTGGGTAAAAGGAGAAAAATCTCTCTTTTTATAATTTTCTTCAATAAGCTTATGAAGCTTTGCAGGAGAAGGGTTAATATACTCTACAAACAAGAGTTTTCCATATGATTTTCTGGTTATTTCATCAAGTATATGACCTATCTCGTTCTTCTTTCCTATAACAAGATATTTGCGCGGTATGACTGTCTTTATATACAGAGCAAAACTTATTCTGTTAACTACAGGTATGATAACAGTTGCAAAAACAAATGTATAGAAAACCGATTCCGCCGAAACATAATCCCGCAAGAAGTAATAAAAAACCGCAAGCATGGCAAAACCTGACACAACCCCCATAAATACACGTATGGTGTTCTGTATAAAGTTTTTCATATTATCATAATCATACGTCCGGAAAGAATATATGCCTACAAAAAGCACAAAGGCAATAAATAAAGAAACCAATACAGGTACTCCGGATAAAATATTTATCAGAAATAAGATACCTATATCAAGAAACTTACAGAGTTTACTTGTCATAAAACCTCCATAAAACAATAATTACATATATTTTATCACATAATATCCCAAATAAATATCCTTTCGTCGGACGGGAATCAAAGGTAACATTCTTATTTTACCTTCTGTATATGAACGTTTCAATAAAAAACAATAAAAAGTCCCAGCGGAAATATATACCTCTTGTCGGAACAACATGAAAATTACACTAACATGTTACATACAAAAAAACTTTTGCCGGATTTTTAGTTCGGCAAAAGCGGGATGTTTTTAACATATGCCTTTTATGACTTGGTTAATTATCAATTATATCTTTAAGCTGCGAACTACGGCTAGGATGCCTGAGCTTTCTCAGAGCTTTAGTTTCAATCTGCCTTATACGTTCACGTGTAACGTTGAAAAACTGTCCAACCTCTTCAAGAGTCTTTTGCTTTCCGTCAAGAAATCCGTATCTCATCTTGAGAACCAACGCTTCTTTTGGATGAAGGGTATCAAGAACCTCCTCAAGTTTTTCTTTAAGAATCATTTTTTGGGCCTCTTCCTCCGGAGTAAGATCCTGAGAACCCACAAAATCACCGGTCTCTGAATCGTCATCCTCGCCGCTCCCGCTTGTTAAAGGAGAGTTGAGAGAGATGATATCTCTGGCGCTCAGAAGTATTTCGTTTACCTTCTCCTCAGACTTTCCCATTACTTTGGAAAGTTCCTGAACACTTGGATATTCACCATTTTCCTGCAAATACTCCCTTATCACCTTATTAAGCCTGTTTATGGTCTCAACCATATGAACTGGAATTCTTATAGTCCTAGCCTGATCGGCTATAGCCCTGGTAATAGCCTGCCTTATCCACCATGTTGCATACGTTGAAAACTTAAAGCCTCTGCGCCAATCGAATTTGTTAACTGCCTTTATAAGACCTATGTTTCCTTCCTGGATAAGGTCAAGAAAACTCAAACCTCTTCCTACATGACGTTTTGCTATGCTTATTACCAGACGGAGGTTTGAACGTATAAGCTCATCTCTTGCCTTTTTATCGTCCTTTTGGGCTTTTTTTGCCAGAAGTCTCTCGCGCGCAGGGGTGAGGAGTGGAACCTTGCTTATTTCCTTAAGATAAATCTTTATAGGATCATTCAGCGATATATTATCATACATTTTAAGCTCTATATCATCGTAAAAATCAGGATAATCATCTGCCGGTTCTTCCTCGGTTCTAGTATCGTCAAGAACATCCGATATTTCTTCTTCTTCTTCAGAGTCCTCATCGTCAAGTATCTGTATACCCGCCTCTTCAAGTGCTACATATATCTTTTCTATTAATTCCGTATCAAGCTCATCAGATACTTCCACAGGCATAGCCTCGTCTATATCGGAGTAAGTAAGTATTCCGTTTTTAGACTTTGCCGTTTTTTCCAGAGCCTGAATTATGGCATCAACATTTTTTCTGCTTTTCACAATAACCTTTACTTCTGCCTGTTGAGAATCGAGATTAATATTTTTTACTTCCAGTTCGGGGATCTGGCCAATGATCTCAATGCTTTCTTTTTTGCTTATACGGGAAGATTTCTTTGAGAGGTTGTTCTTTTTGTCGCCGGTCTGAAGCTTTGCCATCTTATTACCCCCTTGTGTTGCAGAAATTTTGAAGAGTTTCATAAATGAAGCACCAAAATTATTAGACTTAAAAATTAAAAAAAAGTTCAAATATTTTTATTGACAGACATGGTTGTTTGTGTTATAATTTTGCATGTACGCTTTGGGAGATCGTCCAACGGCAGGACTTCGGACTCTGGATCCGACTATGGTGGTTCGAATCCGCCTCTCCCAGCCAAACATCAAAGAAGAACCTGAAAAGGTTCTTCTTTTTTCACCCTATATTCTAACACAGGCATGCAGGTATGTCAAACGTCAAAATCATGATATAATAAATCTGTTGTCGGATTAAAATTCGAAATACTATTTATCCAAAGGAGAAAAAAATGAAGGTCATATCTCTTGTAGGCGCACGGCCGCAGTTTGTAAAAGAGGCTGTCATAAATTGGGAGTTCAGAAAACAAGGAATAACAGAAATACTTGTTCATTCAGGACAACACTATGATTACAATATGTCAGATATATTTTTTAAGAGCCTAGACATAAAATCACCTGATTATAACCTGAATGTAGGCTCTGCCACACACGGACAGATGACAGGCAGAATCCTTGAAGCCTTTGAAGCAATAGTAATAAAAGAAAAACCGGACATGGTTCTGGTCTACGGAGACACCAACACCACACTTGCAGGAGCAATTGCATCAGTAAAACTCAAAGTTCCGATTGCCCACGTAGAAGCCGGGATAAGACAGAAACCTAAAGACATGCCGGAAGAAATAAACAGGGTACTTACAGACAGGATTTCAAACTTTCTTTTCTGTCCCAGCATGCTTTCCGTGAAAAACCTTGACTGTGAGGGAATAAAAGATGGAGTTGAGTTTGTCGGTGACACCATGTATGATGTATACACAAAAATGGAAAAACTTTTTGATACCTCACAAGCTCTTAAAGAGTACGGTCTTGAAAAAAACGGCTTTGTTCTTGCGACTATACACAGAGATTTCAACACGGATAACCCTGAAAAACTTTCTCAGATAATCGACGGTTTAAACAGGCTTTCAAAAGAAATAAAAGTACTGTTTCCTATACATCCCAGAACAAAGAAACTGGCCACGACTCTGGGAAAGAAAATGCTTTTTGATGTAACCGACCCGATAGGCTACCTTCAGCTACAAGCTCTTGTAAAGGCAAGCAGGCTGGTTGTAACCGACAGCGGCGGACTTCAGAAAGAATCTTATTATGCAGGAAAAAGGGGAGTAATAGTAATGCCAGATACAGGCTGGCGAGAGCTTACAGACTGCGGCTGGAATATCCTGAGCAGTCCTTCGCAGATATATGAAAACACTATAAAAGCAATGAATGAACGTATGGCATATCCAGACAATATATACGGAAATGGAGATGCTGCAGCGAAAATAACAAAAGCTATCTTACAATAACAGGGAGGGATACGCATGAATCTTTTGGTTACGGGCGTGGCAGGGTTTATCGGAAGCAACTTCCTTTATCATTATCTCCAGGCTCACAAAGACTCCAAAATAATCGGCATAGATAAGCTTACCTACGCCGGAAACACGGCCAATTTTGAGTCACTTGACAGTGAATCGGCAAAAAGATTTGAATTTATAAAAGCAGATATCTGCGATGCACAGAAAATGAAAGAAATTTTTGAAGCACACAGTATTGACGGAGTTATAAACTTCGCAGCCGAAAGCCATGTAGACAGGTCTATCCATGATCCCCAGATATTCCTTAAAACCAACATTCTTGGCACCCAAACTCTTTTGGATACGTGCAAAGCCTTCTGGTTTAAGAATGGAAGGTGGGATAAAGAAAAAAAATTTCTTCAGGTATCCACCGATGAAGTTTACGGATCACTTGGACAAACCGGTTATTTTTATGAAAGTACCCCTCTTGATCCTCACTCACCCTATTCGGCAAGCAAAGCAAGCGCAGATTTCTTCGTGAAGGCTTATTTTGACACCTTCGGCATGCCTGTCAATATAACCAGATGCTCAAACAACTATGGTCCTTACCAGTTTCCGGAAAAACTTATCCCCCTTATAATAAATAACTGTCTTAATCATAAAAAACTTCCGGTATACGGTGATGGAAAACAGGTACGTGACTGGCTTTACGTTACAGATCACTGCAGGGCAATAGATGTTGTTTTTGAGAAAGCAGAACCAGGGAAGATATATAACATAGGCGGACACAACGAAAAAGAAAATATCTATATTGTAAAAACTATTATCAGGCTTGTGCAGGAAAAAACATCCGATCAGAAGATAAACGAAACCCTTATTGAGTACGTAACTGACAGACTGGGTCATGACAGACGGTATGCCATCTCACCAGAAAAGATTAAAAAAGATCTTGACTGGGAACCAGGCGTAATGTTTAATGAGGGCATATCTAAAACAGTTGAGTGGTATCTTCAAAACCAGAAATGGACTGAAAGTGTAATTTCCGGAGAGTATATGCGGTTTTACAGCATAAATTACAATAAACAATAAACCTTTAACAATGAAGCGACCCCCTTTTGTTAGACAACAGAATCTAATGAAAGGGGGTCACTTTAATAAGA
>ENA-UPSM01005284-UPSM01005284.1-activated-sludge-metagenome-genome-assembly--contig:-NODE-5284-length-12831-cov-5.384001_pt1 | contig 12831 bp, 10 predicted proteins | sample MGYA00238181_ERZ773283 | MGnify/ENA primary metagenome ERZ773283 (study PRJEB29023, sample SAMN05720199) | activated sludge metagenome | isolation source: Anaerobic digester | place: Japan... | reverse complement strand
GACAAGCATGCCCACGTAAGCAAACCATGCAGCCTGTCGATGGGTGAAACGAAAAGCCGCATCGTTGGTTTGCTGCCCATTCGTTTGAGAATCCGCCCAACGCTGCATCGTAGAGATATCACGCTATCAGTCTCGGACCCGCAGGGACAAGCCTCTGATCGATTTAATCGTAAATCGACTCATGGATACCGTTTCCATCGTTCAGACTCGAGCATCCCATGTCATGGGCGTCGGCCAGCAGAGACTGATGCGCAGCAGGATTGGTGGGCGGAACAGGGGTCGAACCTGCGACATCCGGCTTGTAAGGCCGGCGCTCTACCACTGAGCTATCCGCCCAAGGATTCGGCTGCCTCTTCAGGCCTGTACGCCTGTCGAAGGCATCTCGGAGCGCGAATCCGTCGAAGAAGCATCATGACCAACGACCAGTTCGCCGTTCCTATACTCCATCACGTCGCTTCCGGGACCAAAAATCGCAATAGGATGATCAACCATCAGCGCTTCCCGCAAAACGTCGTCCATATGAGAAGCGAGCACGATTCGCATCGAACGCAAGACACGGCGGGGGATTTCGCGAAGATCTTTCCGGTTTTCCTTGGGAATGATGACCGTATCCAACCTTGCCCGATGAGCCGCCAGCAATTTATCCTTGAGCCCACCAATCGGCAAAACGCGTCCACGCAAGGTTATTTCGCCCGTCATCGCGAGATTGTTGCGGACGGGTACTTTCATCAGAGCCGAAGCCAGGCTCGTGGCCATGGTGACTCCCGCGCTCGGCCCATCTTTGGGCACGAACTCCGGGAAATGAACATGCACATCCACCTTTTGATAAAAGTCCGGATCGAGACCAAACGCCTCGGCACGAGAACGAACATAGCTCATCGCCGCCTGAGCGCTTTCTTCCATTCCTTTTTCGAGAAGGCCGGTGATCAGCAGCTTGCCTTTTCCCGTGAGAACGGTCACTTCGCAAGAAAGCAAGTCCCCGCCATAGGAGGTTACGGCAAGACCGTTGGTAAGACCGATCTCGTTTTGTTCTTCCGCTTTCGACAGACGAAATTTGGGAACGCCAAGGAAGAGAGGCACGGCGCGGGCCGCGATTTCATGACGTTTGTCCGGCCCTTCTTTGACGACCTTTCTAGCGATTTTTCGGCATATATTTGCGATCTCTCGTTCGAGGGCGCGAACTCCCGCCTCCTTGGTGTAGTGGTGGATGATGGTGCGGATGGCTCCTTCGGTGAGGTGCATATCCACATTGTCCAGCCCACAATCCTTGCGTTGCCGAGGCAGCAGGTAGCGTTGCGCAATATGTAGTTTTTCGAACTCCGTATATCCTCCCAACTCAATGATTTCCATGCGGTCTTGCAAGGGGATGGGAATGCCTTTGAGGGTGTTGGCGGTGGTGATGAACATCACGTCGGACAGGTCGTAGTCGAGGTCCAGGTAGTGATCGTTGAACGCGTGGTTCTGCTCTGCATCGAGCACTTCGAGCAAGGCAGCGGCGGGATCACCCCGAAAATCCGTGGACATTTTATCCACTTCGTCGAGCAAAAATAGCGGATTATTCGAGCCGGCTTTCTTCAGGCCTTGAATGATTTTTCCGGGCAATGCACCGATATACGTGCGGCGATGTCCCCGAATTTCCGCTTCGTCGCGCACGCCCCCCAAAGAGAGACGAACATATTTTCGGCCCGTGGCTCTGGCGATGCTTTTGGCGAGACTTGTTTTTCCGACGCCGGGAGGGCCCACGAAACAGAGGATGGGGCCTTTGAGTTTGTGAGTCAGGGCCTGAACCGCAAGGTATTCGAGGATACGTTCCTTGATTTTCTTGAGACCATAATGGTCTTCCTCGAGGATTTCCTCGGCCTCATCGAGCTGGAATCGCTCCTCGGTCGTCTCTCCCCAAGGTAGGCCCAAAATCCAATCGATGTAGTTGCGAACGACCGTCGCTTCCGCGCTGGTCGGATGCATCATTCGCAACTTTTTGATTTCTTTTTCCACCCGCGAAGAGGCCTCTTCGCTCATTTTTTTGGCCGCGAGTTGGTCTTCCAGTTCTTGAATTTCGTTCTTGAATTCGTCTCGCTCGCCACCCAATTCCTTCTGGATGGCCTGCATCTGTTCGTTGAGGTAATACTCCTTCTGCGTCTTTTCCATTTGCTTTTTGACGCGCGATCGAATCTTGCGCTCGACCTGAAGGATTTCGATTTCGGCCTGCATGACTTCGAACAGGCGTTCGAGGCGTGATTTGACATCCGCCATCTCGAGCAAGGCTTGACGCTCGGACAGTTTGATGGAGGGCAAATGGGCGAGGATGGTATCCGCCAGCCGACCTTCGTCTTCAATCGACTGGACCGTCATCAGCACCTCGGGCTGCACTTTTTTGTTGAGTTTGACGTAGATATCGAAGCTTGCCTGGATGGAGCGCACGAGAGCCTCGACCTCCACACCGTTGGCTTCGGTTTCAACGATATCTTCGATGCTCACGAGGAAGTAGGGCTCGATTTGCGTGAATTGCTTGATGCACGCACGATGTTTTCCCTCGACCAGAACCTTGACCGTCCCATCAGGCAAACGCAGCATCTGCTGAATGACAGAGACAGTCCCCACCGAATAGATTTCGTCGGGGGCCGGGGTGTTGGTTTTTGCGCTTTTTTGTGCAGCGAGAAAGATCTCTTTGCCGCGCCCCATCGCATCGTCGAGGGCCGCAATGGACCGGTCCCGCCCCACGAAAAGCTGCGAGACCATAGCGGGAAAGACGATGATATCGCGCAGGGGCAGCAGAGGGATGGGCTGTCTCCGGCTGGGAGCGGAGGGGCGATCACCGTCATTCTGGAAGAACATGGGTCACTCCTCGACACGGAGGTCGAAAGAAAGAACAGGGGGAAGGCTCAGGCTAGCTCAGCCTCCTTCTGATACACAATGAGCGGCGGTTCGTGTTTGGTCACGACATCTTCGTTGATGATGACTTCCTTCACGCCCACCTTGGACGGGATCTCGTACATGATATCGAGCATGGCAGCCTCGAGGATGGCGCGAAGTCCGCGCGCGCCAGACTTTCTTTCGAGGGCTTCTCGGGCGACTGCCGTCAGCGCGCCTTTGGTGAACTTGAGTTTGATCCCATCGATATCAAAGAGTTTTTGGTATTGGCGCTGCAAGCTATTGCGCGGTTTGGTCAGGATGTCCACGAGCGCTGCTTCATCCAGTTCATGCAAGGTTGCGATGACCGGCAACCGACCGATGAACTCGGGAATGAGGCCGAATTTGAGCAAGTCCTCGGGCTGCACTTGCTCGAACAACTCCCCGAGCTTCAAGTCCTTGCGGGAATGAATATCCGCGCCAAAGCCAAGGGTATTTTGGCCGATCCGGCGCTGGATGATGCCATCGAGCCCGACGAACGCTCCCCCACAAATGAATAGGATATTGGTGGTATCCACCTGGAGGAAGTCCTGCTGAGGATGCTTACGTCCACCTTTGGGAGGAACATTGGCCACCGTACCTTCGATGACTTTGAGCAAAGCTTGCTGCACACCTTCGCCGGACACATCGCGGGTGATGCTAGGATTGTCGCTCTTTCGGCTGATCTTGTCGATTTCATCGATGTAGACGATGCCCCGTTGTGCCCGCTCCACATCGTGATCGGCGTTTTGCAAAAGCTGAACGATGATGTTTTCCACGTCCTCGCCAACATAACCGGCTTCCGTCAACGTCGTGGCATCCGCAATGGCAAACGGAACGTTGAGCAACTTGGCCAGGGTTTGTGCAAGCAGCGTTTTTCCACAACCGGTTGGACCCAGCAGAAGGATATTGGACTTCTGAAGTTCCACGTCATCGCTGCCGTGGCGTGCTTCGATGCGTTTGTAGTGGTTGTGAACGGCGACAGAGAGGATCTTTTTGGCGCGTTCTTGTCCAATCACGTATTGGTCGAGAACGGTTTTGATTTCAGAAGGCTTCGGCGTGGGTGCAGCCCCTGCGGCGGATTCATCCTTCTCCACCTCTTCATTGATGATATCGTTACAAAGCCCGATACATTCGTCGCAGATGTACACGGTCGGGCCAGCGATGAGTTTTTTCACCTCTTTTTGGGACTTGCCGCAAAAAGAGCAGCTCAAGTTGCCGTTCATTCGATCGTCACGCCGTCGATCCACGTTAACCTCGACAAATCGCGTTGTACGGAAGCCGTCTGCGTCCGCTCGCGTAGTCTAGATCCCCAAGAGCACTGTCGCAAGGGAACGGCATGGCGAGCCCATGCCTCCCTCACCGCCCTACGTTCACCAAAGCCCGAATCAAGCCTTTTTCTTAGGCTGGAAAACCTCGTCGACGATTCCGTATTCCTTGGCTTGTTCCGCCCCCAAATAAAAGTCCCGGTCGATGTCTTTGGCGATTTGTTCTGCCGTTTTTCCCGTAGCGTCGACCAGAATTTGTATGAGGACATCTTTGAGATGACGGATTTCTCTTGCTTGAATCTCGATATCCGAAGCCTGTCCCCGCGCTCCCCCCATGGGTTGATGCAACAACACCCGAGAATGCGGAAGCGCAAATCGTCGCCCCTTTCCACCCGCGCAAAGCAAGACAGCGCCCATGGACGCCGCCTGGCCGATGCAAATGGTGGATACCGGGCACCGGACGTACTGCATGGTATCGAAAATGGCGAGGCCCGCGGTCACGACCCCTCCAGGGCTGTTGATATAAAGCTGCACGTCTTTGTCAGGGTCTTCGCTTTCAAGAAATAGAAGCTGTGCGATGATGATGTTGGCCACATCATCGTTGATTTCGGTGCCAAGAAACACGATGCGGTCCTTGAGCAGACGGCTAAAGATGTCCCAGCTTCGTTCCCCTCTATGGGTCGTTTCCACCACTTGGGGATAAGGGATGAAATCGCGTGCGCGCTCGATCGTGGCGATGGCTTGCGAACGAGTGCTGGGTCGCTGGCTCATGGTACCTCCTCACGACTTACCTTGCGGGAGAGAATCCCGCGAGAGACGAATCCGAATATACCGCGCAAGCCCGCCCATCGCTCCATGGAATGAGGCGAAGAGCGAGCCAGGCGATAAAAAACAAACGCACAATCCAGGAAAGGTGACGCGGTGGGGTCACTCGGCCTCCGGGCCGGTGACCTGCTCGATCTTGGCAGCCTGCTCGATGATGGTCAGGACCTTATCTTCGAGAATCATCCCAATCAACATTTCCCGTTGCTTGGGGTCACGATACTGCACTTTGATTTTGTTGACGTTTTGGCCTGTTTGTTCGGCGAGTTCGACATAGGCTTTCTGGATGTCGTCGTCGGTGATTTGCAGTTTTTGAGCTTTCGCGATTTCGGCCATCAACAGACCGGCGCGGACTTTGATTTCGGCGTCCATCCGGATGCGCTGGCGCATGTCCGGAGAAACGGACTGCACGTTATTTCCCTGGGTTCGAGCACGCTCCAGGATTTCGTTTTCCTGCATCCGGGCCTGTTGATCGACAAGAGAAGGCGGAACGGGGACTGGATTTCGTTTGCACAATTCGACGACGAGCGCTTCGGCCACCTCGTTTTCGGCTCGCTCCGCGTTGGCTTTTTCGATTTTTTGCCGGACGTTTTGGCGCAAGGCATCGAGCGTATCGTAAGAGCCCACATCCTTGGCAAATTCATCGTCAAGCTCAGGCAAGACACGCTGCTTGATTTCCTTGAGGGTAATGTGAAATACGCCTTTCATTCCGCGGAATTCCTGTCGTTGATAGGCTTCCGGGAACGTGAGCGCCACATCGAAACTCGCCCCAGCTTCCTTACCCTCGAACGCCTCGCTCAATTCAGGCAATAGATTGGCGCTGCCCACCTCTGCGGTGGTGTCCACACCACGCCCATCCTGGACTTGCTTTCCCCCCACTTCGAGCACGAAATCGAACGTCACGACGTCTTGTTTTTGCGCTGGACGCGCGGGCTCGGGCACCACCAGGTTGGCGTAGCGCAAACGAAGTTTTTCGATTTCTCGGTCGATCATGGCCTCGGAAACCGGATATGCGGTCCGCTTGACTTCCAACCCCTCGTAATCGACCTTTTCGATGTCAGGAGTCACTTCGAAACGAGCCGTATAAGCAAAATCCTCGGAAGGATTGGGCTTGGGCTTTTCGATCTGAGGACTGGAAATGGGGCGAATGTTTTTGTCCTTCAGCGCCGCATTCAACGTATCTTCCACAAGACGGTTGGAGACATCCGCGGCAATCCGCTCACCAAAAAGATGCTGCAGCACCTCTTGGGGAGCTTTGCCTTTTCGAAAGCCCTTGATGTGAGCCGATCGAGCCAGGTTATCCAAGGCACGCTTCATCGACGCCTTGACCCGCTCGACGGGAACCGTAACGTGGAACTCAATGAGTACTGGGGAAAGTCTCTCTACCGTGACCTGCATCATGGGTCTCCCATCGCAAGCGCAGCGACGGTTATGCGTTCGGCTCATGCCATGACGAGCGAACCCGCCACGCGGGCGGGTGCTCGTGCCACGCTACGGTCACCACGTCAAGCCTTTCGGTCATCATTTGAGGAACGAAGGAACAAAATAGCGAGCCCTGGCGGGAGGCGACCGCCAGGGCTCTCGTCCCGGAAGGACATGCACCGACTCGGAATCGAAAAAAAAGCGATTCAGTTCAATAGATATCGTCCGGATCGAGGAAATCGTCTCCCTCGATATCGTCATAGCGATCACGCTCAAACGCGTGGTCTTCCAAATCCTCAATGGAAAACCCGATTTTGAAACTCGGTCGGATTTCTTCCCGCTCAAATTCTGCCCACGAGCTGTAGCTCCTCGCCATCTCCCTATTCTCCTCCTGCCGTCCTACCCCTAGGTGAACAGCCTCACATCCCTTTGCCTGTCATCAACCCAACGGCCCGGCCTTTGCGCATCCCGTCCAACGACAAGACCTGCGACCGGACTTTATGCCTTGATGTCATCCAGAACACGGTCACCATCGCCCGCTCCGCCCCAGGCGCTAAGCAAGCTTCCTCCAACGCCGCGCTCATTTTGGTGGTTCGTTTTATACCTACCATGTCGCACCTGGTAGGATACTGTACGCACCAGACTGACACTGGCCAAGAATCCCGACGACGAATTTTAAAATCGTCGAACTTCGCTTGATTTCGCGGACTTGAAGCGCCTATCCCACATCGGCCTTGCCGAACCACCGCCTCGAAGGCTAATGCCCTGTTCGCCCCATGACGACCGTGGAACACAAAGCCAACGTCATCGCGATCGCCAACCAAAAGGGCGGCGTCGGCAAAACCACCACCGCCGTCAACCTCGCGGCAAGCGTGGCCGTGGCCGAACGACGAACGCTACTCATCGATTGTGACCCTCAGGCCAATGCATCGAGCGGTGTCGGTGTGACTCCGAGAAGCCTTGAAGTCAGCTTGTATGACACGCTCATCGGAAGAGCCTCCCTACGAGACATCCTCCGTCCCACCGCCGTCGAACACTTATGGGTTGCGCCTGCCACACAGGATTTGGCGGCTGCCGAAGTCGAATTGGTCGACGAGCCGGATCGGGCCATGCGTTTGAAACAAGCCCTCGAAGCCGTGCTTGACGACTACGATTATATTTTCATCGATTGTCCGCCGGCCCTTAGTTTGCTCACCATCAACGCCTTGGTGGCCGCCGACAAGGTCATCGTACCCATGCAGTGTGAGTATTATCCGCTCGAAGGGCTCACGTACTTGATGTCCACGATCGACCGGATACGAGGGGCGTTGAATCCATCGCTCAAGCTCGAGGGCATTTTGCTGACGATGTACGACCCGCGCAATCTACTTGCACGACAAGTCGCGATGGAGATTCGAAGCCACTTTCATGTTTTCGAATCCATCATTCCGCGCAATGTCCGACTGTCGGAAGCCCCTTCCCACGGAACCCCTGCTCTCTTATATGATGCGAGAGCCAAAGGAGCACAAAGCTATCTGAGCCTCGCCCGCGAATTGTTGGGGGATGAAGCATGAGTTCGGAGAAGAAGCGCGCACTCGGAAGGGGGTTGGATGCGCTACTTCCCACCGTCTCCACCATCAGCTCCTCATCCGGAGCAAGCTATGGCGACCGCTCCGTTTTTACATGCCCCATCGAAACGCTCCATCCGCAGCAAGGGCAGCCCCGGCAGCGCATGGATGGCTCCAAGCTCGATGAACTCGCCGCATCTCTCAAAGAACACGGTCTCATCGAACCGCTCGTGGTTCGTCGAAGCCCGAGTTCTCCCGATCGATTCGAAATCATCGCGGGCGAGCGACGATGGCGGGCGGCGCAACGCGCAGGGCTCAAGGAACTGCTCGTCGTCGTCAAAGACGTGTCCCCAAACACGGCTTTCGAACTGGCGCTCATCGAGAACCTTCAGCGCGAGGACCTGGATCCCATCGAGATCGCCGAAGCCATCGAGCGGCTCATCAAAGAATACGGTTACACGCACGAAACCGTCGCCAGTCGCCTTCATAAGGATCGAACAACCATCACGAACGCGCTACGTCTGCTCAAGCTCCCCCCCCGTGTCCGAACGATGGTCGTCGAAGGCAAGCTGTCCGAAGGCCACGCTCGCGCTCTTTTGGGAGCCTTGGATGATGCGTCGATCGAATCGTTGGCGGACAAAGCCGTACGCGGCAGCTTGAGCGTGCGAAAGGTCGAGGCGCTCGTACGCCAGCAACGCCAAGGAAGCGATACCCATGCGCCGACAACGCCACCCCAAGCGAATGGCAGCGCCAACATCCGTGATCTCGAACAACGGTTGACACATCGCCTGGGACATAAGGTGCAAGTCCGGGACCGCGGTGGCAAAGGGGAAATCACAATCCCCTACGCTTCCCTCGATGAATTGGATGAGATTCTCGAACAGCTCGACGTTCGATAGCGTAAGCGACGGCGGGGGCGAAACCGATGCAGGTCGAACGTTTTACCGGCGTGCCTCCTCGGCGGCTTGTTTGCATTTGCTGTCGGGCGCGATTTTCTCGCAGGCTTCGAAAGCTTCGATGGCCGCCTTTTTGTTTTTTTCGACAGTCAGCAAAAATCTTCCAAAAAGAAAGTGGGCGGGCGCGTAGGCGGGATCGGTTTCGATGGCTTTTTTATAATCCGCTTTGGCTCCCGCGTTGTCTTTTTTCATTTGTTTGCAGACGCCCCGGTTCGAAAAAAGCTGAGCCACGGCACGCAAGGCGATGGCTTTGTCGTACGCGACGATACAGTCATCCGGCAGGCGCGCCTTTCGGTACAATTCCGCAGCCATGGTTAGCACTTCCAAGTTTTCGGGTGCTTGCTGAACGGCCCGATCGATATGCGCCTTCGCCTCGTCATATTTTCCACTTTCCACGAGCAAATCGGCCAATCCCAGACGAACATCGGGCGAATCGGCAAGGGCCAGAGCGGATTCAAACGCCGTTTTCGCTCCTTCAATGTCTTTGTTGCCCATGCGCGCATAAGCAAGATTGAGCTGAAGAGCAGCGTCTTTGGGGTTCCGCGACGCCGAAGAGGCGAGCACTTTCTCTGCTTCCTCGAAGCGTTGGGAATCGATGAGCAACGCCGACAGGTTCAACACGGAATCCGTCCACGAAGGCGCGGCAGCAAGCGCGGCGCGATAGTGTTTTTCCGCCCCTTGTGCATCGCCAAGGTTTTCGAGAGCCACCGCTAGGTAATGGTTGGCCTTGGGATGATCTGGTTTACGCGCTACGATCGCCGAAAAAACGGCTTTGGCTTTCACGAAATCTTTCGTTTTGATGGCTTCCTCGCCTTCCGCCATCGCCTCGGCGTCCGCCTCATCGCCCGCTGGATCTTGCACCGTCGTTCCCGTTGGCACCGCGGGTTGCGAAGCAGGCCCGCCACAAGCAAACAACGCCACGAGCCCCAACCATCCCCACCTCTTTCCGACGTTATGCATGTTGATCTCCCTTCCCATGGTCAGCGCAAAGCCTCTTGCAGACGTTGCTCGATCGCGTCGATGCGCGCCGCATCCATCACCTTCGAACCGTCGGTTTCGGACACATAAAACACGTTTGCGGCTCTCGTTCCCTCGGTATTGATTTTTGCGAACTGAATATTCAATCGCAAATCATGAAAGGCGTTGGCAACTGTATACAACAAACCCGGGCGGTCTTCCGAAAAGGTTTCCACGATCGTCCATGACCCGGAAGCTTCGTTGTCCACCACGATTTCCGAACGACCGAAAGCATGAACGGCTCCCTTCTGCCCACGCACGTACTGCTCCGATGAGGTATTCCCGGCCAAGATGTCGCTGATGGTCTTTTCCATTGCGAAAGAAGCCTGGCGTAACGCCTTGATGGTAGCTCCTTCGGGAATCACGACATGAAACATGTCCACGGCTTCCACGCTTGTCGGCGATCGCTTGCGAGAATGAATGAACGCCTCGAGGACGGATAATTGATTGGCCATGAATACAGCAGCGATAACTGCCAGCAATCCAGGCCGATCGTCGGCGATGACCAACACTTCCGCAAGTGAAGAGGCAAAGGCAGTGAATACGGCAACACGCACGGCTTGCGGCTTTCGATTCATCGCCACATGCGCGTGCGCTACCAATTTCGCCTCGTTTTGCCCTAAAATATATCTTTCAGGCATCGTTCGAAGATATTGTCGAAGCGTTTCATCGTTATCCTGCTCCATCACGATGCGTTCGATCTTCGAATGAACCCCGGCGCTTCGGGTGGCAAAATCCGCGCGTTGGCGCAAATGAGCATCGACACGAACGAACAACCGTTCGAGCCATTGCCTTTTCCACACCGTCATGGCGTCGGGCGACGTGGAGCTAATCACCACGAATGACAAAAGCAGCAGTTCGCGCAGACCTTCTCGCCCGTGCGCAACTTGAGCCACTTCTTCCCATACGTTGGGATCATCCACATCACGACGCGAAGCGATCTGGTTCAACAACTTATGGTGTCTGACGAGATGGGCAACTTCATGCGCATCATCGCACGACATGCCGAGCCGATGTGCCACTTCGAAGGCGATCGGGGCTCCACGCATCGCGTGTCGTTTTTCGGCAACGGCCTTCCCAACGTCGTGAAGAAGCGTGGCAAGCAGCACAATCCGAGGCCGCGCCATCTCCATGGCAAGACGTCGAAACAGGCTATGAGACCCCTGTTTTTCTCCGCGCACCAGCTTTCGCAACAGGTCGACGGCCGCAATACAATGCGCATCCACCGTAAGGACATGGTACGCGTCTCGTTGCCTACGGCCCGCGAGTGCTTTGAACTCAGGAATGAACGTGGTGAGCAAGCCGACATCGAGCATGACGCTCAACGGCGAGTCTTGAGGCAGTCTTGTTTCTTGAACGGAACAACACAGGCTCAAAAACGCGTCGCCAGACCGGGGGATGGAACGCACACTCTTCTGGAATCCGCGCATTTTTAACGCACGACGCAGCAGAGAAAGGGTGTCCGAATCCATGCGCATCTGTCGAGCGATGGCGAATTGAAAGATCGTCAAGGCAAGGATTGGATTTTCCGCCAGAGCTTCTACGTCACTGATCGCGATCCGATCGCCGTTGACGCAAAAACCGACAGGCAGTCTTTCGACGATAGAATCCGCAGATGGCGCCGAACGGGCCCGATCGATGATTCGTTCCTTGGCACGCAACACACGATTGACATGAACGTAATGCTCTTTCATCAAGCGCTCTACGGCTTCCGCGCTGTCACCATATCCCAAGCTCGATGCAAGCCGAGGTTGCATGTCGAACGACATCCGATCACTTCTGCACCCGGATAGTAAATGCAGCAGATTGTGAATACGGCATAGGTGCGATCGCGCCAGTTGCAGTTCGGAGATTTCTTCTGGGTTGAAAAGGCCGTGGCGCACCATGTCCGTGAAACCAGTCGCATTCCAGCGAGCTTTGGCTATCCACAGCACGGTTTCGAGATCCCGCATGCCGCCAGCGCCATACTTCACGTGTGGCTCCAGTTGATATGCGGAATGACCGAAGCGCTGGTATCGTCTGGCCCCGTCAGACTCCAATCGACGCAGAAAGCTATCGAAACCATCGTGCGACAACACGCGGTCTCGCACCGTTTTCATGAGTTGAGTGGACATTTTCTCATGGCCAGCGACATGTCGCCAATCAAGGGAAGAAGCGACGCCAAGCCAGTCGTTTTCCGCGAGAACGATCATCGATTCGGCATGATGCACCTGCACGTCGATGGCCACACGGGCGTCCCACAGCGGACGAAACATCGCTCTCACGAATCGATCCACATCGGGATCTCGCGAATCAATGACCAACCGCACATCGATTCCACCATGGAACATCAAAGAGCCGCGAGCATAGCTGCCCACGGCACCAAGGGCGCGTTGCGAAGCGTAGGGCCCAGCCACCATCGCCGAGGCATAGTGAAAAAGCGTATCGAGCAACCCATCGAAAACACGCATACGAAAATGACATGCTTCGATACCACTGGTTCGGCGTCCCGATGTCACGATCGAACAAAGGGTGTGATGATGCCGTTCGAGATAATCGAGCACCTCGATGCGCAGCCGCGGCGCGACATTTTTGATTCGTTCATCAACGGTCAATTCGCGAGACATGAAGACTCTCTGTCATCGTGCATCTATCAAGCATTCCACAGGACAGGGGTAGTAGGCATCCATCATTCGCATTCGCTCATGTCGTATCGTCGGTTGCGCGAACGTCCTGCCGCCAAACCTGGAACTCGTTCTGGAAAACCTTGGCTATCGTCTTTGTGCTAGGACTTGATCCATTGATGGAGGAGACCGTGTACAATCACCGTCAGATTCGCTTGCGTTGCTCGAGTGCGCTTGGCGTAGCCTCATTGAGCGTGTTTTTGATTTGGGGCTGTGCGACAGGAAAAGACACGGAACCGGATAGCTG
>ENA-UPSM01005279-UPSM01005279.1-activated-sludge-metagenome-genome-assembly--contig:-NODE-5279-length-12839-cov-7.363267_pt1 | contig 12839 bp, 7 predicted proteins | sample MGYA00238181_ERZ773283 | MGnify/ENA primary metagenome ERZ773283 (study PRJEB29023, sample SAMN05720199) | activated sludge metagenome | isolation source: Anaerobic digester | place: Japan... | reverse complement strand
TCTGGATTAAAATCAGCCTTGACAGGATCCTGTCAAGGCTGATTTTAATCCAGAGGCTGGCTTTATCCTGCGTAAGGTTATATTTCTTCTTCCCTGGAAATTCAATTTCAAGTTCTGCTTTGGCGTTGGTCCAAAGTTGAAAGGGTTTTTCCCCTATTTTGCCGGAAATATAAACAGAGCGCCCGCCTATCAGTTCATTGCTCCTGTCGCCCGACGGGGCAATGTCAAGCTCAATTTCTTCATATTTTGCTGACGGAAGGGGAAAATTGCCGAGAAGGAGGCCGGTTAAAGCTTCGGGGGACACTATGTCGATGATATAGGGCCCATCGAATGTTATTTCACATTCATGATCTTTTTTATCCTTATGATTATGATCACATTCGCAGTTATGCGGCCCTTTAAATCCGGAATGAGGCTTTTCAAACTCAAATTCAATTTCCTTGATATTTATCAGGAATTTATCCAGGACAAGAGACGTTCCCTTGGCGGACTGGACATCACTTGACTCCTGCATAGCAGCGCTGGGCAATGTCAACTGTTTCTGTGTGGTTTTTATGCCAAGTTGCAGATTTGTTGTCATTTCGTTTTCCTTGCTGCAGGAAACAAGTAATGAAACGGTCATTACAGCAAAACTTAAAGAAATAAAGATTTTTTTCATTTTCTATATTTTTAGTTTATAAAACTGGTTTATGATTCGTCCTTCTGACAATAAGACGCAAAAATCGAAAAAGGTTGCAATGAAATAACTATTTTTTTAAACTGTAGCTGACGGCGAGGTTTAATCCTGCACTGAAATTGTTGGTGCTCTTGAAAATATTTACCGCCCCGGGATGACCTTCAAAAATATTCATCAGGTTATAGTTTATCCTGATACCAGGGGTTATCACGATGCTGTTAACCAGTGGTATATTCAACTGGTGGCCCAGAACCAGACCATAGTCGTGATCACGGTAGTCATCGGTTACCCTGAATTTTTGTCCTCCCTGAATTTCTTCAGCCATTCCCAGTCTTGCATAGTAACCCCCGAAAATGGTACTGCCCGGAATTTTTTGGTGATTCCACAGATAAAAGGCCTGTAGCTTGAAATAGTTCAGGACTATCTTTCTGTCAACAAAACTTGCCTCAATGTATTGCTTATAATTCTGACCGGCACCGGATAACCAGAAAAACTCAAGGCCAAAATGATGCTTTTCTTTAAATGCAACGGCTGATGTTATTCCAATATCATGACGGAAAGTGGGCATGATGTTTCCAAGTTTCGTCGGATTTAAGCAATTCCAGGTCTCGTAGTTGAGCAGCCATGAGTTTTTGTAGCTGTACACGAGTCCGGCATCAAGGATACGGATAAAACGGGCCGGGCTTATTCCCGTTGCTCCTGTGGTTTCAATCGCGGGAACAATCAGACCGGGAGTATTGACATTGCCCTTTACCGCTGGCCTTACAATGTCAGCCCTTATACCGGTGATGAAAGATATGGCCGGTTCATCTTTCTTTCCGGGATGATCTCCTGACTTTGTATCCGCAGGAGTTTCCATCAGGCTTGTTTCACGGGAAGGTGTAACTCCTTCATGGTAAGAACCTGGCAGATAATTTTTCTGGAACTCCCCTGGATCGGGCCCGATTTCGGCAGTATAAGGAAGCAGATCGGAATTGTTTGTGGCTCCCGGGCTGGCAATATCCCGGTCAGCCTCTGCCTGAACAGGTGCGGCCGGATTATCCGGAACTGAATCCGGGGAAGTTGCTTCTGAGATTACCTGTTCCACGGGAGTCCGGGAGATCTTTCCTTTATTCAAAACAAACAAAAGCGGGACTGAAATCATTAATAATATTGCGGCTGCGACCCCGGCGACCTTAAGGAATTCCAGCGGGATGATCTTTTTTCTTTGGGGTAAAACCCTGTTCAGTTCCATGTCAATTCTGGACCAGGTTTCTATCAGGTCAAGCTCATTCTCTATAGCTTCCCAGACAGAATCGCCATCATCAGCATCAAGCTGCTGAAGCCATTCCAGATACTCCCTGTCAAATCCCTTTCCGATCATGACATGTTTTGTTGGTAATCACAGAGCCATTTCTGAAGAAGCCCCCTTGCTCTTTTATATTGCGATTTAGAGGTGCCTTCTGATATATTCAGCTTTTTACTTATTTCCCTGTGTGACATGCCGTCAACTGCAAAAAGATTGAAAACCACCCTGGCTCCGTCAGGAAGCTTTCTGATATAATGCAGAATAACATCGTTTGTCAGTTCCTGGAACAAATTACTGACATGTTCATCTTCATCTTCATCCTCATCCGTTTCACCGGAAAACGCACTGGTATAAACAAGCTTCTTTCTCTGCCTGAAAAAATCAATGGCAGTGTTGGTGACTATTCTCCGTATCCAGCCTTCCAGCGAACCTCGTGAATCGAATTTATCCAGTCCGGTAAATACTTTTATAAAAGCTTCCTGTAAAATATCTTTTGCTTCATTTTTGTCTCCGCTATATGAGAGACAGATCCGGAACATCTTCTTAAAGTGCTTCTCGAATAATCGCCTCTGAATCCGCCTGTCATTTTCCAGGCAGCCTTTCAGCAGTATCTGATCCTCTTCGTTAATTCTGTCGACCATAAAGGACAATGGTTCGCTTAATTCATGATAACAGAAGTTGATTCCTCTATCCTGTTGAAAACTTCATAGTAAATTCTGCTGTTAACATACTTGCTTAGAAAAATGTAAGTGATACCGTGATCCCTTCCCAGGAATGCATGATCCATCAGCTCAGGGTTTATTACTGAGAACCAGTATGATGGATCGAAGATGAGATTGCCGGAGTTAACTTTTTCCTTGTCAAGGATTATTTCCAGCGATCCGTCGGCGCTTTTTGTCAGAATCCGAAAGGTCATAGGGTCATTGACAAGCAAAATCAAGCGGGCATTCATATGGTGTCTCCTATACCTTCCAAGAATCAGAATGGACGGTTCAATATCTTCGATATAATCATCAATTATCGATCCTAATTCTTCCTCGAGTTCTTCAGGGTCGTCATGACCTTCCATAACATCCTGGTACCATTCTTCAATATCTTCCAGGAGGTCATCCTCATCATCATCGTGCTGAAAAACAAATGAAAAAGACAGTGGCTTGTAAACTCCTTGCGGAACGTCAAATTTTATTGATTCATTGCCCGCACCGGAGATTATTCTGAATGATTTTCCGTTTTTGTACGGCCTGGTCATGAAAACATCTCCGCCTGTTTCCCTGTATCCTTGTATATCGACAGAGTTTAATCTTATTTTTATTTCATCAATAACCAGGCTTCCTCCCATTACCGGTTTCTTGCTTATTGACATGTTAAGGCTGAGGCTGGCCGGGAGAGTATAATCTTCCTTCTGACAGCCCCATGCACTGGCAAGGAACAGCATGAAAACCATTATAATCCCGTTGTTTTTCATCTTCTCCGATTTTGCGGACTTCAGGTTGTTATTATCAATATTATGACGAGAAAAAACATAGATGGTTGCAATGCAGGATGAATTTTTTCCCTGTCATCCAGCGCTTGTTTTTAAAATCTACGGATGAATTTTCGCCATCAGCCAAATTTTATAAATGAATTATACAATTCAAAAAGCTTACGGAAATACAATTTACGAAATTTAAGTCTTTTCGGGGGTTCACAGGCCCAGGGTGCAATAAAACATATGATATGGAGAGACAGGCCAGGGAATGTGGGAAAATATGAGTATGGGAGATCTCCCTCATGCAAATGCTTTCCGCATCTGTTTGTATAACGGCTTTCATGGATATAGGTATTATCAATGGTATATTTCCCCTTTCTCCTAAAACTGATATTATCTTTAAACGGATAAGAATTGACCGGGGAGAAAGACCGGTCCGCAACACTCTGTTCCGGCTCAGAATCATCCCGCTATCACGGACATCATTATTATCCTTTTTACATTGCATTGCTCGCCTGTCTTTTGAAATTCATGGTATTTATTTAATTTCGTACGGCTTAAAAGGTTATGGATAAGACTTCATCCGGAACTGGATTGGTAAGGTCCGTACTGGCCGGATGGTTAAGTCCGGTGAAAGAAAACAGCAGGATCATAGCTCAGTTTCTGCTGGCTCTCATTTTTATAGCGGTAGGGGCCTGGTTCTTTAAACATGAACAGCCTGAACTGGGAAAAACCAGAGATATCCTGGGAAGCGTCGGGGCCGGATTAGTTAGCCTTGGAATCTTCCTGACATTTGTATACATAACCCTGCAGGGGCTTATGTATAAAATGGCGTTTGCTTCTGTCAGGAAGGAAGTTTCCATAACCAAAACCATTGTCCTGTTCCTGAAACGAAACCTGATAAGCATATTCATGCCTGCCGGCGGCATAGCTTCCCTTGCGTTTTTTACGGATGACATTGAAAAAGAGGAGAGGGCAAAAACAAAAATCCATCTTGCCTCTACCATTTATGCCTTTGTCGGAATGCTGACAGTGGTCACGGTTGCCATTCCTGTCATAATATACACCATGATTGAGGGGTTGACTGGTACGGACGAAACCCTTGGACTCGCTGGCATGATACTGTGGATCATCATTCTGTATCTGTTGTTCAGATCCCTGATGAAGAAAAAGCTGCTTTACAGGCTGGTGATCAGATTCTTCCCCTCGTCCGTAGATATACTTGAGGAAATGATAAGCCGTAATATAAGCACATCATTCTTCCTTCTGACTATCCTCGTTTCAATAATAATTGACATTACGGGGATCCTGCATCTCTATATAGCCATGGCAGCTCTTGGTGCAAAAGCCTCATTGCTCTATGCGGCGCTTGGATACCTGACAGGTGTATTATCGCTCTCGGTTTCCCCGTTTATGAGAGGACTCGGGGCTGTGGAGATATCAATGTCGTTTGTTCTTACCAGACTTGGTTACCAGAATGCTGATGCAGTTGCAATAACGCTCCTCTATCGTTTTTTTGAATTCTGGCTTCCTCTTATATCGGGTGTTGTCACTTTCCTGTCAAAATTTAACAGGCTACTGATGAGGGTAGTGCCGGCACTTCTCATTTTCCTGCTGGGGATAACGAATGTCGTGTCGGCGATGACACCTGCAATCCATGCAAGGATACGACTGCTGGAGGAGTTCATTCCATTCGATGCAATCGCAGCTTCCAACTTTTTTATCCTTGTCGCAGGTGCATTCATGCTGCTTACTGCCGTATTCATGCTGAAAGGACTCCGGAGCGCATGGTGGATCGCCCTTATTCTCAGTGTGCTTTCATGTATTGGCCATCTGACAAAAGCGATAGACTACGAGGAGGCAATCCTAGCCCTCGTGGTAATTGCAGTGTTACTGTTGTCAGGAAAACAATACATTGTGCGGGGAAATCCCAGGCTACATATTATCGGTATAAGGACGGCCGTGCTCAGCATTGCGGCAGTAATCATTTACGGATCAGTAGGATTTTACTTCCTCGACAAAAAACATTTCGGAATTGGATTCAACTTCTGGCAAAGTATCGGATTTACTCTCAGAAATTTCGTACTTCTTGGAAATGCAGGGCTCAATTCCCACAGTCATTTTGCAAGATATTTTATTTTATCAATTAACATCAGCGGGCTTGGATCCTTGTCGTTCCTGGCTTATACATTGCTGCGGCCTTTTATTTACAAGGGAACCACTTCGCCGGAAGACAGGGAAAAAGCAGAACGTCTTGTAAACAATTACGGGAAATCATCTCTTGATTATTTTAAAACTTATAATGACAAACTGATCTTTAGTCCGCGGGAGCTGGATGCCTTCATTTCATACAGGACCACGGGAAATTTTGCAGTTGTGCTTGAAGATCCGGTTGCCGTTGACCAGGATTCAATGGATAAATGCATCGCAATGTTCGATGAATTCTGCTTTGCCAACGGTCTGAGGAACATATACTTCAGGGTACCCGAAGAAAGTCTTCCCATTTACTCGAAGCATTCAAAAAAGTCATTGTTTGTGGGGCAGGAAGGAGTCGTCGACCTGGGCACCTTTACCCTGGAAGGAGGGAAGAACAAGGCTCTGAGGAATGCGGTAAACAAGGTAAAAGATGAAGGTTACAGATCATCGGTTCATCAGCCTCCGATCAGGGACGGACTGATGCAGAAACTCAAATCCGTCTCGGATGAGTGGCTGCTGTCGACCGGACGGCATGAGATAGTCTTTTCACAAGGAATGTTCCTGTGGAACGAGCTGAAGAATCAAACAATTCTAACGGTGGAGAACCCGGAAGAAAAAGTGATTGCCTTCGCAAATATCATTCCTGACTTTGTAGCAGGAGAATGCACATACGATCTGATGAGGAAAGCTAATGATGCACCGCACGGAGTACTTGATTTCCTGATGATAGAGATGTTAGGGTATCTTAAATCAAAGGGCTGCACGGGAACAAATCTCGGGTTTGCCCCCATGAGCGGCATCAAGGATCCGCACACATTCCAGGAAAGGACACTTAAATTTGCGTATGAAAAGATCAGATCCTTTTCCCATTACAAGGGCCTGAGGTTCTTTAAGGAGAAATATTCACCAGTATGGCATAATAAATATCTGATCTACAGTGATGACTACGACTTGTTGCAGATCCCTGCCGCACTGGCCAGGGTTATTAAACCTTAGCATGGCCATTGATCGGATTCTGGTTTATCAGAACCATAGCTGTGTATTATCTTTTTATGCCAAAATTTCCTTGCAGAAGCTTTTTGACTTCTGACAGACTTCAGGCTTTTGGAAATCCTATGACCGGCTTGTGTAAATCCGGACGTCCTGACCACCTTCAGCCGGTGTTAATTCAAATTTATTAACTATATGATAACAGTTATTTGCAACTGGCGGTGGGCAGCCAATCAACTCCGGTGGAGAGTGGTCAGGTCCGCCGTCACATGCGGTCAGTTATTGCGAATGGGAAGCCTCACCAATTCTTTCTCCCATTTTAACAGCAGTTTCAAATCCCTTTGCTGTATTGATCAATAAATCCTTATCAATGTTAATTTTACTTTTTTCAAACAGTAGTACTACCGTTGAGCCTCCAAATTTGAAGTAGCCTTTTTCTTCACCTTTCCTTACCGAACTTCCCTTATAAGTTTGTACGATGCTTCCTACCATGGCGGCACCAACCTCGGCCATAATAACATCACCAAACAAAGAATTTGAAAGAATTGTATATTCCCGTTTATTCAAACAGAATATTTCAGCCTTTTTACGCAAAGCAAATGGGTTGACGGAGTAATAGTCACCTTCAATCTTTTTGTTTGTAGTCAAAACCCCACTGACCGGGAAATGAAAACGATGATAATCGACCGGGGCCAGCCGGATGATAAGAAGGGCACCATCAAAGTACTTTTGAGCCAGAAAAGGATTATCCAAAAAGGAAGATACATCAAAACGAAATCCTTTTATGATAAAATCGGAGTTTTTAGGATCAGCATAAGCCAGGATTTTTCCATCTGCAGGAGATACAACAACATTAAAGCTGGTATCAATTGGTCTTGCATAATCAATTAATTTCCGCGTAAAAAAATCGTTGAAATTTTTAAACTCCTGTTCCCGGGCATCGCTCATATCAATATCAAGATCTTCAATAAAGGGATGTATTCTTTTCGCTGAAGAAGTACGATCCATCATTTTACCATAAATCGATGAAACCAGCTTTCTCTTTGCCAAAACCCACAAGGTTGCTTCTCCTATTGGATTATTATACAACCATACCAACCACTTTTCTCCGGCTACCTTTTCTGTTTTTAATTGCCCACTTTCTCTTTCATAATATTGAATTGGATCCTGGGGTTTTGGTGGAAAGCAGGCAATGATGATAATTATTGCAAGCAACAACAAAATGATACCCCACCTTTTTTTAGTTTTTGTAATTTTCATGGTTGCTTTGATCGCTTTGAGAAGCAAAAATAAATCACTGTCCTGTATTTTAACCCTCGTTCCACAAAACAATTAATTCCTAACTGCAAACGTCGCAGGCCCTGACCACATCTGGCTGATTTATTCTCAAAACATAAAATGAATCATAACAGTAATTTAAAACAAGTCCGAGGTGGTCAAATAACGCCAGCCCGAAGTGTGAGTGAGAGAGTGAGTCATGAGGAAAAAGAGTGAGAATGTTCGTGATTGCTCCCGCACTCACTCTCACTCTCACTCTTTTTCAAAACAATCCAGCCGGCATCTTCTCCTGGCAGGTGACTTTGCTGCAAAAACCTGACGATCGACTGGTATGAGCTTACTATGTGGGCTTGCGCATGTTTTCCTGAATTTGAATCTGTTTGTACAAGTTAGTTTTGTAACAGAATAATTGCAAAAGATTTAATGGATTTACTTCATTAACTGGAAATTCAGACGTCGATAAAGTGTGAGTGTGAGAGTGAGTCATGAGGAAAAAGAGTGAGAATGTTCGTGATTGCTCACGCACTCACTCTCACTCTCACACTTTTTCAAAACAATCCAGCCGGCATCTTCTCTTGGCAGGTGACTTTGCTGCAAAAACCTGACGATCGTCTGGTATGAGCTTACTATGAGGGCTTGCGCATGTTTTCCTGAATTTGAATCTGTTTGTACAAGTTAGTTTTGTAACAGAATAATTGCAAAAGATTTAATGGATTTACTTCATTAACTGGAAATTCAGACGTCGATAAAGTGTGAGTGTGAGAGTGAGTCATGAGGAAAAAGAGTGAGAATGTTCGTGATTGCTCACGCACTCACTCTCACTCTCACTCTTTTTCTGTACCCGGAGCGGGACTTGAACCCGCACAACCTTTACAGGTCACAGGATTTTAAGTCCTGCGTGTCTACCGATTCCACCATCCGGGCATTAATTATCTCAGGTGGATAAATCAACTATTTAACAAAACAATAAAAAACCCTGTCAATTTTTACCGGGATGGTGGAATCGGCCGGCGCTGCAGTCTGGCTGCTTCGCTGAAAACACCCACCGGGTGTTTTCTTAACGCTCGCCCCTACCATCCGGGCATTAATTATCTCACGTGAATAAATCAACCATTCAAAAAAACAATAAAAAACCCTGTCAATTTTTACCGGGATGGTGGAATCGGCCGTCGCTGCAGTCTGGCTGCTTCGCTGCAAACACCCACCCCTGCCATCCGTTTCAGCCTGCTGAAATTTGGTTCAGCCGTGTAAAATTAAGTAAATAATCTTTAAATAAAACACAAAAAACCCTCTCAGCCGGGAGAGGGTTTTGATCCGGCGCATTAATCCTTCACAAGCACAGGCTTGCCCAGCCCGACCTTCTCAAGTCCTTTAAGCTGGGTTGCGGCATCGCCTGCAACAACATAATACATTCTGGAAGGATCGATATATTTCCTGGCGAGTTCGAGGATCTTTTCCGCCGTCAATCCCTGGACGAATGCTTCCTCCTGTTTTATATAATTGACCGGCAGATCATAGACGGCAATATTGTTCAGCATGGACAGCAGGTTCCACAGGGTTTCAAAATTCCTGGCATTGCCTTTCAGAAGTGCTGATTTAGTGAAATCGACGTAATCCTGCGGTATTTCCCTGCGGTACTTCTCCATTTCGGTCTTGAAAATCTCGACGGATTCAAGGGTGGAGTTTGTACGGACCATCGATGTGGCTGTAAAGGTACCGTAATTCTTCGCCCCGTTGAAATAAGATCTGGCACCGTAGGTAAAACCTTTTTCCTCGCGCAGTATCAGGTTGAAGATCCCGTTAAATGATCCGCCAAGCTTGTAGTTGGCAACATAGGCCGGATAATAATCCGGATTTGTCCGTGGGAGGGAGGGGCAGCCAATGTAAATAACCGATTGCTTGGCTCCCGGAACGTCAACAAAAAATATCTGTGATTTTCCCGGTGCATCGGGAACCGTTACGGGAGGAATAGTCACTTTTTTCGGCTGCCATCCGGCGCTAAGTTTTTCCAGTGCCCTTATCACTCGTTCCTGGTCAATATCGCCGGCTACAATGAATTTTGCATTCGAAGGGGAGAAATTCCTGCTGTAGAAATCCTTCAGGTCGTTTATTGTTAATGAATTAACAGATTGTTCGTTACCTGCGGTCTCGATTGCCAGGATATTGCCTTTGCCGAATATCAGGCTGTTAAGCGTGTTTGATGCAAGGTAGGATGGGTTAGCCTTATTTCTCTTCAGATTGTTGACGACCCTGCTTTTTGCAAGTTCAAACTGAACAGTATCCCAGCGCGGCTCGGAAAGCATCTCCCCCACAAGATCCAGGGTTTTCTCAAAGTGCCTGGAAAGGGTGCTCACTCTTATTGAAATATTCTCAGGGCCCCCGGTGAACGAAATGCTTGCTCCCAGAAGCCTTATTGCATCCTCGAGCTCTTCGGGTGTTTTATTTTTTGTTCCTTCATTCATAAGTGCCGCGGTCATGGATGCAATTCCGGCTTTTTCAACCGGATCGAGAAGATGTCCGCCATCGATGATGACTGAATACTGGACAAGCGGCAGTTCGCTCTGCCTGATTCCGTAAAGTGTCATTCCGTTGGAAAGAGATCCTTTCCAGACTTCGGGAAGAGTAACGACCGGGTCGGGACCGAGGGGGGGCTGAACGGAACGGTCTATCCTGGTCGGCGTCTTCACAACCGGTTCCTCAACTTCGGCTGTTGTTTCCACCTGTGCTGCCCTTGTCACATCTTCTTCCACTATTTCAGCATTTTTTGATCCTTCTGCAATAAGGTTCACTTCACCCTTGGGAACGAAGCTTGTCATCACGAAATTCTTCCCTTTAATATATTTCTCAAAAACATTTTTGATATCCTGTGACGTGACTGCCTGTTCGGCTTTAAAATCGTTGTTGTAGTATGCGGGATCGTCCCTGAACATCTGGTATTCTCCCAGGGTGAAAGATTTACTGAGTATACTGCTGAACTGGCCGTAAAAGCTGGTTTCATTTTTTGCCTTTAAGGCAGTAAGGTCCGCTTCAGAAAAACCTTCCTTTTCAAACAAGTCAAATGCTTCAAAAACAGCTTTCTCAACATCGGTGAGATTCACACCCGGGTTTGCTGTGACAGATATCTCAAAAGTCCCTGCGAGTTCAAGCGACTGATTATAGGCATAGACTGACGAGGTTAGCTTTTTGTCCCTGACAAGGACCTTGTACAGTGGGGCCTTTTTGCCGCTGGACAGAAGCTGGCCGAGATAGTCGAGCGCATATGAATCTTTTGAGAATTGTTCAACGGTCGGGAACACCATTGTCAGCATGGGAGCTTTGGCAAAATTGTCTTCGTGGTAGAGTTTTATTGTTGAAGACAGTGTTGCAGGCCTGGGAGAAGTTTTCTCAACAGGTTGACCGGCGGGAATTTCTCCGAAATACTTTTCAATCATGGCTTTTACCTCCTCCCTGTTTATGTCGCCCGCTACAACAAGCGTTGCATTATTCGGGCCATAGAACTTCCGGTGGAAGGCCTTGACATCCTCAACTGTCGCATTCTGGAGATCTTCCATCTCCCCGATGACGTCCCAGCTGTACGGATGACCCTGTGGATATATGTTTTTCAATATAAGGGCTTCGTTGTGCCCGTATGGGGTGTTGTCAACTCCCTGGCGTTTTTCATTCTGAACAACATTCTGCTGGTTGGCAAAAGCTGTCTGGGTTACAGTATTCTCGAGATATCCCAGTCTGTCTGATTCAAGCCACAGGGCCATTTCAAGGGCATTCTTCGGAATTACCTCATAATAAACCGTGTAGTCAAAACTGGTCCCCCCGTTAAGTTCTCCTCCTGCACCCTGTATAAGCCTGAACAGCTGATCTTCCCCGACATTTTCCGACCTCTGGAACATCATGTGCTCAAAGAGGTGGGCAAATCCGGTCTTGCCGGGAACCTCACGGCTTGATCCAACATGAAAGACCACGGCAACGGCTGCGATCGGATCTGATTTGTCTTCGTGGAGGATGACAGTCAGTCCGTTGCTGAGTTTGTACTTTTCAAACGGTACTGAAAAAGGTGATTCGTTCTTTTTTGCCGTGCAGGAAAACATAATTCCTGCAGCCAGAAGAATAAATAAATTGATGATTCTTTTCATTGACGGGAAATTGTAGTTTGAAAACTGAACATGTATTTGGAGTGCTAAATTACGAAAAATCCGGGGAGCCTGTCATTCACACAGAATTTTCTACGGTATTTTCTCAATGTGTTTTTATGCCTTTCTAGAATATTGGCTTAGCAGAAGAAATAAGAAAATTCATGTTCGGAGTTAAGCTCCGGGACCTGACCGGGCTGTCGTGAAAGCCATCCGGATATCAATATTCTGAGCACAACGGCGCACAGGCTCCTTTTCTTTGGTCACTTGCCCCCCGCGACAGCCGGGGAAAGGATCACCAGTGACAATAAGCCCTGAAGGGGCGTAATATGTAATTTCAAGAGCCGCCAACAGTTTAATGGAAAAACAAATACCCGTCGCAATACCAGCATACTGAATCCGGCGGTGCGCGGGCAGACCGGAAAAGGCGCGAACCGCTCCATGTTTTTTGGAGCGGGAAATGGCCTCAGCGCAAATGGCGAAAAACAGGGGCGGTTGTCTTTTTCGGCCTCCTTTTCTTTGGTCACTTTCTTTTGGAGGATCAAAAGAAAGTGACAATAAAAAAATACCCATCTGCAACATCTTCTTCTTTTTAATTGCCTCATCCCTCCTTCAGGCATAGCCTGAGTCGGTCTGGCAAGCGACGGGATTGTCTCGCCTGCGGCTCGACGGACCCTGTTGGGAGATGCTTTCAGACAAAAAGGGCCACTGTCGTGGCCTTCTTTTTTAATTGCCTCATCCCTCCTTCAGGCATAGCCTGAGTCGGTCTGGCAAGCGACGGGATTGTCTCGCCTGCGGCTCGACGGACCCTGTTGG
>ENA-UPSM01005277-UPSM01005277.1-activated-sludge-metagenome-genome-assembly--contig:-NODE-5277-length-12841-cov-9.308071_pt1 | contig 12841 bp, 12 predicted proteins | sample MGYA00238181_ERZ773283 | MGnify/ENA primary metagenome ERZ773283 (study PRJEB29023, sample SAMN05720199) | activated sludge metagenome | isolation source: Anaerobic digester | place: Japan... | reverse complement strand
TCGAAGGGCCGCTCGCGGTAGCCGTTCCTGCGGTTCACGCGCTCACCTGAGCGTTCGCGGAAGGCCGCGCCGCAGAGCGCGTCCGCCTCGGCGCCCATCAGCGCCTGGGGCGAAGCTCTTCACCATCTCGCGCAGCAGGTCCGGCTCGGCCTCGGCCAGTTGCTTGCGCAGCCACGCCAGAAGGTCCATGTTGTTACTGGCCACTGACTCCTCCTCGTCTCGGGTTTCGCCACCCTCGAGGATGGAGCAGTGGTCACCTCTTCTTCAAGGCGACCACTCTGAGATTCTTCGTGCACCACGCCTTAGGACACTAACGCTGATCGTGGCTGTGGCTTCTCCTCTTTGTGCCGCCCACCGGGCGCGCTGAGGCCTTGCGGAGTGACTCGAGAGGAGCCTGGTCAGACCCTGGAAAACGGCGTGTCCCCGCTCGGCCCCGGCGGACTCAGGCTGGCGGCGGGTGAAGGAGACGAGGGACATGGTCGTGATCGGCGCCTGCGCGCACAAGCGCAGCCACACCTTGGTGGTCGTCGACCAAGCGGGGCGCAAGCTGGCGGAGAAGATGGCGCTCGCCACGCCCGAGGGACGTCTCGTCGCCGCCTGCTGGGTGGCCCGCAGGCCGCAAGCGCCTTTTCGCCCTCGAGGGCTGACGTCACCTGACGCGCCGGCTGGGGGTCGACCTGCTCACCTCCGACGAGGCCGCCGTGCGCGTGCCGCCGCACCTCAGGGCCGGCGTGCGAAGGGGCGGCCGCCAGCGCGGCAAGAGCGACCCAATCGACGCGCTGGCGATCGCCCGCGCCGCGCTCCGCGAACCGGACCTGCCAGTCGCACGGCTCGACGGCGAGGCGCGTGAGCCGCGCCTCCTGGTTGACCACCGCGAGGATCTGGTCGCCGAGCGCACCCGCATCGGAGTGCCGCCTGCGCTGGCACCTGCACGAGCTCTTCCCACGGCTTGTGGTCCCCTCCCGGGCCCTGCGCCGCTACCGGGCGCTGGTGGAGCTCGAGGAGCGCCTTTGTGGCCAGGAGGGTACCGTCGCCGGCATCGCCCGCGAGCTCGTCATGCGCTGCCGCGAGCTCACGCTGCGGGCCAGGGACCTGGAGCACGAGATCACGACAATCGTCTGCCGCCTGGCGCCCTTGCTGCTCACGATGCCCGGCTGCGGCCCTCTCTCGGCGGCCAAGCTCGTCGGTGAGACCGCCGGCGCCGGCCGTCTCCGCTCCAAGGCCGCCTTCGCGCGCTGGAACGGCACCGCGCCGATCCCGGCCTGGTCGGGCTTCGGCCGGGCCCGGAGCGCGTTCTCACCGGCGGCGAAGAACTGCTCCTGCCAGCGCTCGATCTCGGCGATCGTGAGGCCATGCTTGCGGGCTGTCTCAGCCGCCGAGGTCTCGCCCTTGGCGATGCTGAGCACGATCGCTGCCCCGCGCTTTGCCGCCGGAGCGCTGCACCTCGTCGGGAACGTCCGTCATCTGCGCCACCTCCTTCGACGCAACCATCATGGCTGCGTAGTAAGGGTGGCTTCAAGAATCAAGGGAGCAGGATATGGGCTTCATGCGCCTGGAAGCGGCGGCCGCCCTCGGCGAGGCCGAGACCAGGACGCAGCGCGTCGAAGGCGAGGAGCAGGAGGTCTTCAAGCTCGTCGACGACCCGCGCGTCACCGCTGTCGGCCGCTTTCTCAGGCGGTATTCGCTGGACGAGTTGCCGCAGCTCTGGAACGTCCTCGTCGGCGACATGAGCCTGGTCGGGCCGCGTCCGCCGTTGCCCTACGAGGTCGCCGTCTATCAGCCCTGGCACCACCGCCGGCTGGAGGTGAAGCCCGGCATCACCGGCGTCTGGCAGGTGGACGGGCGGAGCCGCGTCGGCTTCGACGACATGGTGTTCCAGGACATCCTGTACCACTGCTCGCGCGACACCCTCGTCGACGCCTCGCTGTGCCTGCGCACGGTGCCGGCCGCCCTGCTCGGCCACGGAGCCGCATGAGCGCGACCGGCCGGAGGGCGGCATGACGAACGTGGCGATCGTGGGGTACGGCTACTGGGGCCCGAACCTCCTGCGCAACTACCTCGAGGTCCCCGGCGTCTCGGTCACGTGGGTCTGCGACCGGCGCCCCGAGGCCCTCGAGAAGGTGCGTAGACGGTACCCGGCGCAGGCGGTCAGCGGGAGTTACGACGAGGTGCTGGCGGACCCTACCGTCGACGCCGTCGTGATCGCCACGCCGATCTCCACGCACTTCGACCTCGCCGCGGCCGCGCTGCGGGCCGGCAAGCACGTCTTCGTCGAGAAGCCCATGACGAGCTCGACAGCCGACGCCGAGGAGCTCGTGCGGCTCGCCGGCGAGACGGGGCTCACGCTGATGGTCGGCCACACCTTCGTCTTCAGCCCGCCGGTCCGCAAGCTCGGGGAGCTCATCCACGACGGCAGCCTGGGCGACATCCATTTCATCACATCCTCGCGCGTGAACCTGGGGCTGCACCAGAAGGACGTGAGCGTGGTCTGGGACCTCGCCACGCACGACCTCTCGATCCTGTACTACTGGCTCGGGGAGTCGGCCTCCAGCGTGTACGTCACGGGGCGCGGCTGCATCGTTCCGGAGATCCCCGACGTGGCGTTCGTCAACCTGCGCTTCCCCTCCGGGGTGGTCGCCAACGTCGACATCGCCTGGCTCTCGCCGGTCAAGCTGCGGCGCACGGTGGTCGTCGGGAGCCGGCGCATGGCTCTCTACGACGACACGGAGAGCGTCGAGAAAGTCAAGATCTTCGACCACGGCGTCGACTACAAGGAGCCGGAGAGCTTCGGCGAGTTCCACCTCTCCTACCGGACCGGCGACATCGTCGCCCCCCGGCTCGACACGGTCGAGCCGCTGTTCGCGGAGGCGAGCCACTTCATCGAGTGCGTCACGACCGGCCGGCGGCCGATCACTGACGGCTTGGCTGGATTGCAGGTCGTCGCCTCCCTCGAGGCCGCCGAGCGGTCACTGCGCGACCACGGCGGCGTGCAGGCCATCGCGGCGGCTCACGGCCCCGGGGTCTGAGGCGGACGAGCGGTCAGGGGGCTGCCGGATCCGCGCCTGAGGGCGTCCCAGGCCCCGCCGGGCCGACGACCTTCACCGCCCGACTCTGTCGGATTCCCGCATGGCCTCGTCTGCCCCTGCTCCACACGACGACCCGATGCGGCGCCTTGCCGTCGATGCCGGCCCGGGCGACGGCTGTGACCTGCAGTCGCCCTGCGTCATCGGCAAGGCTCCGCGCGGCGCCGCGGAGGGTGAGCTCCGGCGCAGATTCAGTGCCGGCCACCGGCGAGCCTCCCCCTACCGGGAGGCGTGAAGAGGCCGCGTCGCCGCCTCCGGTCGCTCGGCCGCGACCGGGTCTGCCGGCAGCCGCCATACGCGCCACAGGGTGACCGCGAACGTCACCAGCAGCAGTGTGTTGCGGGCCACCACGACGGCCAGCGGCGCCGGCTGCATCTCGAGCAGGTTCCAGTACTGGGCCGGGAACTCCGCCTGCGTCAGCGCCAGGGTGAGGCCGCCCAGCGCACCGACCCAGGCGTCGCGACAGGCGACCAGCGCCCAGGCGGGCAGGATCCAGATGAAGTACTGCGGCGAGAGCACCTTGCCGAAGGTCATGAGCGCCAGCAGCAGGGCGAGAACGACGATCGCCTGGTCGGCCGGCGCGCGCCGCAGGTGCTCGCGCCGCAGCCAGGCGAGGAGGTAGACGGCGGCCACGGCGAGCAGCGTCAGCCCGCCGCTCACATCGGCTGCGAGCCCGGCGCCCGGCGCCACCAGCGAGTGCGATCCGTGGCTCCAGGTCCACGACGCCCAGCCGGCCCCCAGCAGCTGACCGAGCAGCTGCGGGGTCCCGAGCACGCTCTCGATCTGCAGCGGCCGCTCGAGATGGTACTGGAAGGTGTGCCACACCCCGGGCCACGATCTGAACACGTAGGGCAGGAAGGGCGCGGCGGCTGCGGCGCCGAAGGCGACCAGCGGCCAGGACCAGCGTCGCGGCGGCCCGACCAGCAGCAGCACCAGCGGCAGCAGCGCCAGCGGGGTGATCTTGAGCGCGAAGCCCATGCCGACCACGAACGCGGCCGCGGCGTACCCGCGCTCGGCGAGGCAGAGGATGAACACCGCGACCAGCAGAGCCACGGCCACGTCGTACCGGTTGATGACGATCGTCCCGATCAGCGCCACGCCCACCGGGAACAACACCGCGGCCACGTACGCACGGCCTCCACGGGGCCACGATCGGCAGGCGACGAAGGCCGTCACGGCGCCGGTCGCCGCCGTGATCGCCGCCATCACGACGTTGAACCAGATGCCGTACAGACGCTCGCTCTCCGTGTGGCCCGGCAGGCGGAAGAGCGCCACGGCGAGCGGGGGATACTCGACCTCGAACGACGGCGTGTACGGCGCCTCCCCGGCGGCGATGCGCGAGGCGTAGCCCCAGTAGACCGGCAGGTCGGTGATGTCGTGCATCCCGTACCAGAGATTGGGGAAGAGGCCGCCGATCACGAGCACGGTGAGCAGGAACGCCGCGCCTGCGGCGAGCCACACGTTCGGCGAGTGGTGCGGCGCCGCGGGTGAGGGCATCCCGCGGTCGTCGCTCACGCCCCGCGGAAGCTCCACAGCTTGTTGAGGACGAAGTTGATCGGCATCACACAGGCGATCGCGACCAGCTGACTGGGCAGCGGCGCCATCTGCGCCGGGCCGTGCAGCAGCCAGAATGCGGCCAGCTGCACCAGGTAGGCGGTGACGCTGACGGTGAAGAACTTGGGCAGCTCGCTGCGGACCGCGCCCGAGGAGCGGAACGTCCAGCGCCGGTTGAGGACGTAGTTCGTGAACACCGAGACGACGAATCCGGCCGCGTTGGCGACGAACGCGGCCGCTGCCGGCACGGCGCGCGTGTCCTTGTGGACGGCGAGGTCGACGATCGAGTTGCCGAGGTCGACGAAGGAATGGATGCGGCCGGCGGCGAGCGTCCAGACGAGCAGCACGGCGGTGAACACCGCCAGGTTGACGACGACGCCGCTGGCGCCGACGAAGCAGAACCTGACGAACTGCCCGAGACTCTTCTTGAGGGCGACTTCCACGGATCACCCGACGCGGTGGGAAGGGACGACCGCGCGGCGCCGCAGCGTCGGCCGCGCGGCCGGCGGCCGGGACGATGATATGCGAAGCCCCGACGGCGCGGAAACCGGCTCGTCCGCGCGTCCGCGTCCACGGCCCGTGCGCGGGGCTCGGCCCACGGTCGTCGCGCGCGGCGCCGCGGCGGGGCGCGGCGCTGCGCGGCGAGCACGCAGAAGCGGACGACCGGCGGCGAGTCGACGTGCAGTACCATCTCCCGTGCCGGATGCTTCTTCGGGGAGGAGCGATGACGAAGAACGGAGTGTGCCGCATTCTGCTCGCCGTCTACGCGACCAGCAGCGTCGGGATCGCCGCGGTGCTGGCGCTCGGGCTTCCCGGCACGGGGGATCTCTCGGGTACCACGTCGGGCCACATCCTGTCGGCGGCGATCCTGGCGCTCGCGTTCGGCGCCGCCCGGGCCGTGCGCGACCCGTGGGAGTCCCGGGTGGTCGTGCAGGTCATCATCGCGTTCACGGCGATGGCCACGGTGATGATCGCGGCGCACGCCGTCGCACACAGCCACGGCGGTCCGGACAGGGCCTGGGTGCTGGTCCCGCTCTCCCTGGCCTGTCCGCTGCTCTTCGCGGTCTTCTATCCGACCCCGAGCGGCGACGGCGCGGGCGAGGAGGAGCCCTGATCCGGGCAGTGGGCGGCGGCGCGGCGCGTGCCGTCCGCGACGGCCGGCATCGGCGTCTCAGCCGCCTGGGCCGGCGTCCCGCGGCAGCCGCCACACGGTGACCGCCGCCAGGGCGGCCGCGCCGACGAGCACGGCGTTGCGCGCCGCGACGACGGCGACCGGCCCGGGCTCCAGGTCGACCATCCGCCAGTACAGGTACGGGAACTCGACCTGGGTGAGGGCGATGGCGACGAGCGTGAGGATCCCCGTGATGCGCTGCAGCGCGCCGCGGCCGACCACCACCAGCGCCACCAGCGGGAACGTCCAGCAGAGGAACTGCGGCGAGAGCACCTTGTTGGCCACCGTGAAGGCGAGGACGCAGGCGAGGGCGGCGACGGGGACCCGTTCGGGCGCCGCCCGCAGCGATGCACGGCGGCGCCACACGAGCACATAGACGCCGGCCACCAGCAGCAGGCCGACCCAGACGGAGGCGCGGCCCACCAGCTCGCTGCCGGGTCCGGCGAGCGACTGCGACCCGAACGACGTCCCGGTGCCGACGCCCCAGGCGCCCGCGGCGCCGGCGATCAGGTAGGGGGTCCCGGGCACGCTCTCGATCTGCAGCGGGCGTTGCGCGTGGTACGTCACGACGCCGGTGAGGCCGTCGAGACGCCCCAGGAACGGGAGGAACGGGACGGCGGCGAAGACGAGGAACCCGATGAAGGCGAGGAGGGCGCGGCGGCGCGTCTCCGCGACCATCAGCACCAGTGGAAGGAGCAATCCCGGGGTGAGTTTGAGCGCCACGCCGACCCCGAGCGCCGCGCCGTCCGCCGCCGGGAGACGCCGCGCCAGGAAGAACAGGCAGGCCGCGAGCGTGAGCGCCACGGCCACGTCGTAACGGTTGGCGGTGATCGCGCCGGCGGCGAGCACGGCGAGCGCGAAGGCGCCGCCGGCGGCCAGCGGCCGCCACAGCCCGCGCCAGACGGCGGCGGCGGTGGCGCCGGTGAGGGCCGCCGCCGCCGTCCCCAGCAGGATCATCTCGGCGGCGAACCAGGTGGGGTAGGCGGCCGGGTCGCCGCGGTAGGGGAGCGTGAAGAGCGGCAGGGCGAGCGGCGGGTACTCGAATGCGAAGTCGCGGTACACGGCCTGGCCGGCGGCGACCTTCTGGGCGTAGTCGAGATAGACGACGATGTCCGAGACGTCGAAGAACCCGTACCACGGGCCCCCGCTGCGCAACAACCAGGCGAGGTAGGCCCAGGAGACCGCCTGCAGGACGACCGCCACCGCCACGATGGAGAGCATCTGGCGCGCCGGCCGCTCGATGGGCGTGAGGGGCATCGGGGCGGCCGCGCCGGCCCGCACCCCAGGGTGGTCGCCGCCTCTGCGGCCGCCGTTCACCGGGCCGCCGTCTCCGGCTCGTCCGCCTCCCGTCGCGCCAGCCACTCGTCGACCTCGGCGAGCACCGCGCCGAAGTCGGTCAGCTCGCGCCACTCCAGCCCCTCGGCGGCGCAGCGCTCGGCGAGGTGGTCGCGCGCGAACACGATGTCGGCCTCGCGCGCCGGGCAGAGGTCGCTGGGTCCGTCGCCGAACACGAGCACGACGTCGCCGGGGCGGCGGAGCCGGCGCAGGACCGCCGCCTTGCAGCTGCCGGGTCCGCAGCGCGGGCAATCCCCGAGCGCGTCGCTGAACTGCAGGCGATACCGTGATCCGTCTCCGTCGCCGTCGCCGACCAGCTCGCTGGCGAACAGATCCACCGGCGGGAGGCCGAGACGGCTCCAGAACGCCTCGATCGCCTCGCGGACGCCGGCGCTCACGATGGCAGCCTCGCCGCCGCGGGCCAGCAACCGGGTGATGAAGTCGTGCAGGCCGGGCATGGGTTCGGCGACCTCGATGAGGCGCCGCACGACCTCGGCCCGCGGCGCACGGATGAGCCCGATCTGCCGGTCGAACACCTCGGCGTGGCCCATGCGGTCGTTGTAGGACTCCTCCTCGAGCGCCCACCACGCCTCCCCGACCAGCGGCTGCAGGGCGACCTCGTTGCACTCCCGTGTGGTCATGGTGCCGTCGTAGTCGAGCAGGGCGAGGATGCGCGGCGTCCCGCCGCCGTGGTCCGGGACCGTCCGGGCGTCGTCTGCTGCAGCTGAGCTCATGGCAGGCAGTCTACACGGGCCGCCCGGCGTCCGCCGAGTCGCGCATCCCGTGGCGCGGTGGCACGTCGCCGGGCGGGCGAGGTCGACCGGCGCCGGGCCGGCCGCGCGCGCACGTCTGGTAGAATCGGGCGCCCGGTCCGAGCCAGCAGAAAGCGAGTCCCGTGCAGAGTCACCACAGAGAGCCTGTCGAGGGCGGCTCCGGAGGAGCGTCCCGTGGCGGGCGGCCCCTGTTCGACGACGTCTCGGCGCGCGTCGACTTCCCGGCGCTGGATGCACGCATCCTCGAGTTCTGGAGGACCCAGGGGATCTTCCGCAAGAGCCTCGAGGGTCGCGAGGACGCTCCACTGTACGTCTTCTACGAGGGACCGCCGACCGCCAACGGCCGGCCGGGCTCGCACCACGTCGTCTCGCGCATCTTCAAGGACCTCTTCCCGCGCTACAAGACCATGCGTGGCTACAGGGTCCCGCGCAAGGCCGGCTGGGACACGCACGGTCTGCCGGTGGAGCTGGAGGTGGAGCGTCGGCTCGGGATCGACGGCAAGCAGCAGATAGAGGCCTTCGGCATCGCCGAGTTCAACCGGCTGTGCAGGGAGAGCGTCACCGCGTACCTCGAGGAGTGGGAGCGCTTCACCGAGCGCATCGGCTTCTGGGTCGACATGGACGACGCCTACTACACGTTCACCAACGACTACATCGAGTCGGTGTGGTGGATCCTGCGGCAGATCTGGGACAAGGGTCTGCTGTACCAGGGCCACAAGGTCGTGCCGTACTGCCCACGCTGCGGTACGGCGATCAGCAGCCATGAGGTGGCTCAGGGCTATCGCGAGATCACCGAGGATTCGATCTACGTGCGCTTCCCGCTCACCGCCGAGGCGGCGGCGAGGGTGTCGGCGGCGGTGGAGGGCGAGCCGAAGCCCGTCGCGCTCGCCGTGTGGACGACCACCCCGTGGACGCTGGTCAGCAACGTGGCCGCGGCCGTGCGCCCGGACGTCACCTACGCGCTCGTCGAGAGCCGCGGCGACCGGTTCGTGCTCGCGCGCGATCTCGTCGAAGGCGTGCTCGGCAGGAAGGCCGAGGTGCTGCGCGAGTTCCCCGGCGCCGAGCTTCTGGGTCTCGAGTACGAGGCGCCGTTCGGGTTCATGAGGCCGGAGAAGCACGCCCACTTCGTGATCGGCGACGACTACGTGACGACCACCGACGGCACCGGCATCGTCCACATCGCGCCCGCCTTCGGCGAGGACGACATGCGCGTGGGCCTCGCCAACGACCTGCCGGTGGTCAACGCCGTCGACACCGAGGGCAGGTTCGTCGCCGAGGTCACGCCGTGGGCCGGGGTCTTCGTCAAGGACGCCGACCCGGCCATCACGCGCGACCTGAAGGAGCGCGGCCTGCTCCTGGGCGTCGAGCCGTATGAGCACAGCTACCCGTTCTGCTGGCGCTGCGACACGCCGCTGCTCTACTACAGCAAGGCCACCTGGTACGTGCGCACCACGGCGATCAAGGACCAGCTCATCGCCGCCAACGAGGACGTCGTCTGGCACCCCGAGCACATCAAGCACGGCCGCTTCGGCGAGTGGCTCGCGGGCAACGTCGACTGGGCGCTGAGCCGCGACCGCTACTGGGGCACGCCCCTGCCGATCTGGCGCTGCGGGCAGGGGCACGCGCACTGCGTCGGCTCGGTCCGCGAGCTGCACGAGATGGCGGCCGGTCCCGTTCCTGAGGACCTGGAACTCCACCGGCCCTACGTCGACGACGTCGTCCTCGCCTGTCCCGAGTGCGGCGGCGAGATGCGGCGCGTCCCCGAGGTGATCGACGCCTGGTTCGACTCCGGCTCCATGCCCTTCGGCCAGTGGCACTACCCCTTCGAGAACCGCGGGCTCTTCCGCGAACGCTTCCCCGCCGACTACATCTGCGAGGCCATCGACCAGACCCGCGGCTGGTTCTACAGCCTCATCGCCGTGGCGACCCTCATCGAGGGCCGCAGCTCGTACAAGCGCGTCCTCTGCCTGGGGCACATCCTCGACGCCGAGGGCCAGAAGATGAGCAAGAGCAGGGGCAACATCGTCCAGCCCGAGGAGATCCTCGACCGGCAGGGCGCGGACGCCTTCCGCTGGTACATGTTCAGCAGCCAGCAGCCCTGGAGTCCACGGCGCTTCGGCGCCGAGATGGTCGACGAGGTGGTGCGCAAGTTCCTGCTCACGCTGTGGAACACGTACAGCTTCTTCACCGTGTACGCCAACATCGACCGCTTCGACCCGGCGGCCGGGGAGTCGCCGCTCGAGGAGCGCCCTCTGCTCGACCGCTGGTTGGTCGGCGAGCTACAGGCGCTGGTGCGCGACGTCACGGCCGGGCTGGAGGCGTACGACGCGACCGGCACGACGCGGGCGATCCAGCAGTTCGTCGACGACCTCAGCAACTGGTACGTGCGGCGCAGCCGGCGCCGTTTCTGGAAGTCGGAGAGCGACGCCGACAAGCTCGCCGCCTACCACACGCTGTACGAGGCGCTCGTCACCGTGGCCAAGCTGCTGGCGCCGTTCACGCCGTTCGTGGCCGAGGAGCTGTACCAGAACCTGGTGCGCTCGGTGGACGCGGAGGCGCCCGAGAGCGTGCACCTGTGCGCGTGGCCGGCGGCCGACGAGGCCGCCATCGACGCGGGGGTCAGCTTCGACATGGCGGCCGCGCGGCGCGTGGTCGAGATGGGCCGCGCCGCGCGTAACGCCGCCGGCGTCAAGACGCGCCAGCCGCTGGCCGAGGCCGTCGTGTCCCTGCCCGAGGCCGAGGCACGGGCGGTGGAGCGCCTCCGTGAGGTCGTACTGGACGAGCTCAACGTGAAGACGCTGCGTTTCGTGGCCGGCGAGGACGGACTCGTGGCCTACGTCGTCAAGCCCGACCTCAAGGTGCTCGGCCCCAGGCTGGGCCGGCGTCTGGGGCCCCTGCAGGCGGCGCTCAGGGAGGCGGACGCGGCGGAGCTGGTGGCGACCGTCCGCTCGGGAGGCGCCGTCACCATGACGCTCGCCGACGGCGACGTGAGCCTGGGCCGGGACGACCTGCTCATCGAGACCGGCTCGCCCGAGGGCTACCAGCTCGAGAGCGAGGCGGGGCGCGTCGTCGCCCTCAAGACGGACGTCGACGACGCGCTGCGCGAGGAGGGGCTGGCGCGCGAGCTCATCCACGCCGTCCAGCTCGCGCGCAAAGCCGCCGGTCTCCGTATCGAGGACACCGTCAGCCTGAGGCTCGACGTGCCGGACGAGCTGCGCGCGCCGGCCGAGCGCCACCGCGGCGCGATCATGGCCGAGACGCTGGCCAGCGAGTTCGTGCTCGGTCAGGCCCTCGGCGACCACCAGGACACGGCCAGGGTCGACGGACGCGAGGTCGGCATCGGCCTCGCCGTGACCGGCACGATCTTCACCGCGACCTACGGTTGAGGCGAGAGCCCCCGGTCCGGAGGCGGGGCAGGAGGGAGGAGGCGTGGACCAACTGCGCGACGAGTCACTCGATCTGCTCGTGGACCTGGCCCGGCCGACGTCGCACGACGCGGTCCTCGACTACGCGACCGGGGCGGGCATGGCGGGGTTCACCGTGGCGCCGGACGTGGCCACGGTGGAGGCGGTGGACGAACAGCCCGACCTGCTCGAGGAGGGCGAGCGGCTCGCCACGGAGCTCGGCCTCGTCAACGTCGCCTTCGCGCTCGTCGACCTGTACGCGCTCCCGTACAAGGACGGCGCGTTCAGCCTCATCGTCTGTCACGACGCCCTCCACCTGCTGCCGGAGCCGGTGGCCGCGTTGGTCGAGATGCAGCGCGTCCTCTCGGCCGGCGGGCGCATCGTGATCCTCGACGCGGTCGTCGACGAGGTCACCGACCGGGCTTTCAACGAGGTCGCCCGCCTGCGCGAGCCGGCGCACCGGCGTCACCAGCGGGCCGACGAGCTGGAGGCGGTCGTCCGGCGGGCCGGCCTGGCCGTGCGGCGGCGCGGCGCCCTGCGCCGCACCGTGGACCTGGATTACTGGCTGCAGGCGGCCGCGGTCCCGCCCGCCAAGGCGGAGCTCATCCGCGGCCGCTTCAAGGCGCTCCCGGTCGACGTGCAGGCGGGTATGGACGTGGCTTTCGCGGACCGCCTGGTCAGCTTCAGCTACGACGTAGTGGGTCTCCGCCTCGAGCGGGCCTGATCCGCGGCGCGCCGGCGACGCCCTCCGGGCGCCCCGGCCTGGCGTCCGTCCGCCGCGCCCGGTTCAGTCGGCGCACACCGCCCGGTAGATCTCCTCGTCGAAGGGGGCCTTGCGCAGCCGGCAATCCTCGCGGTGGCAGACCTGGCAGCTCGCGTAGCCGGTCTCCGTGGGGAAGAGGATGCCGGAGACGGACATCTCCGGGACCATGAGCAGCGACGGCAGCAGCCTGACGCCGATGGCGCTCTCGACGTCGCCGAGGAAGGAGAACAGCTCCGTCTGCTGTTCGATCGGCCACACGTCGGCGTCGCCGGAGCCCGGCTCCATCACCGCCCAGCCGGTCAGACGGTAGCTGCCGGCCAGGTGGTCATAGAGGTGCTTGATGGCCGCATCGAGGATCTTCTCGCGGATGGTCCAGAGCCAGTAGCCCTGCAGCACGTCGCCCTCGGGGACCGTGAGGGCGTTCACCTCGGTCCCGCAGGTGGCCACGTGGGCGAAGACGCGCTCGACGTTGTCGAGGTTCCTGCGCAGCGCCCGGCTCGTGAACCTGACCCCGCCCTGGAGAAGGACCCCGTCGTCCGTCTTCTCCTCGATGTAGGCGACCTCGTAGACCGCCTTCGGACGACCGACCTCGACGGCCTTCTCGAACAGCTCCGTGAACGCCGTCTCGTCACCGGTCCCCGGGCGCACACGGAGTTCCTGCTTGAGCGCCTCCGCGTCCAGGGAGAACGGGATGTCCAGAAGCTCGATCATCAGATGGATCCTCCTCGTCGGGCGCTCAAGGACCGCGCCGTCGGCCG
>ENA-UPSM01005275-UPSM01005275.1-activated-sludge-metagenome-genome-assembly--contig:-NODE-5275-length-12846-cov-7.152920_pt1 | contig 12846 bp, 9 predicted proteins | sample MGYA00238181_ERZ773283 | MGnify/ENA primary metagenome ERZ773283 (study PRJEB29023, sample SAMN05720199) | activated sludge metagenome | isolation source: Anaerobic digester | place: Japan... | reverse complement strand
TGTACGTCGACGAAGGACTGTCCATCCAGCAGGTCGTGGATCGCACCGGCGTGAAACGCCAAACCGTATCTCGCCGGTTGCGCGCAGCCGGCGTCGCGCTGCGACCGTCAGGTGGTGAAGCCAACCGGTTCGACCTCGATGTCGACGAGCTGAAACGACTCCACATCGACGAGCAGCTCACGCTCGCCCAGATCGGCAAACGACTCGGCATCCAAGGAGCGACAGTCGCAGCGCACTTGCGCCGCGCAGGCGTCGAAGTGCGGCCGACGAAGCACACGGGCGGCCGACCGCGGGCGACGGTCGACGTCGCCGAGGCGGTGCGTCTCTACGTAGACGAGCAGCTTCCGGTAGCCAAAGTCGCCGAACAGGTCGGCGTCCACCCGGGTGTTGTCCGGGCACGTCTCATCGAGGCGGGCGTCACCATCCGGAAAGCCGGTCGGCCACGGTTCAACATGTCTGCCGACGAGATCGTTCGACTCCGCTCCGACGAGAACCTGACCGTCGTCCAGATCGCCGAACGGTTCGGTGTTCATCCCGGCACCGTCGGGGAACGCCTCCTCGAAGGCGGAGTCAACCTCCGCTCGGCAGTCACAGTCCGAACCGTCACCCGCTCCGAAATCGTTGCCATGATCGAGACCGCGCTCGCCAGCTCCGGACTCGACCTCGCCCGGTTCACCGAACTCGGCCGCACCGATCAACTCGTCGACCCGAACCTGCGCGACCTCTGGCTGATCTGGGGCGCCGAACTCACCGACATCCGACCCGCGGCCCGTTGAGATCCGAGGGCGGGCCCGCAGCTGGGCAATGTCACCCGCACCGTTGCAACCCCGGTTCGCTCTTGTACGGTGAACCTCGCAAGCCCCGGGATGGCTCGTCGCAAGACGGCCACCGGGGCTTTGTCCATTCTCGGCCCTCGGACCAAGCGCGGCTCACCGGACCAGCGTTTTCACCGACCCGCCCGCCACCACCACAACGACCGACCGAGCGTCAGCAACCGCCGGAACGAAAGTGCCGGCAACCCCGGGCGGTAGCCCTAAAAGAACCTCGCTTCGCTCGGTTGGGCGGCGCGGGTTCGTTTCGTTGTCGGGGTGTTGTCGCGGTGTGTTTCGTGGTGGTTGCGGTTCGTTGGTCGGTGGTGGTTGGTGTTGGTGGTTAGGTTCGGGGGTGTCGCATCCCGGGGGCCTGTGGCGGCGTGTGCGGCGGCTCAGGGTTCCGGGGTGTGGCGGCCCACGTGGGGCGTTTCGATTCGTGTTGTGGTCGGGGCGGTGACGTGACGTTGTCGGGGGCGGTTCGTGACGGCCGGCGGGGCGGGATCGGATCGGATTCGTTTCGGAACCGGTGGACACCCACCGGAACCAACCCACACATGCCGTGACCCCACCGAGGGTTGCCGGCCGAAGGCAGGCGACCCCACAACCTTGCTCACCGTCAGGGGCACCCGCAGGGTGAGCCAACCTCCAGCCACCTCAACCTCAACGCGCCCAACAACCCCCAGCACAGCAACCTCCAACAGCATCAACCCCCGACTTCCACCACCGACAACGCCACAACAACCGGCACCAACAGCCCCCCTCATTCCCACCACGGAACGCAACCCGCAGCACCGGGAGGGGCGACGGGGCGGTGTGGGCGGCGCTGGCGGGGTTCGTCGTCGAACGCGCGTTCGCGTTTCGCGCATCGCGACTGCGGCATGTTCAGCGGGGTGTCTACGCATGTTCTGGGCATGGCAACTGCGACGCGAGTGTGGCGTTTGACGAGGGCTGGCGGGGGGCTGCCTGACCCTGCCGATTTCGCACGGCGGGCCCAGGTGTTCACTCGGACGGCGAAGTCGTCGACGCTCGTGACGCTCCACGATGGGGGCGGGTTGCGGTCGTTCGTCGTGGTTCCCGAGGGCCATGACGCAGATCAGGCGGCGCTACATCTTGCCCAGGCGGTCGCGGCGCGGGCGGAGCCGGTGGAGATGCCGGCGCTGGGTGGCGCGGCGGTGGGTTGGCTGGTGGCGCGCCCGTCGTCGACGGCTGTTCGGGATCCGCAGGCTGGCGCCGATCCGGCTGAGGTTGCCCGCCGGTTGGCGGTGGCGATGCGCCCGGGGAGCTGGTTGGCGGTGCTGGTCCGTGAGTCCGGCCGTTCGGAGGTGCGATGGTCGCGGCGCTGGTACGAGGCCCGCTTGGGGACGACGATGCCGGTGCATCATTCGACGGGGAAGTCGGTGACGGTGTCGTTCTTGGCGGGCGGTGACAGCGCGTTCGAGGTTCGGTCGATGCTCGATCAGGTGGCGGGTTCGTTGCCGGGGTTCGATGTCGAAGTGGTGTCTCGAGTGGGTTCGATGCGCCGCACGGTGGCCCCGTGGCTGGTGGCGTCGGCGGTTGCGTGGGCAGGGGTTGTGGTCGGCGTTGGCTGGTCGGCGTTGGCTGGCGCAGCGGCAGCGTTGGCGCCCGCACTGGTTGGGTTGTTCGTGTCGGCGGGGCGTGCGGGGTCGATGGTGGGTCGGGTGCGCAGGTTCGCTGAGCAGGGGGTCTTCGTTCGTCCGGCGCGGCGGATTCTGCCGGCGAAGCGTCCCAGTCCCGGTTCTGGGAGCGGCTGGTTGGATCGGCTGGGTGGGGGCGACTATCCGTTGGCGTCGACGTCGTTTCTGGTCGGCCCGCAGGTGGTCGTCGGTGTTGTTGCACCGCATGCTGGTGCTTCTTCGGGCGCTGCGTTGACGGAGCGTCGCGCGGCGCCGTCGGGGCTGCTCGACAGGATCGGGCCGGCGCTGGGGGTGGCGGGCGAGGCGGCCGCGATGGTTCATCTTCCAGCGGAGTCGGCGTGGGGCGGCGTCGGGTTGGCGGGCACGCCGGGCAGCGGGAAGGCGCTCGACCTGTCCAGCAGAATCCCTGTGCCGGTGAGCGGGCGGTTCCCTTCGGGGTGGGCGTTGAACAGTGAGCTCGAAGTTGGTGACGAGTTGTTCGCTGGTGACGGTTCGGTCACGACGGTGATCGGGTTCTCTGACGTGTTCGTCGGCAACGCGTTCGATGTCGAGTTCAGTGACGGACAGGTTGTTCGATGCGATGCCGACCATCTGTGGAAGGCGTCTTCCCGAAAGAAGCGCCAGCGTGTCCAGCGGGCGACTACGGCAGGGATCCGTGCTTCGAATTCGGCTGAGGTCGAGCGACTTCGGGCGCTTGCTCGGGGGGTCGCTCCCGGCACGTTCGCCTCAGCGAAAGACCTTGCCGAGATGATCCACTGCTCGCCGAGCCACGTCCGGGCGTCGGCCAGAGCGTTCGGTATCGAAGGTGCCGAGACCCTGATGGTCGTCGAGCCCGCTCGCTTCTCCCGCCAGAAACGGCATCGCCGAGAATGGGCCGCCGACGACGTCGCGGCCGTGATCGAATCGTTGTCGGCGAGCAAATGGTCTCCGATACAGCCCGATGATTCCCGGCGCTTCTCGGACCGGGAGTGGTGGTGCGCTAGCGACGCGTTCGTTCGTACGTTCAACCGTCCTCCGGTTGGTAACGACGTAGAGGTGATGAGGGCACGCTTGTCGAGCTCGGGTGCACCGTCACGAACAGTTGCCGTCCTGGCGGACATCGACTTCAGGGCGACGGTGAAGTCGGTCATCACCTACCCGATGGCCGAGGTGCTTTGGTCGTTCGCTGACCGGCTCGAACAGGCGGAGGTTCCGCTCCGCGAGTCCGAAACCATCGTGTCGACCAAGGATCTGGCGGACGCAGTGATGGAGGGCGGGCACCGGAATTGGGCTGTGCGCGTCGGCGAAACGATCGAACTTCCGGCCTCGGATCTTCGTGTCGATCCCTACGTCCTGGGTGCCTGGCTTGGCGACGGCGACACGGACATCGGGGCGTTGACGTGCGGCGCCCAGGACGTCGACGAGGTCGCGGCTCGGCTCGGCGACATCTGGGGTCCGGTTGTGGTCCGAGAGACGTCGTCGGGTGCCTTCCGTTTGACGCTCCCGCGGCCTCGGCGTGACCTCTGTGGGTACGGTCATCCGGTGACGCAGGAAGCGGGCCGGCCGTCTCGAACGGCGCCATGCTCGGAGTGCGTTCGGGTGCGCGGCCGGCGCCGGAGTGCCGGGTTGACTGGCCGCGCCGTCGACGGTGTCGAGCGATGGAACGTTCCGCTCACCACCGCTCTCGGTGAGCTCGGCCTGTTGGGCGCCAAGCACATTCCTGCGACCTATTTGCGCGCGTCAGCTGCTCAGCGGCTTGCCGTTCTCCAGGGTCTCATGGACACGGACGGCCACATTGATCCGAATGGCTCGTGCGAGCTCACGCTGTGCAATGAGCGGCTGGCGACCCACGCTCTCGAGCTGATTCGCTCGCTTGGCATCAAGGGTTCGATGCGATCGTCGGATGCATCCATCACCGAACCCGACCCTGACCGGCCGGGCTACAAGCGACGACGGATCGTCGGAACCCGCTGGCGCATCGTGTTCACAACCAGCCAGCCCGTCTTCAGGCTGAGGCGGAAGCTTGAGCGTGTTCCGACGAAGACCCGAGCGACGCAGCACCACGTGTATGTGGTGGACGTGCGGTCGGCACCGCCGACACCCGTGCGGTGCATCTCGATCGCTCACCCCGATTCGACGTTCCTCGTCGAGGGCTTCGTGCGAACACACAACTCGAGCGCGGTCAGGAGCATCTGGGGTTGGAATTGTGTGGAGCGGGTCGCCCCGTCGGGGACGCCCGGCTTTCCGGGAGAGCGAAACGCGCTGGTCGCGTTCGAGTCGAAACCGGACGGGGCGGCGTGGTATCGGCGCTGGTCTGAAGGGGTCGGCGACGAGGTCTCGATCATCGAGGTGGGCGACCCGTCGACGTGGTCCATCGACCTGCTCGGTGTGCCTGGGACGGCCGAGGAACGGGCCCGGTTCTTCGTCAACGCCATGGTGTACGCGTTCAACGACGGCGCGATCCAGGATCGCAGCTTCGAGACGTTGACTGCGGTGTTGACGGCGGCGCTATGTGTGACGCCGTCGATCGCGGCTGCGGCGGGTGTGTCTCCGGACGGGTCCCCGCTGTTCTTCGCCCACGTCCTTCTCGGTGGTCTTGGTGACCCGATGGCAGTGGCTCTGGCAGAGTCGTTGGCGAGCGAGGCGACACGCTCCGAGCGCGAGGCCGGTTCGCGGTCGCTCCCGGCTGCGGGCGGCACCCAGGGTGCGTTCGTGCCGTTGACCGAGATCGGGATGGCGGACCAGAAGTTGATGCCGATGTTCGGTGGACGATCCACCGAGGCGACGCGCCGGTCGCTGTGTGAGGCACCGCGCAACAAGCTGGGTCAGCTGTTGGGCGCCGAGTCGTGGTGGTCACCGGCCCGGGTGAAGGTGACGTGGGATCAGGTCCTCGAGCACCACCTGGCCGTGGTGGTCAACACGGGCGTGTCGACGTCGGGCGCGGTGGTGGATGAGCGGCTGTCGGGTCAGATGTCAGCTCTGCTCATGTACGGCCTGCGCGACGCGATCCAGCGGCGCTGCTCGGGCTGGCAGGAGGAGGGCCGGTCGGTCTCGATCTTCGCAGATGAGCTCGCACTCCTGGTTGGTTCGTCGGCCGATGTGGTGACGTGGCTCCGCAATCAGGGGCGCTCCTACGGCGTGCGGGCGACGTTCGCGACGCAGTACCCCGAGCAGTTGCCGCGCCCGGTGCGCACGGTGTTCATGTCGTTCGACACGTTCGTGTGGTTCGCCCAAACGAACGCCGAGGTGGTTGCCGAGGCAGCGGCGGACTTGTCGTTGGACGGGTCTGATTGGACGGCCGCGGACTTGGCCGGGTTGGAGCCGTTCACTGCGGTGGTGCGTACCCGGCTGGGCGGTCAGCGGTTGCCGGCTGTGCCGGTGAAGGTCGCGTTCTGGGAGGGCGACATCTCGTCGTACCGGGCGGACGTTGTGAGCTGATGGCCGCTCGTGTCGTTGTCGAACCTACGGGCGAACCGGTCCCGCTGTCGTCGTGGAGGTCGGCGTGTCCGGTGGCGGAGTGGACTGCGGATCGGCGGGTCGACCCGTACTGGCAGGGCTTGTGGCCGGTCGGCGGGTCGCAGGCGTCGTGGCTGTCGGCCGAGGTGGCGTGGCGGCGCGAGGAGGCAGGGTTGGGTCGTGTCCGTCGCGCCGACCGGCGGCTCACGGCCGAGCGTGCTCGGGCCGATCTGCTGCGCGGCTGCGGTCGTTGGGGCAACGGTGGCCGTCGTGGTGGTGTGACTCGAGCGGGCCAGCGCGGCGCGCCGGCGTCGCACCGCCATGAGGGCCGACTGGCGTCACTCGCGGCGGTCGGAATGTGGCGGACACTGTCGGCACAGCAGGTGGTGGCGATGACCGGCTTCGGGTTGGGCCCGGCGTTGACCGAGTCGATGTCGGCCCTGTGGGCTGCAGGCCTTGTGGAACGCGGCGAGCTCGTGTCGGGCATGGTCGGTTCGAGATTGCCGGCGCTGTTCCGGGCGTGCGATTCGACCGCGGTTGACGCGTTCTTGGCCGACCTGCCCTATCGGGAATGGGTCGCGGTGACGGGCGGTCAGCCGTGGACGTTGGGCCCTCGCCATGACCGCCACAACATGTTGACGACCGAGCTCGGATTGCGGATCGCCGAATACTGCGAGGTGTCGGCGGTGCTCGGCGAGTCGATGGCGGGGTTCCACCTGTTGGACCCGTCGGGGGCGACGCCGACGTCGACGACGACCGCGGCCGACGCGGTGGTGATCCGTCCTGATGGGCTGCGTGTCTGCTTGGAGACAACGGCGAACGCGGGGAGCAGCTTCGAGCGGAAGGTGGACCGCTGGGTGGAGTTCCTGATGGGCGCCGACCACGACGATCTGGGCGCGGTCGTGTGCTTCGTCGAGTCGGCCCGTCCTGACGATCGCAACGCCAACGACCTGTTCCGGACGGTGCGTCGCACAGTGGAACGTGCCGTCGGGGCACGCTCCGGTGCGGTGCGCCGGCGACTGGCGCAGCGCATGTTCGTCGCCCGGTGGCGGTGGTGGTTTCCCGCACCGTCGTCTGCGACAGCGGGCTTCCGTACCCTCGTTGCGGTGTGCCCGGACGGGACGGGCCGGGACAACCGTTGGCGGGAGGCGCACATGTTGGATCTGACCGACGTGACGTTCGATCCGTCGCCGGCACTCGAGCGTCTCGAGGTCGACTTCAGCACGTTGCTGGGCACGCCGTTCTGGTTGCGGCAAGGTGAGCCCGTCGACCTTGGCCCGGTGATCGTCAGCCAGGCTGGCCTGACCGAACTACCGGTGCCTGTCGCCGTCGGGTCACGCCGGTAGGTGCTCGGGATTTGGGTGCCCACACGGAGGCCCGGTGAGCGAGCGACGGCAGATTGAGGCCTGCGTCGGGCGATTTCGATGCCGCTACGGGATCAGGACGCGTGGACTACTGTGCCTATTCTGCCGGCGGGCGAGCGTCGTGCCTTGGCGAAGATGGAGGGGAAGTGTTTGGTCTCCGGGTTGTCCTCAATACGATCGCCGTTCTCGGCGTGCGCGGGTTCATGGTGCTCGCTGTTCTGATCCTTGGGGGAATCGGGCTCTACGCGCACTTTGACGACGGACCCGTCAACCAAGGAGACCGTGCGGTGATCAACGAACGCGCTAAGAATGCCGTGGTCGGGGACTTGTACGAAGCGACGATCTCGTCGGAGGCAGGCGTTTCGTGTGTCATCACTCCGGCGTCGCTGACAGTGAAGAGGGGCGACAAGATCACCTTCAAGTCCGCCACGCGTGTCGCCGTTGGCGCCCCCACAGATCATGTAGAGGACTTCGTACATCTGGTCGAGGTTGACGGCTCCTACCAGGTGACGGTTCCGGTCGACGAGGCCGGACCGTTCGAATGCGATGACGAACAGTTCCTTGAACAGTTCAACGCACTTCGCTCGGGCAATGATGCTGCCAAGATTGCCCAGCTCAACGACGCCTACAGCCACGGACTCTTAACAGTCTCGTTCGGATGAGAGGATCAGACCTAGACGCCTATCCAACATCTACTTGAACGCGGGGCCGGCGCATGTCGGACCCCTGTCTGTCAGGGTGAGGCGAGAAGCCGGCTCCTCGGATTTCAGCGGGGAGTGCGGGGAGTAGCAGGTCGGATCCAACCGGCGACTGCTGGGCTACCGGTAGTCCCGTCCGTGGCTCGATGCGTAGAGGCCCCTGGTGTCGCCACCGTCGAAGGCACGCACTGCTGTCCGCACGGCGGGGTCGAGGAGGTCGAGCGCTCGGATGGTGCCGCCGATGTCGGCGAGCGCTTCGACGCGGACCAGCGGGGTTCGGTCGTATTTCCAGTCGCGGGCACCGGTGTTGTACGGCGGGTCGATGTAGATGCAGTCGATCTTGCCGGCGTGGGTGAACTGCAACAGTTCGAGGGCGTGGTGGTTCTCGGCGTTGATGACGGTGTGTGCCGGCTTGTCGCCGCCGCGGTGCACCGATTCGAGGTGTTTGAGGCCGGGGTAGATGGGTTCGCCGAACTCGGCGACGACGACGAGGTCACTGACGGGGAGCTCGGTCGGATGGTCGTTGGGCGAGTCGTCGTCGGTGCCGATCGGTGTGAGCTGGGCGATGCCGCGTTTCACGGTGCCGACGAAGAACACCTGACGCTGGTCGTCTCGGCGGGCCACGCGAACACCGCGACGGATCGGGTGCGAGGGCAGCGTGACGCGCTCGGGGAGATGCGATTCGAACACCAGGCCGAAGGTCCGCTTGGCTCGGACCTTGTCGAAGCTGCGGCGGAGGTCGTCTCTGAGTGCAGGGTCGTCGATTCGGGCGAGTAGCGCGTCGTACTCTCGGGCCACCTGAACCGCCTTCGTCTCCGTGCCGCGCGAGGGACTCACGCTCTGCCCGACATCGGGTGGGCAGTGCAGCCCCACCCTGTTGAGTCGTGGCGGGTGGACGGCGACCGCCAGCAACCCACATCGGCGCTATGAGCACTTCGCAGTCGCGCAAGCCCCGTGGTATCCCGACCGGCGGGCAGTTCTCGTCGATGGGCCGTAGCGAGTCCGACGTCGAGCTCGACGGCGAACCTGTCGACGAGTTCGTCCCGTCGTACTCCTCGTGGCGTCACGGCGGCTGGTACGTCGACAACGTCCGGTACCCGTCAGGTGCGGTCGGGTGCGTGTCGCGCAACTACGAGGATCGGAAGTGGCGGATCGTGTGCGACCCGCGACCCTTCGAAGACGCCCCGACGTTCAAGAGTCGCGACGACGCGGCGCGAGCCGAACTCGAGCTGACCGAGCGCCACGCGGCTGCCCCGTGCACCTGCCCTCCGCCACCTGCCGAAGTCGACGAGCGGTTGCATCATCTGCACCAGTCGAACGACTGCTCCCGGCACGGTCGGTCCGGGGCGGCGTGGCGCGCTGTCGAGGAGTTCGAGGCCCAGGAGGCCGCGACGCATGAGAACTCCGGCGCAAACCCGGCGGAGGCCGCGCCGCAGACCTGCACCGTGACCAACTCCGATGGGCGTTCGTTCACTGCTCACCTGGTCCGGATCGGTGAGTCCGACGAGACGACAACCAAGGCGATCGTCGAGATCTACGACGACACCCGTGCCGGCGACCCCCGGTTCGGTCCACGCGGTCAGAGGGCTTCGTCGTACTACGTGGACACGTTCAATGAGGTGAACGGCGGACTCAACCTCGACGGCGGTGTCCCTGTTTGGCAGATCGGACCCGATGAGGTCCGGGCGATACAGGGCTGGCTCAACGAGGTCGGTGCCGACGGCCAGCGGTCGGAGGACGACCCGTTCACCACCGACCAGGCGGAACGGTGACAGCACGCCAGCCGCGGGGTACGACGACAGGCGGCCGTTTCGCCGCGACCCAGCGGGCAGAAGGCGACGTCGACCTGGACTCTGATCGGGACTGCCTCGAGTGCAGCCATCCACGATCGGCGCACTCGGGAACGTTCGTCCCTGACGACACGAGCTGCCAGCACGATCTCGACGCCGATTACGACGACGAGAAGGGCCGATTCGTGAAGGTGGGAGGGTGCGACTGTCCCGCGTTCGTGTGACGCAGAACGGCACCGTCGCGGCGTCGCGGCGTCGGGAGCACGGGCTCGGCCAGCAACCCACATCGCGACCATGAGCTCACTGCACCGTCAACCCCGCGGCCTTCCGATCGGGGGCCAGTTCGCGGCCGTTGCGCGCGACGAGTCCGACGTCCTCTTGGCGGAGCCTGTCGATGAGACGGCGGAGGAGCGCTGGGTTTCGTTGCTCGGGCCGCGGGCGCGGGCACAGCTGACCCGAGCCGGCGTGACGGCCGAGTGGCTGGAGGCGGCAGAGCAACTCGACTCCCAGCACGGGTTGCGCGCCACAGGGGACTACCAGCCGTTGATCGCTGCGAAGCGTGCAGGGTTCACGCCGGCTCAGGCGGCGGCCTTGTTCGAGGTGTGCGGCCCGAGCGGATACTTCTCGACGGCGGAGCCGCCTTGGACCGACAGCGACCTGTTGCGATCGTTGCCAGAAGGCCTGCGGCCGATCCCGTTCGATATGGTGCCGAGGCTGGTGGCGCCGGGTGTCGATCACGTTGCCGTCGAAGTAGCGGCGCAGCACGTGTCGGATGGCATTCGCCGGTCGAGCCTCAAGATGGCGTTGGACCAGGCGCTCGACATCGCGGCCGCCGGGATTACGCAGGCGGATGCTGACGCAACGGGGTCAGGTGACGACTGGTGGCGGGCCTACCTGTGCCGACGCGACGGGGTTCCCGACGAGGACGCGATCGCGTGGGCCCCGTCGTACCCCCACAGCATCAGGTTGTTCCAGGAGGCCGGGTGGTCGCCCGATCAGGTGAACGACGACAACCGGCTGATAGCAGCGGCGTGGTCGGATGCGGGCGTCTCGCCGGCCGCGATGAGCGAGTGGAACGCCGCCGGGTTCGATCATCGACACGAAGCGTCCCGATATCTCAGCGCCGGCGTCGGCCCTGCCGAGGCGGCCCAGTGGCGGGCGATCTACCCGACGATTGATCGCGATGTCGCGACGTACCGGGCGGCCGGGGTCGATGTCGCTGCTGTGGGTCGAGCTCACGCGGCCGGGCTCGAGCTCGACCCGTCGCTGGCTCCTGCGATCATCGCCGCCGTTCCGCCTGACGAACTCCGCCAGTGGGCCACCGCCTTCGGTGGACGTATCCGGTCGGGCACGATCACGGCCTATCGCAACGCCGGCGTGGTGACGCCGTCCCGAGCCGGCGCGTGGGCTGCGGCTGCGATGGGTTCGGCGGCGGACAAACGCGACACGATCACGCCGGCGACACTGGGTTTCATCAACCGTCACGTCGATCCACCGGAGGTCGGAGGGTTCGAGGTCGCACCGATTGTGACTGCAACGGCGGTCGAGCTCGGGCTCGACCCGGTGGAGGTTCAGCGCCGAGCGGAGAAGTCGGGCGGCGGGCTGGTAGAGGGTTGTCGGACGATGTTCCGCCGTCGGCGCGTCGATCCCCCGTTCTGAGGTGGGGTGGATCGCTCGGCAGGCAACCCACATGACGAGCATGAGTTCACAGCACCGTCAGCCGAAGGGTGTCCCTACTGGTGGCCAGTTCCGACCCGCGGGCCGCGAAGAGTCGGCGGTAACCGTCGGCGCGTCGATGCCGGTGGGCGATCCGGCCCCGACCGGCCGGAGCGCCTATCGGCCGGGTCACGCACGGCCTGGTGAGAAAACTCCGCAGAGCCATCCTGAAGAGTTCTCTGTTGAGGACCTAAAGGCGGAGGCGAAGCACCTGGTGGGCCTGAACCGCAGGCTCGGGGCCAACACCCTCAGAACGCTGGCCTACCTGGATCTGCTGCGGGAGATTCGTTCTCGGCAGGGGAGTGCGCCGACCTGAGCAACGCCGGGTCTGGCCGCTTCGACGGTGGCGCGATCAGTCATGAAAGGACACCTCCGCCGTCGTGATCGCGTCGTCGAGGATCTCGGCCCACTCGCTGGTACCGGGGTGGTGAGGCTTGACGATCCGACCCAGTTCGTCGGTCTGCTTGGTGGGGGTGATCAGCTCGAGTACGAGCGCGCGGACCTTGCGGTCGTCGAGTAGGCCGACGGCACCGCTGTTGGAGGCGAGGTGCTTGACCACGTCCTCTACATCGTCGGTGTTCTGACATCCCGCTGCGCGGCTGAACTCGGCCAGCCACGGGTGAGATGACAGCGTTTCGAGAGTGTCGCGGCGGTACAGCCACGCGAGCGAGGGAGAGCGGCCGAAGTGCGTGGTCATGGCGGCAAACCCAGGGCGCAGGTCAGGTTCGATTCGTTGGCGAATCGTGAAGGCACCGGATGCGAAGTCGGGCCCCTCTGTGGCACACCGGCAGTCTTCGAGGACGAACCCTTCGCCGGCGAGTCGCGACAAGAACCGGCCGTGGAGTGCAGCGACTGTGCCGTGAGCGACCGCTATCGCACGGTGGGGAAGGCCGCCGTTGAGCAGGAGCGCGAGGAGCGACTGCACCGAGCCCTGCTCGCGCGGTTCGAAGAGCCCGACCAGCGCCTGGGCGTCTTGATGGTCCCTCCTCGTCAGAGGGCGTGCTGTTGGGACGTAGGGGATGGGCACGGCCGCCGCTCCTCGTGGGGGAAGGTCAACCAAGAGTGCCGCGAAACTTCTATGTTCGCATGAGTAGATCGCTCTATGTGCGGGTCTGGACGCCAGTCGGCGCAGTGCCTCGGGGCACTACTTCGAGCGTTTGGCGAGCATTCGGAGGGCACCGCCGAGAACGAGCAGGCCGAGAGCGAACGGGACGAGCTCAGTGTTGCCCGTGTAGGCCAAGAAGGAGGTCGTCGGCGAGACGAGCGGTTTCGCGGTCGTCGAGGTCGGAGGCACCGCCGTCGTCGTGCTCGTGGTCGACGTGGTCGGAGGCACCGCCGTCGTCGTGCTCGTGGTCGACGTGGTCGGAGGCACCGCC
>ENA-UPSM01005273-UPSM01005273.1-activated-sludge-metagenome-genome-assembly--contig:-NODE-5273-length-12853-cov-50.793483_pt1 | contig 12853 bp, 9 predicted proteins | sample MGYA00238181_ERZ773283 | MGnify/ENA primary metagenome ERZ773283 (study PRJEB29023, sample SAMN05720199) | activated sludge metagenome | isolation source: Anaerobic digester | place: Japan... | reverse complement strand
CCTGGACGACATCGTCAGCGGCAGCCGCGGGCACGAGGCGGTGGGCATAGCGGGAGAGCGCCGGCAGGTGGGGGGGCGACCCAGGCCCCGAAGGCGGCGGCGTCGGGCATCTTATGGGTATGCCGCCCCACTCCGGTCATCGTCACACCCCTCTTACGCCGGGCGCGAGGTGGTCCGTGTAGTGCCCGCGCCCAACGCTACTGTGTCATCTCTGCGCCAGGCTGGGCGGGAGGCGCAGGGCTGACGAGCAGTGCACAACTCAGTGGGGCCCAGCCGATCGGCTGGGCCCCACTGGTGCTGTCGACGGTGGGTCGAAGTTGGTCGCCGAATTTGGGCAGCGGGCATTGCTCGGGCGCGGCTGCAGGAATGCCCATTGCAATTCTCGACCCGCCATCCTCCGAAATGGCATGGCTGAGTATGCGTCGGTGAATGGACTGTAGTGACGTTCGGATCGAGGCGCCCTCAGATAGTCGTGAGGGGACGATCAGGTCGATCGTTAGTGGAAGACCTCTGTCAGTGGAAGGCCACTGTCAGTGGAAGACCACCGTCAAGGGCGTGTAGCCACTGTTGGCGTAGAGGTAGCCGTTGTCGGTCGACCAGTACGACAGTTGGGCGTTGGTGTAGAGCGAGGTGAGCACGTTGCCGTTCAGGACCCAGCCTGTCGCTCCGATCCAGTTGTAGAACCCGACGTAGTGGTAGCCGTCGCTCACCGACAGGTACCGAGAAGTGTCTGCGGCGTTGCGGAAGTAGAGAATACCGCCATAGAGGTACGACTCGAGCGAGAGGGCCGCGTCGCTGCCGGTGACGACGCACCACTGGCCGCCGTTCTCACCGAGCCACCCGATGGACGCACCGCGGGCGAAGAGTTCGACCTTCTTGGCTGTGCCGGAAGAGGCCGAAGCCGCCAGGTGCGACTCTGCGACATGGTCACCGAACGTGCCGGTGGGGGCGGTGGGTGCTGCAGTGGACATGGCTTTCTCCATTCGAATGATGAGTTGGAGTTGCCCGGCCGGGTTGCCGGAGGTCCTCATGAATTGCTGGGGAGAGTGAGGACGTCTCTGACGTGAATGTAGCACCGCTGTGCCGCCAGCGAGCCTTACGGCCCAAAGGAATTCGGTCCTTCTTTGCTTTCCGTGCGCCGAGTGCGCCGCTGAAGGGCGACCGCACCTGTCAATGACTCGGGCGGCCCGTTGGTCGGTTGAGGCACCGCCGATACAGTCAGCCCTATGACCGATGACACCGGGGTCGCAGGGAGTGCTGCCGTGGGCGAGGTGCCGCACGAGGCCGTCGTCGACCTGCTGGGAGCGCTGAGCTATGCCCAGCTCAGCGGGTTCGAGGCACTCGCGGCTGACGCCGCGATGACCCCGCACCTGCGCGCCAAGCTGGCCTTCGCCCGGATGGGGGTGGAGATGTTCCACCGGTGCGAGCAGGTGGGGCTGCGGCTGCGCGAGCTCGGGGCCGACCAAGAGAGCGCCATGGCCCCCTTCGTCACCTCGGTCGACGCCTTCCACGAGCGCACCAAGCCCAGCGACTGGCTGGAGGGCATCGTCAAGGCCTACGTCGGCGACGGGATCGTCCGCGACTTCTACTCCGAGATGGCCACCCACCTCGACCCGGCGAACGAGGCGTTCGTCGCGCAGATGCTCGGACAGGCCGGTGGCGCTGAAGCGATCGTCCACGAGGTGCGCGAAGCCATCGCCGGTGACGCCCGGCGCAGCGGCCGGCTGGCGCTGTGGGCTCGGCGGATCATGGGTGAAGCGATCCATGCGACCCAGAGCGTGGCCGTCGAACGCGACTCGCTGACCGCGCTCCTGGTCGGCGGCGAGCCGGGGTCGGACCTCAACGAGGTGGGCCGGATGTTCGCGCGGATCTCGGCGGCCCACACCGTGCGGATGGAGGCGTTGGGCCTGTCGGCTTGACCAAGCCTCTCGCGCCGGTCAGCACACGCAGTAAGAACGCGCCGGGGGACATCAGTGGGGGAACAGCAGTGGGGCCCAGCCGTTTCGGCTGGGCCCCACTGCTGTTGTCGGCGCTTGGCCTCAGGCCTTGCTGGTGACCTTGCCGTAGATGACGATGCCGACGGCGGCGATGATCGTGCTGATGATCCAGCGCAGCCAGTCGATCCCCGACGTGGTCTGAACGCCGAGCTTGCCGGCGACCCACCAGCCGATGAGAGCGGCGACGATGCCGATCGCTGCCGTGATCGGCAGGCTCAGCCCCTGCCGTCCAGGCAGGATGAAACGTGCCAGCAGTCCGACGATCAAAACCGCCGACGATGGCCCCCAGGATGCTCATGTCCACTCCTTCTGGCCGCTCCCGCGGCCGCTGTCAAGCCCGGTGGTCCGGGTGGGGGCGGGCTCCCCAGGATTCAAAACTCTCACGAAGTGAGACGCATTCCTGGGATTGCCGCTCGTGATCTTGACGTGACCTGGTGGCAGGGCCGGTTCGGGACGAGGGCGCTGGGTGCCCCGACGTCAGTGCGCGCCGAAGCCGACCTTGCCCTTCTCGGCCTCCCCGACGTGGACGAAGCCGATGACGGCAGCAGGGATGAAGTAGCGCCGTCCCTTGTCGTCGGCGAGGTCGAGCACGCTGCCATCGCGCAGCGCGACGGCCACGGCGGCGCCGATGGCGGCCGGGGTCTCGTTGGTCTCGAACGCAATCTCGCGGGCGACATCGCGCACGCCGATCCTGACCTCCACGTGGGGTTCCCTTCGTCAGTTCACGTATGCCGTGTGCTCGCCTCGCGACTCGCCGCCCCCTCGCGGAGGTGACGGTGGCACGGGGAACCCGGGCGCACGGCATACCCGGGTTGGGGTGTCGAACCCCTCAACTCTAGGAGGTGGCGGGGTGTTCCCCGGCGCCCTCGGCCGGTGCCTTGGGGAAGCCCCCCAACCCGCGCCAGGCGAGTTGGCCGACCAGGCGGGCCGCTTCGGCGCGGCCCACAGTGGTGTCGAGGGTGGCCCAGTTGCGGGCGGCCACCTGTGCCATCCCCGTCAGGGCCATCGCCAGGACCATCGCATCGGCGCGGGACATGTTGGTGTCGGCGGCGATGGCGTCGGCGAAGGCCTCGCCGCACTGGGTCAGCGCCCCGTCGATGCGGCTGCTGACAGCGTCCTCGTTGATGAGGTCGCTCTCGAAGAGGAGCCGGAAGGCCGACCCCTCCTTGGCGACGAACTCGAAGTAGGCGGCGACCGTCGCGAAGACCCGTGCCTTGTTGTCCGTGGAACTGGCCAGCGCGCTGCGAACGGCGGCCACCAACTCGCCGGCGCGATCGTCCAGGAGTGCGAGATAGAGCTCCAGCTTGCTCGGGAAGTGCTGGTAAAGAACGGGTTTGGACACCCCTGCGCGTTCGGCGATGTCGTCCATCGCGGCGGCGTAGTAGCCCGACTCGACGAAGGCGCCCTGGGCGGCCTCCAGCAGTTGGGCCCGGCGGGCCGAGCGCGGCAGCCGTTGGCCGCGGATGGGTGCCTCGGCAGCGAGCGGGGCGGGCGGCGAGGCCGCCGCTCCCGGCGTCGCACGCGGGGCAGCCGACGCTCCCGATCGCAGGTCGTTCACCACCGTCAACACCACCTTGTGCGTATCGCACGACTGTGCGAACGATCGACCGCCGACGACCGTCCGGCCGCCAGGTGCCATCGTACTCACCGGTATCCCCCAGCCCTATGACGTAACCTCGCTAGCGATGGACACCGGATCCGGCCCGCCGCCCGACGTGCTCGACGACGCCGAGGCCCGCACGCGTTATGCCCGGCACCTGTTGCTGCCGGAAGTGGGCCTCGCCGGACAACGGCGGCTCGCTGCGGCCCGGGTCCTCGTCCTCGGGGCGGGAGGGCTGGGCTCGCCGGCGCTGCTCTACCTCGCTGCCGCCGGGGTCGGGACCATCGGGATTGCCGATGACGACGTGGTCGAGTTGACCAACCTGCAGCGCCAGATCGTCCACGGCTTCCCTGATGTCGGCCGGTCCAAGGTGTCGTCGGCTGCGGCGGCTGTGGCGCGGGTCAACCCCGGCGTGCGGGTCGAGACCTTCGACCAGCGGGTGAGTGCGCAGACCGCGGACGCCCTTGTCGCGGCATACGACGTCGTGCTCGACGGGACCGACAACTTCCCGACGCGGTATGCCGTCAACGACGCCTGCGCGCGCGCGGGCATCCCCCTCGTGTGGGCGTCGGTGCTGCGTTTCGACGCGCAGGTGGCGGTGTGGTGGGCCGGGCACGGGCCATGCCTGCGGTGCGTGTTCCCGCACCAACCGGCCGAGGGCGACGTGCCGTCCTGCGCGGAGGCGGGGGTGCTGGGGGCCTTGTGCGGGACGATCGGCTCGCTGCAGGCCGCGGAGGCGCTCAAACTCGTGCTGGGCATCGGCGAACCCCTCGTTGGGCGGATGCTCGTGCACGATGCGTTGCGACAGAGCTGGGACACGCTTGCGCTGCAGGCAGATCCGGAGTGCCCGGCCTGCGGGTCGCCCGTCGGGGGAGGGCGTGGGGCGCGGCTCGGGGCGGTTGCGCTCGCGCTCCCTGTCCCGGCTGAGCCCGTTGCGGTGGTGACCGCCCGCGAGTTGTCGATCGAGATGCGGCGGCCGCATCCGCCCGTGCTCATCGACGTGCGCCCGGAGCCCGAGCGTACGATCGTCTCGATCCCCGGAGCTGTGGCGATCGATCTGGCGGATTTCCGCTCGGGAGAAGCTTTTTCACGACCCGAGCTGGGGAGTCTGGGGACTCCGTTGGTGCTCTATTGCAAGACCGGGGTGCGTTCGACGGAGGCCACTCGGCTGGTGGCCGCCGCCGGCTGGGGGTATGCCGCGAACCTCACCGGCGGGGTGCTGGCCTGGGTGCGCGAGGTCGACCCGGGACTGGCGACCTACTGATGGCTGGGGTTGGGACGCCTGGGGCAGGGCGGTCGGCCGGGGAGCCCGCCGGGTCGCGGTCGGACGTTCCGGTGTCGGACGGTTGGGGTCGCGTCGGCGAGGGTCGCGGCGGCGAGCTGCCGGGGATTCCGCCGCATGCCGAGGCGGTCCTGGTGCTCGCGCGATCCATCCCGGCGGGGCAGGTGGCGACCTATGGCGATCTGGCGCGATTGGTCGGCGAGGGCGGGCCACGACAGGTGGGGCAGGTGATGAGCCGGTACGGCTCGGACGCCCCCTGGTGGCGGGTGCTGCGCGCGAGTGGGCTGCCACCGGCTGGCCACGAAGAGCGGGCGCTGGTGCACTACCGGGCCGAGGGGACGCCCCTGGTGGGTGGGCTGCCTGACGGCGCCGGTATGCCGCCCGCGGACTACCGCGTCGACCTGCGGCGGGCCCGTTGGTCGCCGCAGCCGACGGGCGTTCAGGCTGCGGCCGGGGCGGCCGGGGCGGCCGGTGTGGACGGTGTGGCCGGCGGGGTTGGTGGCGTTGGCGAGGCTGGCGGTGTGGGTCGGGTTGGGGCGGACGGTCTGGCTGTCGGGGTTAACGGGGTTGGCGCGGACGGTGAGGCCGATGCGGGCGGTGGGCGGACGGCATACCGGCGCGGAGGTCTGCACCACGTGGAGGTGTGGGTCGGGGATCTCGTAGCCGCGCGGGCGAGTTGGGGATGGTTGTTGGGTGAGCTCGGTTGGGTGTTCGGCGATGACTGGGGCCACGGGGTGGCGTGGGAACTTGGCCCGGTCTATCTGGTGGTGGAGTCCGGGCCTGATGTCGCTGCGGGCGGGCATGACCGGCGGCGCCCTGGTGTCAACCACCTAGCCTTCCACGCGGGGACCCGGGACCAGGTCGATGCCATCGTCGAGGCCGCAGAGGGGCATGGCTGGGAGTTGTTGTTCGCCGACCGGCACCCCCATGCGGGCGGGCCGGATCACTACGCGGCATACCTGCAGGACGGTCAGGGGTTCGAGGTCGAGTTGGTCGCCACCTGAGCTCATCGGTACCCGCAAAGATGACCGTGCGAGCGCTATCTCCCGGGCGTCATCGGGGTTTGGGCCCGCAAAGATGACCGTGCGAGCGCTATCTCCGTCGGTATCGGGGGATCGGACCCTCAAAGATGACCGGGCGAGCGCTGTCTCCGTCGTGGTCTGGGGCTGGGGCCCGCAAAGATGACCGTGCGAGCGCTATCTCCGTCGTGGTCTGGGGCTGGGGCCCGCAAAGATGACCGTGCGAGCGCTATCTCCGGGGGAGGCAGCGGAGGGGTGTCGGTCGCCCGTGATGGGATGAGTGCATGCTCACCCTGCGGCGTGCACCAGCGCTCGTCGTCGAGGCGCCCACCCTCGACGCGCAGCAGCAGGCTGCCCTCGCGCTGGACGCCCCGGTCGCTCGGGTGCTCGGCGGGCCGGGGACGGGCACCTCGACCGTGGCCGTCGAGGTGGTCCTCGATCGGGTCGACCGGCTGGGGCTCACCCCCGACCAGTGCCTGGTCCTCGCTCCGACCCGGCTCGCCGCCGCTGCTCTGCGCGACCGGCTGACCGCGAGGCTGGCGCGCACGTCGACCGAGCCGCTCGCGCGCACGCATCAGGCGTTCGGGTTCGCGGTGCTGCGCCGCGAGGCAGCCCTTCGCGGTGCGCCGGCTTCGCGGCTGCTCAGCGGCCCGGAGCAGGACGTCGTCCTGCGCGATCTCCTCGCGGGTCACGTGGCGAGCGGCGGCGGGCCGCAATGGCCGGAGCGGGTGGCCGCTGCCTTGGGCACGCGGGGCTTCCGAGCCGAGTTGCGTGATCTACTCATGCGGGCCGTCGAGCACGGAGTCGACGCGGCCAACCTCGCCGAGCTCGGACGCCAGCACGACCGCCCTGAGTGGGTGTCGGCAGCAGCGGTCCTCGACGAATACGACGAGGTGACGGCGCTGTCGCAGCCGGGTGCCTACGACCCTGCCTGGATCCTCACCGCCGCTGCTGACCTGCTCGAGGACGACCCCGAGGCGCTTGAGCGGGTGCGTGAGCAGATCCAGCTGATCGTCGTCGACGACGCGCAAGAGCTCACGTGGGCCGCAGCTCGACTCCTTCGAACCATCGCCCATCCCGGAATGCAGATCATCCTCATCGGCGACCCCGACAGCGCGGTCCAGACCTTCCGCGGGGCCGACCCACGGCTGTTGTGGTGGGACCGGTGGCCCGCTCTGCGCGATGCGCCCACGGTGGTGCTGCGCACGGCATACCGGACACCGACCAGGCTCCACGACGCGGCGAGCGAGGTTGTGCGCCGGATCGGGGCGACCGGCGGCGCGGACCGGCGCGGGTCCCAGCCCGTTCGCGACGGCGGTGAGGTGCAGGTGGCGCTGCTTCGCTCGGTCGCCCAGGAGGCGGGGTTCATCGCCTCGACGCTGCGTCGCGCGCACCTGCAGGAGGGTATGCCGTGGCGCGACATGGCCGTCCTCGTCCGAGGCCGTGGTCGCGCGGGGACTCTGCGCCGGGTGCTTTCGGCCGCCGGGGTGCCTCTGGCCCCGCCCGATGGTGAGGTCCCGGTGCGCGACGAGGTCGCCGTCCGGCCGCTGCTCGCGCTGCTCGACCTGTGTCTGCGCCTGGCCCGCGACGCGGACGCGATGATCGCGCCCACGGAGGCCGTCGACCTCTGCTTGTCGGTGTTGGGTGGGGGCGACGCGGTGTCGTTGCGCCGGTTGCGCCGGGCGCTGCGCCGGATCGAGCTCGACGGCGGGGGACGACGGTCGAGCGACGAGTTGCTGGCGGCAGCCCTCGGCGACCCGGTGCTCAGTGCCCAGGCCGGTGTGGACGGGGAGCCCCTGCGGCGGCTGACCCGGGCGATCCTCGCCGGTGTCGGGGCTGCCCGGCGGACCGATGACGGGGCTGGCTGGGCCCCCGAGGTCAGCCCCGAATCGGTGTTGTGGGCGATCTGGTCGGCCCTTGGCGTCGCGGCGAGTTGGCGGCGCGCGGCGCTCGACGGCGGGAGCCGCGGAGGCCGGGCCGACCGCGACCTCGACGCGGTGGTTGGTCTGTTCGACGCGGCTGCCCGGTATGCCGACCGGCTGCCGGGCTCCGGGCCGGATGCCTTCCTTGACCATGTGCTCGGCGAAGAGGTGCCTGGCGACACCCTCGCGCTGCGCGCTCCTGCGGTCGACACGGTTGCGGTGCTCACCCCCGCTGCTGCTGCCGGGAGGGAGTGGCGATTGGTGTGTGTGTCTGGAGTCCAAGAGGGCGTCTGGCCAGACCTGCGGTTGCGGGGGTCGCTGCTCGGCTCAGAGCACCTCGTCGACGTCGTCACTGGTCGAGGTGGCTCGGTGCGTGCGGCGCAGGCCGCGGTGCGATACGACGAGACCCGGCTGTTCCACGTCGCCGTGACGCGGGCGAGCGAGCGGCTCATCGTCAGCGCCGTGCGCAACGACGACGAACAGCCGTCGGTCTATCTCGACCTGCTCGACCCGTTGCCGGCCGACGCAGACGGCGCCCTCGGGCGACCCTTCACACCGTTCGGTCGCGCGCTGACCACCGCCGGAGTCGTCGGTGCCCTGCGTCAGGTGGCGGCGTCGGTCACCGACGAGGTAGCGGCCGCCCGGGCCGGGCGGCAGTTGGCGCGGCTCGCTGACGATGGCGTGACCGGAGCCGACCCGGGGCAGTGGTGGTCCCTCGTCCCCGCCGCCGACGATCGTCCCCGGCGTGGCCCTGACCAGGCCGTGCGGGTCTCTCCGTCCAAGGTCGAGCAGTTCGCCAAGTGCGAGTTGGCTTGGCTGTTGCGGGCCAGTGGCGGCGACGGCGTCAAGAGTGCCTCGGCATCGATCGGCACCCTCGTGCACGACGTCGTCGCCGAGCTCGGCGACGTTGATGCCCCGACCCTGCAGGCCGAGATCGAGCGCCGCTGGGCACAACTCGGCCTCACTCCCGGGTGGGTGCAGGAGCGCCAGCGCGCCGAGGCTCATGCCATGGCCGGGCGCGCCGCGGCCTACTTCGTCTCGCCGGCAGCCGCCCCCTGGGAGCGGGTCGGGGTCGAGGTCGACGCGCTGGTCGAGGTGGGGCGTGCGGTGCTCAAGGGGCGCGTGGACCGGCTCGAACGGCATACCGACGGGTCGTTGCGGGTGATTGATTACAAGACCGGGTCGAGCAAGCCGACCGCGGCCGAGTTGGCTCGCCACCCCCAACTCGGGGTCTATCAGGCAGCGGTCGAGCACGGCGCCTTCGGCGACCTGGGGACCCGATCGGCCGGGGCCGCGTTGCTGCAGTTGGGCAAGGCGTCGAACAAATCGGTCACCCTGCAGGGGCAGCCCGCGCTCGCTGACGACGATGACCCCGGCTGGGCCAGTCGCCTCGTCGAGGAGACTGCAGCGGGCATGGGCGGGGGGCAGTTCGCCGCGACGCCGGGCGAGCATTGCCGGATGTGTCCGGTCGTCGCGGCCTGCCCGGCCCGGCCCGAAGGGCAGAGCATCTGATGGCGACGGTTCGGCACAGTGCAGCAGAGGTCGCCCGCGCGGCGGGGTTGGCCCACGCCCCGACGCCGGAGCAGACGGCGGTCATCGAGGCACCGCTGCGGCCGATGCTCGTGGTCGCCGGGGCAGGTAGCGGGAAGACCGAGACGATGGCCGCACGAGTCGTCTGGCTCGTGGCCAACGGGCTGGTCGCCCCCGATCAGGTGCTTGGGCTCACGTTCACCCGCAAGGCGGCCGCCGAGCTCGCCGAGCGGATCGACCAACGGCTGCGCCGCCTGCAGGCTGCGGGGCTCTGGACGCCCGCGCCCGACGAGGAGGGTGCCGAGGTCCTCGGTGGGACGCCGACCGTCGCGACCTACCACTCGTACGCCGGTCGGCTGGTCCGCGAGCACGCCCTGCGGCTGGGCTACGAGCCCGACTCGCGACTGCTGTCCGAAGCCGCCGCCTGGCAGTATGCCGCCGAGGTGGTCTCCCGCTACGACGGGGACATGTCCGAGATGGGCAAGGCGGAATCGACCGCCATCGGGGCGGTCGTCGACCTCGCGGGTGAGCTGGCAGAGCATCTCGTCGACACCGGCACGCTGCGTGAGGTCCTCGACCGGATCGTTCGCGCGATCGACGCGACCCCGCTGGCCGGCACGGCGAAGACGCTGCCCGCTGACCTGGCGACGCTGCGGGGCACGCTGCGGGCCCGCCGGGCCCTGTTGCCGGTCGTCGACGCCTTCGGCTCCCTGAAACGCTCACGGGATGCCGTCGACTTTGCCGACCAGGTGGCGCTGGCAGCCCGGTTGGCGGTGGGGTTCCCCGACATCGGGGCCGGCGAGCGGGCCCGATTCCGGGTCGTGCTGCTCGATGAGTTCCAGGACACCTCCGAGGCCCAACTCGTCCTGCTGCGGTCGCTCTTCGCGGCCGGGGACAGCGGGGTCCCGGTGACAGCCGTCGGCGACCCCAACCAGTCGATCTACGGCTGGCGCGGAGCGAGCGCCACGACCCTCACCCGTTTCCCGGCCGAGTTCACCGATGGGTCGCCCACTCCTGTGCGGCAATTGGCGACGACCTGGCGCAACGACGCATCCATCCTCAAGGTGGCCAACCACCTCGCGGCACCCCTTCGGGCGTCCGCGCGGGTCGATGTGGCACCCCTCGCGGTCCGTCCCGACGCGGGCGTCGGGGACGTCGTCGTCGCCCGCGTCGGCACTCACGTCGAGGAGGCGGCATACCTCGCCGACTGGCTGGCCGGCGCGACGAGCCGCGCGGGTACGACGGCAGCAGTGTTGTGCCGCAAGCGATCCCAGTTCGGTCCGGTGATGGAGGCGCTCGACGCCGCCGGCGTTCCCTACGAGGTCGTCGGTCTCGGCGGGTTGCTGCTGACCCCCGAGATCCTCGACCTGGTCTCCGCGTTGCGCGCGATCGCTGACCCGAGCCGCGGTGATGCGCTCATGCGTCTGCTCACCGGCCCGATGTGCCGGTTGGGGGCCGCCGACCTCGACGGGCTGCACGAGTGGGCGAGGTTCCGCCAGAAGGTCGTCAAGGCCGAGTCGCAGGGGCGGCTGCCGATCGACCTCGACCCTGGACATCGTGACGAGGACGACGGCGTCGAGGGTCCCGGTGATGCGCTCGTGGACCTCGCGCCCGAGGTGTTGGACGAGCCGAGCATCATTGAGGCGCTCGACGATCTGCCGCCCGAGGTGTGGCGTGGCACCGAGGGTCAGTACGTCGGTGCGGGCGCGCTGGTTCGGCTCAAGGGGCTGTCGACCGCCTTGCGGCGGCTACGACGGCTCGGTGCGCTGCCGCTACCGGACCTTGTCGGTGAGGCCGAACGAGCGCTCGGGCTGGACGTCGAGGTGCTCTCGCGCCCGGGTTACACGCCCGACACCTCGCGGGCCCACCTGGATGCCTTTGCCGACGTCGCTGCCGACTTCGCCTCGTCTGCCGACCGCCCCACCCTCATCGGCTTCCTCGCCTGGCTCGATGCTGCCGTCGCACAGGAGCGCGGCCTGGAACGTGCCACCCTCGAGCCGTCCGCGGAGGCCGTGCAGATCCTCACCATTCACGCTGCCAAGGGCTTGGAATGGGACGTCGTGGCAGTGCCGGGCCTCGTGGAGGGCACCTTCCCTGCCCGCGAAGGCTCGCCCACGCCGAAGCACAACGGTGCTCGCTGGGTGGTTCCCGACCCGACCCCGGGAGGCTGGCTCGTCGGGCTCGCGGGGGTTCCGTTCGCTTTGCGCGGCGACCGGGACGGGTTGCCGACGCTGCAGGTGGAGGGCGCTTCCGACAGTAAGGCTCTCAGCGAACGGGTCGCGGCCTTCCGGGTCGAGGAGGGGCTGCGCGATCTCGATGAGGAGCGCCGTCTGGCCTACGTCGCGGTCACTCGAGCCCGGAGGCGACTGCTGCTCACCGCGAGCGTGTGGACCAACACCCAGCGGCACAAGGTCACCTCCAGGTTCCTCCGTGAGGTCGTTCGGGCTCGTGACGAGCTCGGTGTCCGGGTCGCGCGCTGGGATGCGATGCCCGACCCGGCTGCGGTCGGCACTAACCCGGTCGCTGACGAGACGGTGCGCGTGTTGTGGCCGACTCCGCCCGATCAGAGCCGCCTCGACGACGCCCAGCGGGCCGCGGCAGTCGTCGCGATGGCCCGTCGTGAACACGCGGCTGCCGGGGCGGCTCACGCGGGAACCTCAGAGGTGGGGACGATCGGTGGGGGATCCATCGGTGCGGGAGCGATCGGTGCGGGAGCGCTCGGTGCGGGAGCGCTCGGTGCGGCGACTGGGGAGGGGGTGGCGGCATACCCGCGCGCGGCCCTGCTCGCCCCCCGAGGTGGCGGCGCGGACGATCCGTATGCCGCGGATGTCGACCTGCTGCTCGCCGAGCGGGCGTTGGCCCGCGAGACGGGCCCCCAGGTCGTCGAGGTGCCACGGCACCTGTCAGCGTCGGACATCGTGCGGCTGGCCGAGGATCCTGAGCGATTTGCTGGCGAGCGCCGCCGACCGATGCCTGCCGAGCCCGCGCTTGCGGCCCGGCGTGGGACGGCCTTCCACGCGTGGGTGGAGCAGCACTACGCGCGGGCGACCTTGCTCGATTCCGCCGAGCTCCCCGGTGCCGCCGACGACGATCCGGGCTCCGACGCCGAGTTGCCGCAGCTCAAGGAGGCCTTCCTGGCCAGCGAGTGGGCGTGGCGCACGCCGATAGATGTCGAAGTGGCCATCGAGACGGTGATCGACGGCATCGCTGTGCGCGGGCGCATCGACGCGGTGTTCGGGCGAGCGGACGGCGGGGTCACGGTCGTCGACTGGAAGACCGGGCCACAACCGTCGGGGGCGGACGCCGCGCATCGGGCGTTGCAGGTGGGTGCATACGCGCTGGCCTATGCGCGGCTTCGTGGATTGTTGCCCGATCAGGTGGATGCGGCGTTCTACTACGCGCGGACGGGGACGACGGTTCGGCCGACGTTGCCGGACGAGGCCGAGCTCATCCGCTTGTTGGGGTCGATCGCCGACTAGGCCGGCTCGTCTGGCGTTGCCGGC
>ENA-UPSM01005257-UPSM01005257.1-activated-sludge-metagenome-genome-assembly--contig:-NODE-5257-length-12885-cov-28.169291_pt1 | contig 12885 bp, 8 predicted proteins | sample MGYA00238181_ERZ773283 | MGnify/ENA primary metagenome ERZ773283 (study PRJEB29023, sample SAMN05720199) | activated sludge metagenome | isolation source: Anaerobic digester | place: Japan... | reverse complement strand
ATGAAAAAAATGGTATTTTATCTGATTTTTTACTGATGGCAAATTACCCTAATCCGTTCAACAGCCGCACAGTAATTCCATTTTATTTGAATAATGCTAATCGTGTACAGCTCGCAGTATATAACCTGAAAGGTGAATTAGTTGCCGAATTGGCTCATGCCGATTTCAGCGCCGGTCAACATACAGTTGCTTGGGACGGACGCAACCGCCAGGGACTGTCCGCACCAGCTGGTATGTATTTCACCCGCCTAAAGGTTGATAGCAAAACCCAGGTTCAAAAGATGCTGTTCGTGAAATAATAAATCTTTGACGGGTTGTCAAAACGGGGGCGTCAAAATGCGCCCCTGTTTTATTTATGTCATCCAGTTAGTCACTATCCGCTGACGCGGCGTCATTCATAGTCATTAATTTGCCATACAATTGTCATTCAGTTGTCAGACGATCGTCATTCAATGCTCACTCGATTGCTGAGCGAAGTGAAATCCCGCTTTTGACGGATCATTTATGCAACCATACAGTCATGCAATAAACAGAAAATATCCAATCCTGTCTAAAGGAGCATTTTCGTGTGTTTTCGCGTCTTTCGCGCTTAAATAAGCAATCACCTTAGTGCTCCGGATTTATTTGACTGTGTTTTGGCTTACAGTTTATAAATCAGGCTAAACTCAATATTGCGATGTTTACGGTTCGGCAGAAAATCAATAACATCAGTTTTATCAAAAATATAATTGAAACCATGATAGTAAGCCGCCCGTAATCCAAATGATCTAAATATCATTAAATCCAGTCCGGCTTTCAATCCATAATCCCAATTTAAATTGGTTGGTGGAATATCTTTTGTTTCTTCGATCTCTTCATCTGATAATTCGCCAGATTCAATTTTTAAGGTTGCCTTTCGACTGATACAATCGCCAACCTCCAAGCCGCCAAAAACTCTTACTCTTTTAATCACAGGAACAGATAACAGACCGTAAAAAGACGTATAATTATAACTATCAATTATATTAAAATCAAATACATGGATATCCGGATCAATAGTCGCTTCAAATAAATAGTTCGCGCCACGCTGGTCGATTGCTATACCGCTGACAAACCATCTGTACCTCGCTTCGAAACCGATCTTGTATCCAGACTTCCTCTTAACAACTTTTTCCTGCCATTCTTTTTCCGCGAAGCGGATATCTGAAATATTAATACCGGCAACGGCAGTAAAAGGATTGTCCCGTCTGATAATTGCTTTAGTCTTTATTTTATCAGGCTTAAATAGCTGTTCAATATTCTTTAAAACGATTGACCACGACCGGTATTCCGTTTCCATTTTTTCGTTCCAGTCGTTATCATTAATAAGCTTTGCATAATTATAACTGATCGCCAAATGATCCGAAAGCAGATCGATTACTTTATTTCTATAGAATTGTCCGATCAAACGTAAAAGTCCGCTACTATAAAAACTATATCCCATACTCCGTTCATGTTCATTCGAATAAGAACTAAGTTCTAAAAATCTTCCCCATCTATAGGCGAAGAAATCAATGAACATTATTTCTTGTCCCCATGAGACATCTACTTCCTCAGAGCCCTGGTAATCCAGTACATTCTTTATAAAATTAATATCTCCGATGCCGCTCTGATACCGGAATGGTGAATCATCATCGGTTTGGGGAATAAATAAAGCATCTCCGGCCATTCTTCCCTGCCGATATCCGACCAGATTCCAGTCATTATCCAAGGTAAGATTCATCGATAGAGAGACCCCTACCCGCGCATAGCGTGGCGATGGGTCGGCAAATTCAACTGAACGGAAATATATGTATTTCCCAATGTTTGATATGCTATAACCGAAAGCGGGCATTATGTTTAGTCCGATGCCGTTGCTCGAATTCAATTTGAAAGGTAAAGATAATAATACTCCGGCATCATAGAAAACATTCTGCGATTTGCTGGAATCACCAAGACCATATTCCTGGATTACTTTTTTCCGGGTTAATCCCACAGATAAATCAATCGGTATTTTAAGAAGCGATGCGCGATACCGGGGCGCTACCGAATAAGCATCTGCAGTAAGAATTGGATGATGTCGGTAAATTTCATTGCCATATTCATCCATATATATATATTTACCTAAATCAAAGGTTGTCTTATAACGACTGAACGTAACCTGTAATGGTAACCTCTCTGGCAACAGGTTAATCCCAATAACAGAATGATTCAAAAACATATCGGAAACCAGATTCGGAAACCAATCGGTTTTATATTTCGAAAATGAAAATGATAATCCGCGGTAGCCGTATATCCCGTTCGCCGGATTGAAATATCCGGCATAAATGTCATCAGATGGAAGACATACTCCAATTTGTCCCATACCGTTCAATGTCGGTGAAACCGGATTCAATAACCAGGACGCCCCGCACTGGCTTAATCCAGTCGACGCCATCCCGGAATCAATCAGTATTGTTACGAGCAAAAAGCCAATCAGTATCTTTTTCACAACTTCCCTCATAATTTATATTATTGAAAATATACATCTGCCACATTCAGTTTGTGAAATAATGAAACAATTTTAATTAATCAATTAATAAAAATCAAGCTTTTCAATCCAGGGCGGACGGATCTAATCCAAGTAATTACGATTCTGGCGATAGAATCGTAACCGCTAATGCATAAGTCAGAATAAATAATCTATCTTATTTATTCGAACCGGCTTATTATTTCATCAATTAATAGATTGATATTAGCATCGATAATTTTTCGGGATGGGTCGGCGTCATACCATTCTATAATTTCCTTTGCACCTTGCTTAAAAGGAATGGTTGCCTTGAAGTCCGGCACAAAACGTTTGATCTTGGAATTATCGAAAATGACACTGTGCATCTTATCGCCCAGCAGGCTATCGCCCCATTCGGCATCATATCTGGCAATGACCTCCGACGGCACATGAACAATTTCAGCTTGCGTTCCAGCCGCTTCGGCAATTATCTCAAAAATTTGATTCCAAGTCAGCAATTCATCGGAGGTAATATGAAAACTTTCGCCGATTGTTTTTGGATTTCCTAATAAACCGAGAAATCCTCTGGCAAAATCGCGATGATGCGTCAGAACCCAGAGCGAACTGCCATCGCCATGGACGATGACTTTCTTCCCCTGACGCATGCGATTGACGACGGTGTATCTGCCTTCCATCGGCAAACTTGTGCAATCGTAAGTGTGTGATGGTCTGACAATTGTAATTGGAAACTGCTCTTCTTGAAAAGCCTTTAGCAAACGCTTTTCACAGGCAATTTTATTACGTGAATATTCCCAGTACGGATTATCAAGCGGAGTTTCTTCCGTAATTGGCAATTTCTCAGGCGGTTTTTGATAAGCAGAAGCAGAACTGATAAATACATATTGTTCGGTGCGTCCCTTAAATGATTCTAAATCGGATTCGATTTGATCCGGTGTATAGGCTAGCCACTCCACAACTGAATCGAAATTCATCTTACCGATTGCGGCTTTAACCGATTCTCTCTCGCGAATATCAGCCTGAAGATGATGCGCACCTTTAGGGATTGACCGAAAACATTGGCCGCGATTGAGCAGATATAGATCGATACCGCGTTCCAGCGCCATCTGTGAACAGGCGGAACTGATAATCCCAGTTCCGCCGATAAATAAAACCTTCATAAATAACTATCTCTATTTGACTAACAGCATTTTACGCGATTCTACGGCTACTTGCCTACCTACTGCCATATTTAGCTGATAGACATAAACACCCGAGGTAGCTTTTTGACCGGTAATCGTTTCTCCATTCCAGACTGCCACATACTCACCGGCAGTTTTATAATTATTCTCCAGAACGGAAACCAATTGCCCCATCAAATTATATACTTTTAATTCAACATGCGCCGGCGCTTTTAGAGCATAGCGGATAGTAGTGGTAGCATTGAAGGGATTCGGATAATTCGGATAAAGGCTCAAAGCGCTGATGAGATTAGCCGGTTCAGCCTCGATCGCATTCGAAACGCTCCGCGTAATGGTCACTAATTCAATTCCGATACCGGATTCGGGATCGAGATTACGTGAGTATTGCATTTCAGTGGCATTATTCCAGTGTTCATGAACACCCAGGCTGGCAAACAAAATTCCATCATTATCCGGGTCATAAACGATACCTTCTGGCCAATTTGCGGAATCAGCCGCTTGATGCAAGTAATCATCCACGCCATCCATCTGCACATAAGTGCCAGCGGAAGGAACTCGCTCGGCAGTGAATTCTGAACGCAGAAAATCATAACCGACAGACTCAATCGCCACAGGATCAAAAGAAGCAAAAATAGACGAGGTAAAGTCATTATTGAACGGCGCCATCTGCCACTTGAGCGGTTTATCGAGTTCATAGTCAGTTGCCCATAAGGCATCCATTAAATATAACAAGTTCTTATCGCCCAAAATCGAGTGACTCATAATGTCAACTTGCACCCGATATTGACGGTATCCTGGACGGGTAACTCCCAGTTCCATTTCACGCGGCGCTACCAATCCATTGTGCAGATGTCCGGCATCGGGTCTGGTATGCGATCCGAAGTGGTTCTTGGCGAACATGGTTATTCCGCCGCGCCGGTGACCTTTTAACATAGGTATATTAATCAAATATTCTGCATCTTCGAGAATAGCGTAAACATTATCGTCATAAACGGGACCTTCTCCCGGCCGGTTGGCATCCCAGACATTTTCTCGTAGAACCGTTCCTTCGTCAGAATAATAAATCTTGGTCGTTGTGCCGATCTGCGCCCTGTTCACGACCTAAATTAGCATAATTGGCATCGTGATCCAGATAATGAACACTGTCAAATTCGCTATGCCAGTAATCGTATAGATGTTTATAGATGTGTTTCATCGGATCACCGATATAAATATCACCCTGTTTAACTCCGACTATATTTACCAAATGGCGTAAAACCGTCATCACTACCGCCGGTGAAGTCTCGGAAATTCCGTAACTAGAGTTTTTTGCGCATGATAAATCGGTCGTGCTGTAATTACCGCCCCAGCCGCTGGTGGCATTTATCTTGATGAAAATTTTCTCACCAGGTGAATAATTAACTGCGCCTTTTTCCCGAGTTGTATTGTGATATTTGAATATCGCAACCCAGGCGGCACTATCGCTGGTCTCGCCGGTTAAAGACTGGATTGCTGAAGAAACCATACTGTCAACCACTGCTTGATTATTATTCTGGGGCAAAAACCACGCCCGCCCGGCACGATATGTAGTATAACTACTACCACCCCACCACGAACTCACAGTTGAATCCGGTACGCAATTTTCATTGGTAGCATCAGGATTATAAACCCAGACAACCCGACCGGGGAAAATACCTTTAGCCGTTCCGATCGGTATATTGGATTCGTGTTCAATAGTTGCATAAGTAGCGTAAGCTGTCTCTCGGGAATTATGAAAGATGAGCAAGGAAGCCAATAATCCCAGAATAACGAATCCAGTCGCTAGGATGTAGCGCGATTTGGCTAACATTTTTTTGGCTTTCATAAAAGCTGTAGCCGAAGCGATTACCCCGATCAAATAAACGATAAATCCCGAAGCGAGCGGCATAGCGACGCGCATACAAGGATAAGTTGCACGAGTCGGTTTGGGAAGCACACGAACTACTACCCAGATTAATGCTAACAAACCAGTTATTGGAAATAATAACTTCGACCAACCACTAAGCGGTTTAATTCCTCTGACTTTGCCGGTTTTCGGACAAATTAAAAAGAATCGTTGCAGGATCTTCTTCATCAGTTTCTCTCTTTCAGATTGTTAGTGATTATCAAATAATTTCATTCTGCATTTATCAGCAAAATAAAAATTTTATTGCATTTCTACAACAACTTTATTTTCGTTCTGAATTATATCCAGCGGTATTAGATTTCCGGTTAATTCTTGATTGTTTATAATTAGTTTTCGAATGCCTTTTTGAGCACCGTTCGGGTTTTTTATTAAAATATTAAACATTTTATTCCGAAAACGCCTTTTAATCCTCACTTCTTTCCAGTTTGAAGGGAGGCATGGATCAATCCGCAAACCGAAATAATCCGGCTGAATGCCGAGAATATACTGAGTGGTAGTATAATACGACCAGGCGGCGGCTCCGGTGAGCCACGGCAAACGTGAAGCCCCCGGGCGTGGACTATAGCGACTATTCGTAAACTGACAATAAACATAAGGTTCAATTTGCCGGATTTCAGCTCTGGTATTATAAGCCGCCGGTAGATAAGCCCGTAAATACTGGTAAGCTCGATCGCCGTGTCCCAACATAGTTTCAGCGATTATCGCCCAACCTTGAGTATGCGAGAAAATCGAGCCGTTTTCTTTCATACCGGCATTGAAAAGCGGCGCTTTGACGATGCGATGGTCGGTTTTGATATACGGCGGGGCTAAAATCATCAAACCATATTCAGTTGCCAAGCGCTCATAAACAGCTTGCATCGCCGTCTCCGCCTCATCTTTATCGGCAAACCCGCTGATTACAGCCCATGACTGTGGATTGAGCCAGATCGAACCCTCTTCATCAGTATGCGAACCATATTTCAGACCATCATAGCGGTAAGCCCGGAGAAACCACTGTCCGTCCCAGGCATATTTGCGTAAATTTTCATCCAATTTTGGCAACTGCTCCACTGCCCACTTTTTCTCACTGGGGCGCTCGAGCAGTTCACAAATTTCAATATAAGTCTTTAGGGCATAACGCAATTGAAAACCGACGAAAATCGTCTCGCCACGCTGACCGAGTTCCAGACAATCATTCCAGTCGGCATAAAGTCCACAGGGCAAACCATGGATGCCAGTTCGTTCTAAATTAAATTCAATCGCCCGTCGTAAATGGCCAAGCACAGTGGCTTCGCCCTCATCAGCAAACGGTAAAACTTTGTCGAAAAAAGACAGATCACCGGTTTCTTTAACATAAGCCGGAACAGTATTGAATAACCACATACAGTCATCCGAACGGTATTCTTCCTCCTTGGGCGGAATTTCCCGGCCAGGATGATGATCAAACGGCTTCACTACTGACATAGCGCCACCGGTGGAAACCTGACCAGTCAACATTAACTCGAGACGTTCACCGGCTTCTTCAGGAATCAAAGGCAAAACCCCCAGTAAATCCTGCACTGTATCACGATAGCCGAGCCCGTCGCGTTCACCACTATAAATCAAGCTCGCGGCTCGCGACCAGGCGTAAGTAATCAAACAATTAAACGGACTCCAGACATTGGTCATACTATCAAATTCGGAATCGGGCGTTTGGACTAAAAATCCCTGCAATCGTTGGTGCCAGTGTTGCTTTAGTTTTTCAAATTCAATGTGAATATTATCGAGGTTCTGAAACTCGCTCAAAACCTTCCGACCCTCGACCTCTGCCCTTCCAATACCCATCAGAACCGCAAGTTCGCGCGATTCACCCGGCTTGAGTTCAAGATCAATCTGCAAAACGCCTACGCCGTTATCACCAACGGCAATGGAATTAAGACATTCGCCCTTTTCCACCACAATGGGATTATGGTAACTGCGATAGCCACCGAGGAATATTTCCCGGTCGGTATCGAAACCGCTGACTTCTGCGCCCACGACTCCTATGAAAGTATGTTTATTGCCGTCGTGATGCCAGAGATCACCAGAACTGTCCGCCAGATTGACGTTGATCCCGTGGTCAATGATATTTCCGACTACCTTCATCCTAAGAATGAACTGAGTATATTGCAAATTAAAAGTATCCTGCCATACGTGCCAATTATTGGTGTATTCAATGAAAGTAAAGAGACGCAGACGTCTTGTAACATTATCACGGTTGTGAATTTTCAATAACCAACATTCAAAATGCCGGTTCAAAGGCACAAAATAAGTCGTCTCCGTCAAAATATTATCATATTCCGACTCGATAATGGTATAAGCCGTCCCGTGCCGACAGACGGTTTTAAATTTGTCAAGTGGTTTGCCAACCGGTTGCCAGGAAGCCGACCAATAATCATGCTTGTCAAGGTCGTGGATATAAAAATAACGTCCCGGTTGATCCATCGGAATCGCGTTGAAACGCAGACGCATGAATCGCCCTTGCGCCGCCGATTGAAAAAAACTGTAGCCACCGGCATTGTTAGTAATTATCGCACCGTACTCGGTCGAACCAAGATAATTGCTCCAACTTCGCGGAGTATCCGGCCGATCAATTACATATTCTTTATTCTTATCGTCAAAATGACCAAACTGCATATTTAGTTACTCCACTATTTTAAATTAAACCGTACCGCGTCGCGCCTCAAGAGCTGACCGGATCTCTGCGCATTTCTGCCGAGTGAGGTTTACCCTGGTTATGAAAAAAATCACTAAAATTAATCCCACAATGGGAATGCAAGCCAGCATCGCCCGAATCCAGAAAATGGTCTCCGGCGCTTGAACTGCAAGACTCGAGTCGAAACGAGCAAAACTAAGGACACTTCCTGCTAAAAATCCCCCTAATGAATTGCCCAACTTAAGAATATATGAGGAACAACCGGTGAATGACCCTTCTCGTCTTTTACCGGTATTAAGCTCATCATAATCGATAATATCGGCGCCGATTGAGCCGTGAAGCATCCAGAGACCAGCTGAGGAAAGCCCCATTAGACCAGACGCAATTGTCTGAAGCCAGGGAACAAGTGGCGTATAAAGAAACCAGGAACCGCCATAGCCGATTATTCCTATAATTGCCGCCACTATTACGGCTTTGCGCTTTTCCAGATAATAGGCGACTCGGTTTAGGATCGGACCTCCCAGCAATCCCCCAATCATAAAAGCAATGCCCATCCAGAAATTCCAATTATCACCGACGATGTTATTACCACCACATACATAATGCACGGTAGTGTAATATCCCAGCGTTCCAACCATACTCGTGCCCAGAGTGAAAGAACCGCCCAGCAAGAGCATCATCCGAAACGGCTGGCATTTGAGAGTCTCATAAAAGGAACTTGCCAGCTTGATACGTTCTTTACTCTTGACAACCACTTTTTCGTAATAGCGCTCCTTTACCCTGAAAAAAATAATAATGGCGAATAGTGCCATCAAGACGCCGATGATAGAGGTATAAACCTGCATTCCCAGTAGAGTATTTTTTCTACCGGTACCGGGAATAAGAAACCAAGCCAGATTAGTAAAACGCAAAGCATAGAAATTCCCGACTTCGAAAATTTTTTGCATCACACTACGGTATGTCATCACTGAAGTACGTTCTTCATAATCAGGAGTCAATTCGTTCCCGAGGCTGTTATAAGGAACGGTAAATAGGCTGATGATCGGAATATAGATGAGGTTCGACAGTAGCATGTACCAAAAAACGACCGATAAACCGAGAAACGTTTGATCAGCCCAGGCTGGCGACACTAAAAACAGCAGTGGTAATCCCAGCCCGCTAAGAACACCCGCTCCCAGAATGAACGGTCGCCGGCGGCCATATTTTGAGCGAAAGTTATCCGATATCCAGCCCGCAATTGGATCAGTAAAGGCATCGTATATTCGAATTAGCGTCAGAGCCAATCCAACCAACATTGGATTGACGCCTAAATACATATTGAAAACCGCGAACGCGACGCCGGGATAGAGCCAAAATCCCCACATATCTAATCCAGTTCCTAAACCATAACAAATTTTGGTTAAAACCGGAAGGCGATCGCGTTCCGGGGGTTTTGAATTATTTGCCGTTATTTCCTGTTTCAATTTCGTTCCTTCGGTAAAAGAATATTCCTAGCAAATTCAGAGCTCTATCATACTTCCGAATTATTCTTGATATAATCAATCAATTCATCAGTTTGAGTAAATGCCAGAGCCGTATAAGTATCCGCCGCACCGTAGTAAATCGCAATCCGACCGGTGGCAGTGTCACACAAGTTGGCACACGGAAAAACGACGTTCGGTACGAAACCAGTGGTTTCATACGGTTTTTCGGGCGTCAATAAATAGTCTCGTGTCCGATATAAAACTTTACTAGGTTCATCAATATCCAGAATCACAGCCCCAAAACTATATACAAAACCGTTACAAGTAGTAGATACTCCGTGATAAAAAAGGAGCCAGCCTTCCGAAGTCTCGATTGGAATTGGACCAGCCCCAATTTTCGTTCCCTGCCACCAACCCGAACCGCCCTTGCCCATTACAAATTTGTGATTGCCCCAGTAAATCAGATCGGGACTTTCGCTCAGGAAAATATCGCCGAATGGTGTATGTCCGCTGTCACTTGGCCGACTTAATAAAAGATACTTACCATTAACTCTGCGCGGAAAAAGGACTCCGTTACGATTAAAAGGCATCAGCGGATTCGGCAGGCGGATGAACTTTTTAAAATCCTGCGTCTTACCTAAACCAATCGAAGGTCCGTGCAGATCATCACACCAGACGATATAATACGTATTTTCTATTTTCACTAAGCGGGGATCATAGCCATAGCTAAGTGGTTTGGGCTTACCTTCTTCATCCACCCAATTAATCGGATCCGGTCCGATTTCCCATCTTAATCCGTCGTGACTCTTACCGGAAAAAAGCGTCGCTCGCCCATTTTTCTGATCGGCTCGAAAAACACCCACAAACTCACTTTTATATGAAATAACTGCACTATTAAAAATGCGGGCGGCTTTCGGAATGGGATTCCACCCGATTAGCGGATTCTTACTAAATCGCCAAACCAAATCCGAACAGCCTTGCGGCCGCTCTTCCCAGGGCAAATTTGGAATCGAGTTACCGATAATTCGATATTTCATTGTGAAATTCCTTTCCTTTTATAATGCCTTTTATAATGCTTGTTATAATGCTTGTTATAATGTTTTAAGCTGGGGCTATTGTTTCTCCACTTTGCGCCCGACGCTCTTTCAAATCTGCTCCGATAACAGCCATACGCTGATTGTTCAAAGGATAAAATGAAACAATTATCAAAGCCAAAATACCAAATGCCGCCGGAATCAGACTAAAGAGCAAAAGTAACCCTCGCAAACTTTGCGGCGTCTGAGCCTGATTTGGCATAAATCCCAACCGCGACATCAAATTGAGAGCGACAAAAGCCCCAAACGCCCAGCCGAATTTCTGCGACATCGTCGAGGCAGAAAACACCAATCCGGTTGCCCGCCTGCCATTTTTCCACTCAGCATAATCGGCTGTGTCGGCATACATCGCCCAGATCAAAACACTCAACGGCCCACCGGTTAATGAACCGATAATCTGGAATAAGAAAATCAAACCGATTTGCTCCGGCGATAAAAAATAATAGATACTGGTGCTGAAAATCGCAATAACGAAAATGATCATAAAAGCTGGCTTTTTCCCCACTTTTTTGGCAAACCAGCTAACTAACAAAACCCCAATAAATGACGAAATCTGACCAACGGTATTAAAAACCGAAGTAAGTGTTTCGAAATCCCAGGTTTTATTTTGGAAAAACGGCAAGGAAATCTCACGCGTCCCGACGATATATTTAAAATAATGAACCGTCACACTACTTTTGACAGCAACGAAGAGAACAAAAGTTATGGTTGTAAAAAGCAAAATCAACCAGGGCGAATTTGTCACTAATTCATATAAATCCTTTTTTATTGAGGATTTTTGCGACTTGGGTGGCTGAACACGCTCGCGCGTGCCTTTGAAAGCAATTAGGAAAAAAATAATAGCCGCAATTCCATAAATCACAAACGATAACTGCCAACCACGCGCTTCGTTGCCTTTACCGAAGGCTTTCACCATCGGCAGAAGCGTCGCTGACACAATAACTCCGGCGGTAAACGCAAACAAAAATTTGATAGATGAAACGGATGTGCGTTCGTCCGAATCCGGCGAAATTACTCCCAGCAATGCGGTGTATGGAATATTGATCGCCGTATAAAGCATCATAATCAGGATAAAAGTCACATAAGCATAAACGATTTTACCGGTCATCCCAAAGTTAGGCACGCTGAATGTCAGAACACCAGCCACCGCAAGCGGTACACAAAACCACAATAAATACGGTCTGAATTTCCCCCAGCGGGTGTTGGTGCGATCAGCTATAATTCCCATCAACGGATCATTAACGGCATCCCAGACCCGACTGACAAGGAACATCGTAGCCGCTACTCCGGCTGGAATAATAAAAACATCCGTGTAAAAATAAGTGAAATATAGCATAAAAGTCTGCCAGTAAAGCACCGACGCCAGATCACCAAAACCATATGCGATTTTTTCCCGTAAGGTAAGATACTTAGCCATTGTCCTCTCCTTTTTTTAAAATTTTAATCCGTAATATCTTAATTTCACTCCATTATAAAGAGTCTATTATCCCCCTAAACAGACAGTTTTATCTTTAAATTTTTAACCCATATCTACGATTACTTCATTGGTATTTTTCAGCTTAGAACAAGGAATTAGATTATTACTCAATGCTTCACCGTTTAAAGTTATCCGCCGCACACCTTTCTGCACTCCGGCAGGATTTCTTACTTCAATATTTAAATTTTTCCCCCGGAATAGACGGCGCACCGTATAGCTTTTCCAGTCGGATGGTATGCAGGGATCAATCAGCAAACCGTCAAACTGTGGTCGAATTCCCAGAATATATTGCGAGATCGCCAGAAAATTCCATGCCGCCGTGCCGGTTAGCCAGGAATTCTTAGCTTCGCCCGGTTTATAGGCATCCTTACCGGCGATCATCTGAGCATAGACATACGGCTCAGTACGATGTAAATCGCTGATCTCCTCGAGAAACGATGGACAGATTTTGCGCCAATATTCAAATGCTTGCTCACCGTGACCTAATTTAGTTTCAGCAATCATTATCCAGGGATTGTTATGGCAAAATATTCCAGCGTTTTCCTTATAACCAGGAATGTAAGTCGAAATCTCACCTAATTCGATGTAAT
>ENA-UPSM01005255-UPSM01005255.1-activated-sludge-metagenome-genome-assembly--contig:-NODE-5255-length-12893-cov-4.608584_pt1 | contig 12893 bp, 20 predicted proteins | sample MGYA00238181_ERZ773283 | MGnify/ENA primary metagenome ERZ773283 (study PRJEB29023, sample SAMN05720199) | activated sludge metagenome | isolation source: Anaerobic digester | place: Japan... | reverse complement strand
GCCTACAATAAAATTGCTCGGCTGCATTGTTCCTGAGTTAAAATTACACCTTGAAAAGCAATTCAAACCGGGTATGACATGGAATAATCATGGTCGCTATGGTTGGCACATAGACCACATCGTCCCCTGCGCCTCTTTCGACCTTTCGGACACCGAACAGCAAAAGAAGTGTTTTCATTACACAAATCTCCAACCCCTTTGGGCTAAGGAAAATTTAATGAAGGGAGCAAAATTTGAGCAAGCCAGTTAAAATCTCCGGCTCAAGGGCGGCAGCCGTTTTAAATATGTCCCCCTATCAAACGCCCGTTCAAGTGTGGATGTCCATCATGGAGGAGGTCGAGCCGGGCTTCTGCGCCGATCATAATTATCAATATGAACCGTTTGAGGGCAATGTGTCTACTCGATGGGGTTCCGCTTTTGAAAGTGCCATCATCGAACTGACCGAAAATAAATTGAATATAAAAATCACCGACCGAGAAAAATTATTTATTCAAGACATAGTCTCCTGCCACGTTGACGGCATTATAAAAGGCGATACTCTTTTCGAGGGGAAAACAACGACCGCCTTTTCATTCCGTGACGAATGGGGAGAGCCGGGAACGGATCGGATTCCAGTAAGTTATCAAATTCAGGTACAAAACAATTTAATGGTTACCGGCCTCCAGTCTTGCATCCTGTCCGTGCTGGTGTTCCCCCGCCGCGTCGAGGAATGGGAGGAAATGGGGATTGTGCCGCGCTTGATTGAAAAAAATATTTGGAGAATTGAGCGTCCCAATGGGAACCTTTTCGACCCGCGAGAATGGGCGTCTGTGCTTGATGATATGGGCTATTTCCACCAATACGAAATACACCCCCACCCCGAGCTCCAGGCCCTCATGCTGCAGCATTACCGCGAATTCTGGGAGGGGCACGTCCTCACCGGCACGCCGCCTGAGATAAAATCATTCGAGGACGTGAAAGCGCTCTGCCCAGTGGCCTCCGGGACCCTTGTAGCGGATGAAACCGTCGAAAGGCTTGCCGCTGAATATAAGCAGATCACGCAGGAAATCGGCGGCTCGGGTTCGCTTGCGAAAAGAAAAGAGCAGATTAAAATTGAAATCTTGAAGTATATGATTACAATGGATTCACGAGTTGAAAAGGTTCTGGATGATGATAGCGTTGAAAAGTTCATTTTGCGAAACAGAGAAGGGCGTAAATTATTTCAATACGACGGAAAGGCGTTCCGATGATTTGCCCAGTATGCAATACAGATTATAAGGGTTTACTATAATTGTAGTAAATAAAATACATATGGTATTCAATGGACAAAAAAATATTACTAATTGAGCCAGGTTTTAAAACCAAATATCCTCCGCTTGGTTTAATGAAGATTTCTACATACCATAAAATATTAGGTGATAAAGTATATTTCTTTAAAGGAATGAACCTACCATATGAGCTTGCTTGTGAATATTGGGATAGAATTTATATTTCAACAATTTTCACATATAACTGGAAAATTACAATTGATACAATCAATTATTACAAGGGCTTAGTTGATGATATAAATAGATTAAAAGTTGGTGGGATTCTTGCAACTTTAATGCCAAAAGAATTATGGGAAGCTACTGGTATAATACCAACTACTGGATTATTAAATACAATTGGAATATTTGATTCAGATAACAATTTAATAATTGATAATATGATTCCTGATTATAATCTTTTTAATGATTCAGGAGTAGAATATTCCTTAATCAATAATAGTTATATAGGTTATACAACTAGAGGGTGTAAAAATGAATGTAATTTTTGTGGTGTACCCACATTAGAGCCAAAATATATAGATTATATAAATATCAAAGATTATGTTGATGGCATTAAAATCAATTTTGGAGAAAAACAACATCTTGTTTTAATGGATAATAATGTTTTGGCATCAAAGAATTTTAAAAATATAATCAATGATATTATTGATTTAGGCTTTGGGAAAAATTCTAAATTCAATAACAAACAAAGGCATGTTGACTTTAATCAAGGCGTAGATGCCAGGAAAATAAATGAAAATAACATTAAACTCTTGTCAAAAATTTCAATTCATCCATTACGCATAGCATTTGATAGTTTGAAACTAGAAAAGATATATACTAGAAGTGTTGAATTAGCTGCTAAGAATGGAATCCGTAATCTTTCAAATTATATTTTATACAATTACTTTGATACCCCAGAAGATTTATGGAAACGTTTAAAAATCAATATAGACCTTAATAAAAAGTATAACCTGCAAATATACTCATTCCCGATGAAATATATCCCTCTCTATGGTAAGGAAAGCCAAGATAGAAAATTCATTTGTGAACCTTATTGGAATTGGCAATACATTAGAGGCGTACAAAGAATCATAAATGTTCTTAAAGGTGCAGTGATGCCACGGGAAGATTTCTTTTATAGAGCATTTGGTGAAAATGAAAAAGATTTTATTCGAATACTTTACATGCCTGAGAATATTCTCATGAATAGAAGTCGTAAAATTAAATCCGAAGAAAAGGAATGGAATAGTAAATATACAAAATTAACAGAAAATGAAAAACGAGAATTATTAAAAATACTATGTGATTGTCAAACAAAAGCATCATTATTATTAGTTCAAACAAAGACAATGAATTCAAAGATAAAGAATATTCTTGAGTATTATTTACCTAACAATGTTAAAAATAATGAACTAGATTTACCATTCGAAAATTAGAAAGGATATTACATATGAATAAGAATCATCAATTTAAAGCAGGCATGTATCTTCTTGAAACATTAACATCAGGAATGTACAACAACGACGTGGAGGATGGCATATAGACCACAAGACTCCCTGCGTTAAATATGACCTCACCGATCCTGAGCAACAGAAGAAATGCTTTCATTATTCAAACCTCCAGCCCCTTTGGGCTACTGAAAATATCAAAAAGGGATGCAGGGAAAGAACTTTATACGGAAAGCGGGCGAGGAAATCGGCATGATTTGCCTCCGCAGCCGCGACGGCAAGAAAATCGCGCAGTATGGCCGCACAAAATCAGGGAGTTTTATATTTAGATAGGGGGGGGATATGAACCGATCACAGCGCCGTAAATTATTACGCCGTCAGCATCACAACACGTATACAAAACAATATCCGAGCAATCGCAGCCGCGACCGCTCGCAGCAATACCACGCGGAAATGCGGAAACCGATACCGCCGCGCGATGGAGGGAGGGGATGAAACTCATCACACTCGACCAGGCGTTTGAAAAATGGCAGACGGCGAGGCGCCACGGTTTCCCGTTCGGCGCCTATTGCGACTATCTCCGCAGCCACGGTTTTATAATTTACTAGGAGGATCACAATGATTAAACACGGCATCACCCCACGATTTGCCGAGGTCGGGAAAATCAAGATCGGCGGCAAGGGTAGAGCCACAACGTCGTCCAACGGCAAGAAATTCAATCCGCCGGTACGGTTCGACCATTTCGTCATCACCACGACCGAGCGCGACCAGGATGGAAATTTTATCGCGGACGCCGCAATGATGAAACTTCTTGCCGCACACACGGGAAGCGATAAACCGAAAGAAATTCCGATCCGTCTTCCATTCGACTCGATCGACCTGAATTTCTTCACCTCGTACCAGATGTACACCGGTAACAAATGCGTATGCCGCGGCGACGGCGAGACCGCGACGCAATACACCGATAAGGGCGAGCGCGCCGTCAAGTGCCACCCCGATACGTGCGAATACCTGAAAGCGGGAAAGTGCAAGGTGAGCGGAATCCTGTCATGCCACATCCCCTTGTCAATGGAGGTTGGCGGGCTCTACCGGTTCCGCACACACTCATGGAACAGCGTGTCTAATATCCTCGCATCCCTGAATTACATTTCAGAACAGACGCGCGGCATCCTACAGGGGCTCCCGCTCAAATTGAAATTCCTGAAAAAAGCGACGGCAGATCATGGCAATGTGCCGACCGTGACGATCGTGCTTGACGGCGTGGAAATGATGAAAATGCGCGAGCTCGCATTCCAGGAATTCGAGAGCCGCGTCAAAATCGGTTTCGACATGAAGGCGCTCGAGGACAAGGCCCGCGAGGCCGGGGTAAATATCGACACCGACGACCCCGAGGATATCGAGGCCGAGTTTTACGCCGAGGACGTGACCGAGCCCTCGCCCGGCGTCAGCGCCGACGCTGCCGCGGATAAGCTAAAATCGCAGGACGCACCCCCGAAGGCCGAGGCGGCACAGGATAAAAACGGGAGTCTGTTATAATAATCCGTTGCGGGAGATCAAAGGGAGCGGTTTCGCCCGGGCGGAGTTTGTCGCGCCGCACTGGAACGCGGCACGACAGCCGGTCATCTTCAGCTGGCCTCCCTCCGCCTTCCCGCGAATTATAAATTTTATGGAGGCAGCAGATGTATAATGTCGGGGACGAAATCAAGGTCAAGATCGACGGCAAAATGTTCAATGCGAAAATCACAGAAAAACACGATGGCGGCTATGTCGTGAAAATCATCACCGGCCAGAAAGGCCGGCCGCGTATCGTGTATGTGTTGGAGTCGCAGATCAAGAAGTGAAACCGCGCCCGGCGGGAAAACCGGGCAATGCAATTATAAATTTTGGGGAGGTGCAGCATGAAAAAAGAATTTTATCGCGCCCATGTTAAAGATTTTATAACAGATTGTAGCGAGTGGCTTTATGTTTTTGCAACGAGCGCCGGGGCCGCTGAAAAAAAGGCGCTGAAGATCATTAGGGTCAGAGGAGTGATGAGAAAACCACGCTGCGCTGAGATTTCGTATATGGGCAGCATTGACGGATAAGGAGGCACATCATGGCCATACTTTTCAAACTCGCGCTCGTATTGCTCGGCTGTATGCTCGTTACCGCACTGTTCATCGCTTTCATCGCCTGGGGATTTGATCTGCAATGGCGCATACGGAAGCGCAAGCGCGCGCGCAAAAATTACATCCGGGAAAACGCCGACCTCGTAGACAGGTTCCTCGATAAAATCCGGGGCGAGGACAAATGGTAACCGAGAAGCGCGGCCCCGGCAGGCCGAGGAAACCCGACCCGGAAAATATAATTATTTTTTCCGAATTATCAATATTTGGGAAAATTAAATATTTAATTTTCATAATTAAATCGAAAATAAATAATTATTTTTCAAAAAATAAGATTAAATATTTAATTATTTTCGGTTTAATTTTCAATATTGCCACCCCTATTATCTACTATAATTTGTTTTCCTTCCAGGGAATCATTGCCGCCAGGTTTCGCGCCGCCGGATATCCCGAGTACACGCCCGACATGAGACTCGTTATCCAGGACGTCATGGAGAGCGTCCCGAGTGGCGATCCCATTGACGGAAATTACACGAGCGACTACGGCTGGCGGCGCTCCATGTTTGGCGCCTGGGATGAGTTCCACCCCGGCCTCGACATATCCGTACCCAACGGGACGCCCATCAAGGCCACCGCCCACGGGCAAGTGGTGATGAGTAGTTTTTACGGCGGGTATGGTCTGACGGTTCGCATTCAACACAAATATGGTTTTGAAACCATTTACGCGCACTGCTCACGCCTCGCCGTTCAGCTGGGGCAGGGCGTGTACAGGGGACAGGTGGTCGCCTATTCCGGCCAAACCGGAAACGTCACGGGACCGCATGTCCATTATGAAATCAGATACTCGCGGCCCATAAACCGCGAGGAGTTGCAAAGGTTTATAAAACCAAAAAATTAAGACGGAGGTAATAATCGTGAACATCGGCTCAGCGTGGAAAAAGGAATCAAAGGACGGCAAGAAATTCATTTCATGCGTGATTCAATCTCCCTTCATCCCCGGCGGTGAAATGAATTTTGCAATATTCAAAGTCGAGGAAAAGAAATCGGAGAAAGCCCCGGACTATTCAATCGTCTGGAGTAAGCCGCAGCCGAAGCAGGCCCCAGCGCAAGAAACACCGCCAGCCGCAGACGGCGACGACATACCATTTTAGAGGAGGCACCATGCGACAGATCGGCTATAACTCGCAGCGCGACAATTTCAGCTTCGCCGGAAAATTCCCGGGCTGGGCTCAGTGTTTCAGCACGAGCGCCTGGATGTTCATGTCATATTTCGAGCCCACAGTCCGTGCCAACGACGACGAGGGCCTTGCCGCGTATGTGGACGACGTCGAGGCCAGCGTCGGCGACATAGGCATCGGCGAGCGCATCATGGGCAAGATCGCGCCGAACGTGAGAACCTCAACATACTGGAAGGTACAGCACGCCGCGATTCAAGAGCGGCTACCTGATAAAAAAATCGCCCTCGACCTGAAATTCCCTGTCCCCCAGCTGCCTTCGCTCGTATCAAAAGGGCCGGTGATAATCGGCACCAATAAAATGGGAGGCTTGCCCGGCGGACATATCATTCTGCTGGTGGATACGGTCCCCGGCGATGCTTCGTTCGTGGCAAACGATCCCTACGGAAACGCGAGGGTGAAATATATGAGCAAGGAAGGCGCAGGCCTGTTTTACCCCTTCGCGTGGCTGATGGAATACATCGACTACGGCGGCAACACCTGCAGGGTTATATACGCGATATGAACACCCGCGCACTACTCCGCGAGCAGGGGCTGTCCGAAACCGTGATCGAGGAAATCATCCGAGACCATGCGACGGTAAGGATGATGCCGGTCGAGGTATACTCCCGCGTCGTCGGCTACTTCCGGCCCGTCAATCAATGGAATCCGGGCAAGCGGCAGGAATTCGAGGAACGGGTCCCGTTCGGACTCGGGAAAATTAAAGGAGGCACCGCATGAGTAAATCAACCCGCATCATCGGTTACATCGTGCTCGGGCTGACCGAGGCGTTTCTCGCCGCCGCGTTCTGGCTGTGCGCCGCCGACAGGGTGACCGTCGCCAGCTATCAGCTCGCCGTATTCGGCATCGTCTGGAGCGCGGTCGGTTTCAAGAATTTCGTCGACATGAAAAAAAACGGGAACGGGAGCGCGACCCCGCCCGAGGAGGCGGCGCAGTGAACAAATTGATATTATTAGGAATATTATTCCCACCGTTTGGATTTGTAATTCTTATGGCGATTATCGGATCGCTTTCCGTTGGGGAAAACGACATCCCTGATGAATGAATATATAGAGGAGGTATCATCATGAAATCACTCGAAATCGCGTTTCTCGTAAATAAGATTTTGAAGGCCGTGCTTTATACAATCATCGTCGTCGACATTCTGGTTTTTCTCTATTTCATCATTTCGAGGCTACCATGAAAACCCGACACATTATCATCATCTCCCTCATCGGAGCGGGGATCGTCTTTTTCGCCGGGATCTGGACAGGCTACCGCTTGAACGCGCCACCACAGGGCCAGCCCATCACGACGGCGGAGACGCCGACGCAGCATACGCCACGGCCCGGGATCTCGCCTGACACCCTCGCCACCTGCGGGCATACCGACATCACGGGTGCCTGGATAGGTGACACCGTTTTTAGAGTGACGGCAGTCAATCAGGTCGAGATCGCGCAAAAGGAATTCACGTTTAAATTTCCCGAGCGCACGATCAAGCACCTGATAATTCCCGGAGTGAGCCTGGGCGGCGACTACGATTCGGAGTCACGAAAATTATACATGATGTACGGCGTCGAGCTTAATTATTTGCGCATGTTCGGTCGCGCCGGAGTGGGGGCGGGGGTATGGTATCGGCAGAGTTTCGGCCAGCCCGACCGTATCGACGCCGGTGTGAAGGTCTTAGGGGCGGTGGCGTGGTGAAATTCGACCCGCGCATCCTCCCGACGGTGCTGATAATAATCGACGTGCTGGCTGCCGTGGGTTACATCCCTAGCGGCGACTGGCGGCGGATCCTGTACTGGATCGCCGCGGCTGTTCTGACGTATACGGTTACATGGTAAAAATTTAATGTCCTCCAAATATCTCCGCGAACTCACGAGCCTCCGCGCCTATCTCACCGCGCGGGGCATTGAATACGACGAACGCCATAAAACCTGGCGGTGCCCGAATCATGGCGACGACCACCCCAGCGCCGTCCTCTACGAAAATCCGGAATCGCATCGGCTCTATTGCCCGGTGTGCGCGACGTCATGGGATATTTTCGACCTCTGCGGCCTCCTCGACGGTCACGCCGAATTCCGCGACAAACTCCGGTCAGTCCGGGCGACGCTGGGAATCCCCGACGATGCGCCGGAGAGGAAACGGAAATCGGAGCCGGTCCCCCTCGACGGCAACGACATTAAAAAATTATGCGATCCCGAGCCGATACAGAAAATCGCCGATGAAAAAGGGTGGGGGGCTATCGCCGGTTCCTGGCGTTATCATACCGCCGACGGCAAGGTGATCGCCCTCGATGTCAGATTTGAAAAGCCAGGAGAGAAGAAAACAATAATTACTTTCTGGCATGATGGCGAGCGCCTGCGATGGGGTGGTGGGCCGGTGTTCATTTATAATCTGGAGGAGGCGTTAAATGCTGACCCGAAAATTCCGCGACTCATCCACGAGGGAGCAAAGTGTGTCGATTTTGCAAAGGCGAATTTGCCGGGATTTATTCACCTCTCCTGGTCTGGCGGTTCTTCTAAAGTTGATAAAATACAATGGTCTGTCCTTAGCGACTTTTCGGTCATGGCGATCCCTGATGATGATCCTCCGGGGATTAAAGCTGCTTCCATAATTAAACGCGACTTGCCGGGGCTGAAAATAATCCGCCCTGTCCCCGCCGCCCGCGCCATCAAACCGAAGGGTGCCGACATCGTGGAGATCCTCGCCTGTATGACGCCCGACGAATTCACCGCATACGCGCTTGACCCCGCCAATCACATGGACGTTTCCGAGATGGGCCTCGACCCGATCCTGCCGGGGACCACCTATCCCCCGCCCCCCTCTAATGGGCAACCACACGGGCCGGGGCTCACCTCCGAGCCGTTCAAGATACTCGGCCAGGGCGACGACGGCCGCGCCGTATTCATCACGCAGGAAGGGCGGCTCGTGAAATGGCACCTGGACACGCTGTCAAAAAATAAATTGATTGTCCTCACCGGCCGCGCCTACTGGTCGGCGCTCTACCCCTCGAAGGGCGGGGCCGACTATGACACCGCGATCGACGACCTGATGCGCCTCTCTCAGGCCCGTGATTTTCATGAATCGGACGTGCGGGGCCGCGGTGCCTGGCGCGACGGCGAGCGCATATCATATCACGACGGCGTCGAAACACACGGTGAATTCGACCCCGCTAAAATTTATCTGCGCCTTCCCCGTAAGGATATCGGGATCCTCGACGCCCCGGTTTCGCCGGAGATCACGGCCCGCGTAAAAGATACGGTGTTTAAAATGAGTTTTGAAACGCCGGCCGACGTGGTGCGCTGTCTTGGCTGGAGCGTGCTCGCACCCTTTGCCGGTGCGCTTGACAACAGACCGGCGCTCCTGCTCACCGGACCATCGGAGTCCGGAAAAACGCAGGTCGCGAATCTGATTATCCGCAGACTCGCCGCCTGCGAGTGGTTCAACGGCAGCGAGTCCACGGTTGCCGGTGTCCGCGGTAAAATCAGGCACGACGCGACCGCGATCATGTTCGAGGAAACCGAGGCCGACACGCCTAAAAAGAAAGCGAACCGCGAGGACCTGTTTTCGTTGATGCGCGTCAATACCTCGAACGACGCCCCGGACACGGTGAAGGGTACAAAAGAGGGCGGCTATAATTCATTCAAAATGCAGAACATGTTCGGCTTCATCGCCATTGACCCGACCGTCGAAAACGTCGCCGACGAGAACCGGATTTTTCGAGTGAACATGGTCAAGCCTACGAACGCCGGGGAGTGGGAGAATATCCGCGACGAGATCACGGATTTACTGTGCGAGGCAAACTGCAGGGCGATCCGCGCCCTGGCCTGGTCGAAGCTAAAAATAATCATGGCGCTCGCCTCACGGATCGAGAAGAAAATCAGGGCTGTGACGGGCCGGAGTTACCGCTATAATTTCAATGACGCGATGATGGCCTCCGCGTTTATCGTGGTATGGGGGGCCACGGACGACCCCAGCGACGAGCAGATCGAAAAAACGCTGACAAAATATTATGCGTACCAACCCCCGGAGGAACACCGGAACGAGGCCGAGGAGATTGTGGACAGGCTGCTCGATGAAACCGTGGAAGTTCTACACGAGCATAGCCGGGAGAAACTGTCCATCGCCGAGGCACTGAATAAAATCCACGCCCATGACACACGCACCCCCAGGGAGGGCGAGTCCATTTCCGGCGAGATCTCGGCGAAAAATTACCGCGACACCCTGAGCCGCCACGGCATCCGCCTCACCGACGGCACCTGCGTCGCGATCAGGAACAACCACCATTTTATCAAGCGCGTCATCGAGCGCGGGAACGGGTACAGCAAAATTTTAAAACGACATCCCGGTTGCGTGGACTCACAGCGAAACGTCTATTTCTACGACACGGGCAAGGCCGCACAGTGTACGATTATCAAGGGCCTGATTGGCAAAGGCGAATTCGACGAGCAGGTGGAGGCGTTGTTTGAATAACGCGCTGCGAAAATATCAGGCTGACATTTACCAGGCCGCACGCACCGCCCTGATGTCCTGCCGTTCCTGCTGCGTCCAGCTCGCCACCGGGGCGGGGAAAACGCCGGTCATGGCCGCGATGTGCGAGTCCGTGCTGGGTAAACTCAAAAGGGCGTGGATCGTGGTGCCGCGCAAGGAATTACTGCGTCAGGCCTCGCGCCACCTCCTGAAATGGTCGGTCCCTCACGGAATCATCGACGCGAATTCGCAAGAATCGCGCGCCTATAAAATCCACGTCGTTTCAAAGGACACACTCACGCGGCGATGGGATAAAATAAAGAACTGGCCGGATCTCATTCTGATTGACGAGGGGCACCTTAATATAAAATTCCAGCGTCAGTTATTCGAGCGGGCGCCGGCATCGACAAAATTTATTCTATTCACGGCCACGCCGGAGCGCATGGACGGGCAAGGGCTTTCCACGGCCTCGGGAGGGATTGCGGATGTACTGATTGAAGGGCCGAGCATTCCTGAGCTCACCGCGGGCGGGTACCTGGCGCCGCTCCGGTATTTCTCGCCACCGCTCGATGGCCTCGATAAAATCAAGGTTAATAAATTCGGCGAGTACGACGAGGAAAGCCTCGAGGAACTGCTCCAGCGCAAAAAGGTATACGGCGACCTGGTTTCACACTACGCCCGGCACGGCCGCCGCGACGACGGCACCATGAGGGCGGCGCTGATATTCTGCCGCTCCATAAAATCGGCGCACCACGCCGCAGAGCGTTTTCGCGATCGTGGATTTGCCGCGGCCGCGATCGATGGCACCATGAGCGACGGACAGGTCGAGGCCATTTTGGATCGCCACCGTAGGGGAGAAATTCAGGTGCTCTGTAACTGCCTGCTCGTGACCTACGGCGTGGACATCCCCAGGGTGGAGTATATCGGAGACATCAGCCCGACGTTATCGCTGGCGATGTACATGCAAAAAATCGGGAGAGGCCTGCGCCCCTATCAGGGGAAACGGGACCTCATTTATATGGATCACGTCAACCAGGTACTCAATCACCAAAACCCGGAATTCCCCGGCGTCCCCCTTCACTACGTCCCCGAAATTAAATGGAATTTCCACGGCACGGAGAAGCGCGAAAAATTCAAGTGCCCGAGTTGCCGCCACCTCCGCACCCGTGACGACTATTGCAAAATTGAGAACACGCACATGAGCGCGGGCTATAAAACGCGCTGCCAGAATTACGCGGCGGCGCGGAATATCATGCTCTGCCCGCACCTTGATTTTTTGTATTGCCCCGATCCCCACTGTTCCTCGTGCTCGCATAATCCGGATCACGGCACCACCGACGCACGGAAACCAATGCTCGTTATCCCCGCCGAGCTCCAGGAGATCGAACGCCCGCTCCCCCTCGCCGAACGCCCTGCCGATGAGCGCCGGCAAATACAGGACAGGATCGGCGAGCTGGTGCTTGAATATAAGGCCGCCGCCTCTGCTGGCGGCATTGCGCCCGGCCCCGTGGGGGAACTGCTCAAGATCGCCGAGCAGATCGGACGCTCCGTGATGTGGGTATATTACACGCTCACGCCCGAAAGTCGCCTCACGATAAACCACCCCTTGCTCGCCGAGATTGCACGTCAAAAGGGGTATGAGCCGGGGTGGTGTTACTTTGCCGCAAAACGCATACGAGAAAAGGGCGGCAACCGCCCGAGGATGGAGGAGACGGGATGAGTGGCCGCGTCGCTAAATTATCACGTCGCACCATGCGAAAAGAATCCGCTAAAATCAAAATCGAGGGCCTCGAGGAATTCCTTGTGTATGCATCGGCGCAGCGACTCCGGCGTCGCCTCGCGTTCGCGCTCAGGATTATTTTTAAGAAGGTGAGATGAGTAAGAAATTAGAGTATACGCCGAATAGCAAAATTAAGGCGGCGTTGCGTAAATTGTGGCTGAGGAGCAGGGAGCGGGCGCAGGCTATCAAGCGCGATAAATATACATGCCAACGATGCGGGAAAAAGCAGAGCAAGGCCAGGGGATCGGAGGTAAAAGTCGAGGTGCATCACCTTGATGGTGTGTGCAATTGGGATGAGATATACGCAGCAATTAGGAAAAACCTCCTGTGTTCACCCGACAAGCAAACCACGCTCTGCAAGGACTGCCACGACCATGAGCGTTCTAATTTAAAATAATAATTTTTTTGGAGGTCACATGATCCCATCCAACAAGCTCGAAGAATTTAAAAACGTGCTCCGTGCCGTCGACTGGGGATACCAGTTCGCCGAGGGGCAGGCATATCACAATGGCCGGGAGAGTTATAATCGCGCAGTCGAGACCAGGACTGCGCTTATACGAGAGTTCCCCGATGACGTGGATTTG
>ENA-UPSM01005251-UPSM01005251.1-activated-sludge-metagenome-genome-assembly--contig:-NODE-5251-length-12901-cov-5.410867_pt1 | contig 12901 bp, 9 predicted proteins | sample MGYA00238181_ERZ773283 | MGnify/ENA primary metagenome ERZ773283 (study PRJEB29023, sample SAMN05720199) | activated sludge metagenome | isolation source: Anaerobic digester | place: Japan... | reverse complement strand
CTGTATTCTGTACTTTGGTGATTTTCAGATGTTTTTCCGCCAGATTGGCCACCTGCGGCATATGGGTTATGACTATAAGCTGTTTATCTTTTGAGAGTTCTTTTAGTTTCTCTCCTACGGTCATTGCCATCCTTGGACCTACACCTGCATCGACCTCATCGTAAAGCATTGAATCAACAGAATGATCAGTTCCGAAAACTGTTTCTATAGCTAAAAATATTCTGGACATTTCTCCGCCTGAGGCTATCTTGTCAAGAGGTAGGAAGTCCGACTGTGGATTTGTTTTCATTAGTATCCGTATTCTGTGTGCTGATATTTGTCCCGGTTCTTTAAGTTTTTCAAAGTAAAAATCTATCTCTGCATTCTGCATGTTAAGATCTGCAAGATTTTTTTCGATCCCCTGCTTTATCTGTTTCAGATAAGGCATTGATTCGTTGATTATACGTTCGCTTACTTCAAAAAGATGTTTTTTTATTTTTTCCATCCTTGGTGTAAGTTCGTTCATTATGCTTTCAAGTTCATATAATCTATTAAGTTCTTCTTCAAATTTTTTGCAGTTTGTAATAACGTCATCCAAAGACGGGCCATACTTTCTTTTGAGCATAAGAACCGCATTAAGTCTCTCACTTACATTGTTCAGCTCCTGAGGATCTGTCTGCAGGTCTAAAAGCTTTTTTTCTATGGCATCGTATAACTCAAGGAGCTGCTGCTGAATACTTATGGCAAGCTGCTCAGCATCTTTAAACCCGTACTCCCTGATTTTGGAAAGATTGTATGCGACCGTACCTATAGAATTATCAGTGTTGAACTCTTCTGAATCTTTCAGCAGTTGCATGTTCTCATATAGGTTTTTCTTTATTTCCTGTATGTTGTTCAAAGCTCTGAATCTTTCGGAAAGCTCAGTGTCTTCATTGGGCTGGGGATCTGTTTTTTTTATCTCATTTATTTGAAAGTTGAGTGTATCTATCTTCCTAAGTACTTCAGACGGATCCGAAGGTATGGCGGCAGCTTTTTCCTTGAGCATGCTGTACTCACTGTAAAGACTGTTATACTCAGTAAAAGCCTCTCTATACTTATTTATTATGATATCGTACATAAGCTTATTCTGATAAAGAGGATCACGCAGTATGGCGCTTGATTCCTGAGAGTGAATCTCAATGAGATACTTGCCTATTTCTTCTATTATGTTTTTAGTAACTACCATGCCGTTAATTCTGTAAAGTGTCTTTTTTGATGAGAAGTTTGCAGAAATAACCAGTTCATTCGACTCAATCCCCGTTGCTTGAAAAATAATTTTTTTTACTGTATCGTTCACGTTAAAGAATGCGGAGATCATACCTTCCTGGTTCTTGAGCTCAGATGGAAACTGTCCTGTTATAAGCGAGTTTATTGCACTTATAAACATTGATTTTCCTGCACCTGACTCACCGCTTATTATGTTAAGCCCGTCCGAAAACTCTATGTTTTCATCCTTAAACAGCCCAAAATTTTTCAGAGAAAGAGAAACCAGCACTTTTTGCACCCCCGGATCTTATACTTTTTGTCTTTTATTAATTATATCATTTATTAATGTATGGTAGTTGAGTTTTATATGTTTTTAAAAGAAAATGAGAGGTCGTTCACTTTTTCGTCGATTATTTACACGGGAAAACTCACAGCCTTAATTGATTTATTATTTATTTAGTCTATAATATATATTGTGTATATGAAGAAATTAATTCCAAGGAGGATAAAAGATGAAGATACTCGTTATTAACTGCGGAAGTTCATCCATAAAATATCAGCTTCTGGACATGGATACCGAAAATGTCATTGCTAAAGGTCTTGTTGAACGAATAGGTATTGACGGTTCAAGAATAGTTCATAGCGTAAACGGTAAAAAGACTACCTTAAACGATGATATCAAAGATCATGAAAAGGGTCTAAAATTGGTTCTTGATATTCTTGTATCAAAGGATCTGGGAGTACTGAACTCTCTGGATGAAATAGATGCAATTGGTCACAGAGTTGTGCACGGCGGAGAAAAGTTTGCGTCCTCGGTAAGAATCAACTCTGAGATGTTAAATACAATGGAAATGCTTTCCTTTCTCGCTCCTCTCCATAATCCCGCAAATATAACCGGTATAAAAGCAGCCATGAGAATTTTGCCAAATGTTCCGCAGATAGGTGTTTTTGACACCGCCTTCCATCAGACCATGCCTGAAAAATCATTTATGTATGCCATTCCAAAAGAGTACTACGATAAGTACAAGGTTCGCAGATATGGTTTTCACGGCACAAGTCACAGATATGTATCGCAAAGGGCTGCAAAATTTTTGGGAAAAGACGTTAGGACACTCAAAATAATTACCGTACATGTAGGAAACGGCGGATCTGTTGCGGCAGTATGCAATGGAAGGTCAGTAGACACTTCAATGGGTTTTACTCCTCTGGAAGGGCTTGTAATGGGAACCAGATGCGGAGATATTGACCCGAGTATAGTAACTTTTCTTCAGCAGGAAGAAGGACTTTCTTCTAAACAGGTAAACGATATTCTAAATAAAAAATCAGGAATGATAGGTCTTACAAACGGTCTCAGCGATATGAGAGATATTGAAAACGGAGCTATGAATGGCGATGCAATATGCACTCTTGCTCACGATATCTATGAATACAGGATAGCTAAGTATATCGGTGCATATACTGCTGCTATGAACGGCGTAGACGTTATAGTCTTTACAGCAGGCGTCGGCGAAAACTCACCCTTGTTAAGAAAAAATATAGTAACAAAGTATCTTGGATATCTCGGAATAACCCTGGATGAACAGAAAAACAATATGCGCGGTGACGATAATGAAATATCAACGAAAGATTCCAAGGTAAAGGTTCTTGTCATTCCAACAAATGAAGAACTTATGATAGCAAGAGACACAAAGGAGATTGTTGAAAAGAACCTCAACGAACTGAAAACAACTTTATAACTCTATTCAAAACACGAAGCCAAAACCGCTTCGTGTTTTTTTATAGTTGATGGACTCTTTTCTTTTATTTTTTCATCATCGCTATAGTTATTTAATTAATGTACAGACTCAACTGTCGGAAAAAAATATAATATCCTCAGGCGTTATAGGAAGTTTTCGTATCCGCTTGCCTGTCCCATTAAATATGGCGTTGGCTATTGCAGCCGGTGGTGTGTCTATTCCTATCTCTCCTACAGATTTTGCGCCGAAAGGACCGGAAGGCTCATAACTCTCTGCAAATTCTACTGTTATTTTTCCTATATCTTTGCGTGATGGAATATGATAAGTCATCATGCTGTCTGAAAGCAACTTCCCGGATCGGCTTTTTATGACTTGCTCATACAGCGCCATTCCTATTCCCTGTACAAGAGCCCCTTCTACCTGTACCTTGGCAAGGTTTGGATTTATAGGCGTCCCGCAGTCTACAACCGCTACATACTCTATAACTTCAACCTTTCCGGTAAGAAGATCAGTTTCTACCTCAACAAATCCTGCCATATACGGCGGAGGAGAAACGGTTGGGACATAGCTTGCGCAGGAGTATATCTGTTCCTGACTGCCGCTGTAGTATATTATTGTAGAAAGTTCCTTCAGCGGTATCTGACGGTTGTCGGGTCCATAAACGACACCTTCGCAATACTTAATCTGAGATATACCGCACTTGAAATATTCAGCCGCCTTTTCCATAATACTTTCCTTAATCTTTTCTGCTGCTTTTTTTACAGCATTACCAGAAGCATACGTAGTGCTTGAAGCATATGCTCCTTTATCAAAAGGGGTAAGGTCGGTATCTGAAGAGTACACTATAATTTTTTCAGTTGGTACTTCTAACTCATCTGCCGCTATCTGAGCCAGTATAGTATCACTTCCCGTACCAAGATCTGTTGCTCCGACAGTTAGGTTAAAAAAACCGTCGTCATTAAGCTTTATGGCTGCACTTGCCATATCGTAGTTTGCTATTGCCGAGCCTTGCATAGCTATAGCCATTCCGACACTTCGGACTTTGTTGGCAGATATCTTTCTGCATGGATACTTTTCTTTCCATCTTATCAGCTCCATACCACGGCTTATACAATACTCCAACTTGCATGAATTTATAATGGTGTCAGTTCCTTCTCTGCCTTCTCCCATAATTCTGAATATAGGAGAAGTTTCTCCCTGTTTTATCATATTGATTTTTCTTATTTCTACAGGATCCATACCCAGTTTTTGTGCAAGCTCGTCAACCGCAGATTCGAGGGCAAAATTTCCCTGAACTGCTCCGTATCCTCTGTAAGCACCAGCCGGTGTATTGTTAGTATAAACAACTTTTCCGTCAAAGCTTACAGCACTGGCTTTGTTATAAAGAGGCAGTACTTTGGAACCGGCTACCATAAGCACGGTAAGTGCGTGCTCACCGTAAGCTCCTGTATCTGAAAGGATCTTGAAATCAATTGCATTTATTATACCGTTTTTTCCGGCACCTATAGTCACATCTATCCTCATGGGATGCCTTGTATATGTTGCCTGGAAAACTTCTCTTCTGGTATATACCAGCTTGGCTGGCAATCCTGTTTTTATGGTTACAGCCGCACAGTAGACCTCTCCGTGTATTGCCTGCTTTCCTCCAAACCCTCCGCCTATACGGGGTTTTATGACTCTTATTTTGTGCATTGGATATTCAAGAACTCTGCTGAGTATTCTCCGCACATGAAAGGGAGTCTGGGTAGTACTGAGAACAGTAAGTCTTCCCTGATAGTCAAAGTACGTCGCACAAGCATGCGGTTCCATCATGACATGAGCCTGAGCCTGTGTATAATATGTCGAGTGCACTATTGTATGTGAACGGGAAAGCTCTTTTTCAACATCACCTGTACTCATGCTGTAAGAAGCAGCAAGATTTTTTTTGGCATCGTAACCAATATCAAAAGTAGGATGTGCTTCTTCTTCCGGATGAATAACAACTTTGCTTTCATATGCTTTTTCAAAATCATTTATACTCTCAAACTTTTCATACTCTACTTTTATTAGTTTTAACGCTGTTTCTGCAATTTTTTCATCATGTGCTGCCACAACTGCTACTTCATCACCGATATAGCGTACATAATCATCGAGTGCAAACTTATCATATGGAGAGGGTTCAGGCTCTCCCTGACCTGCTCTTGTGAATATCTTTCTTGGAAAATCTTTTTTCGTCAGAACACAGACAACTCCTTCAACGTTCTCAGCTACCGAAGTATCTATTTTTTGTACTTTGGCATAGCTGTAAGGACTTCTCAGAATCTTTACTATAAGAGTATTTTGGGGTGCAAGATCATCAACATAGGCAGCTTTTCCCATAGCAAGTCCCGATGAATCGATTTTCGGAACAGAAAGCCTGACCTGCTTCATATTTTCACCCCCAGATATCTGGCAACTGCTGCCTCCTGGCTTTCATACCCTGAACATCTGCACAGGTTAGCCTGGAGAACCTGTTTTATATCCTTAAGCGTTGGATTTCCAATCGTATTTTTCAGGTAATACGTGCTTATTATTAAAGATGGAAGACAGAAACCACATTGATCGGCACCCTGCGCCGCAATAAACTCTCCTATTTCTCTGGCTTGCTCAGCAATTCCTTCCACCGTTGTAACACTGTGACCGTCAGCTTTGGCAGCTAAATATGAACATGACAGTATGGGCGTTCCGTCAAGCAGGACTGTGCATACACCGCAGCTTGAACTTTCACAGCCTTTTTTTACACTCAAGCAACCGGTTTTCCTAAGAACATCCAAAAGAGTATCGTCCGGACTTATAAGCAGTTCTTTTGAAATGCCGTTCAAGTTTATTTTTATTATCATACAAAAACCTCCCTGAGAGCATCTTTCAGAAGGACGTTACAGATATGCTTCCTGTACTGTTGACTGGCTTTTATATCAGAAAAAAACGAAATCTCCTGACACGCTATCTCCGCGGTTTTTTCAATTATGCTTTCATTTACTTTTCCGCCCGAAATAAACTGCATGGCACTCTTGGCATACTGTGCAACCGAAGGTCTGGCACCTACGGCTATCTTGCAATCTCCATGTTCAACGGCTACACTGAGATTAAGCACCGAAAAGTCCTGGCTGGTCTTTCTGAATGATCTGAAAGCATTTTTCCCTGAGCCTTTTAGTATTATTATTTTTTCAAGTATTTCCCTGTTATCCTGTTTTTTTTCAATGAACTCAGAAAGTCTTACCGGATCTTTTTTATAAAGCTTTACCCAACAGTTTAAGGGCATGAGGACCGTTATAAGATCAGAAAAAGGATATGCCGGATAGATAGTCCCTCCGACGGTAGCCATATTTTGAAAAGCTATTCCTATAATTTCACTTAGAGCATCTTTCACAGTTTTTAACAAAGGAGTTTCAAAACAATCAGACTGTATTATATCCAGGTATGATGTCATGGCTCCAACTTCCACTCTGTCTTTATGCTCATTAATAAATCTTAGGCCACATTCTGAAAGATCTACGGCAGTATTTATATCCTTGGATGTAAGTCTTATAAAAAGACCTCCTGCAATTATTTCATTATTCGGAGATTCTTTGAGAACTGTATATGCTTTGTCAATATTTTCAGGCTTTAAATACTCTTTAATTCTCATCATAGTTCTCATCTCCATATGTTTCCTTAAAATCTATATACTCTTTAATATCCTGAACATCAGGCTTCAAATGTTCGATAGCTTTGCATGCCGATACTGCGGATATATCTTTCAGGCCATTTCCGGTAACCGCAAGACATACTCGTGAACTCTTTTCTATTCTGTTTTCGCCTACCAATTTTTTTAGAGCTGCATATGAAGCTGCTCCGGCAGGTTCAGAGAATATACCCGTGCTTGAAGCAAGCTCTTTTTGAGCTGAAAGTATTTCATCATCTGTAACAGACATTAAGTCACCTTTTGATTTTTTTATATATGTACAGGCTTTTAAAAAATCTCTTGGCTTGCCCACGTTTATACTGTCTGCTATAGTTTTACCGCTGAAATCCACAGGCCAGAAAGGTTCGCCTTTTTTGAAAGCAAGTTCAAGACTGTTAGCCCCGCACGCCTGAACACCTATAAGCTGTGGAATTTTTTTTATTATCCCTGCGTTGTAAAAATCAGAAAAGCCCTTATAAAATGAACTTATAACCGTTCCGTCACCTACGGGTACAACAACTGTGTCAGGAGGGTCAAACTCAGTCTGAACACATATCTCCATGGCAGCTGTTTTTTTGCCTTCGATGAGATACGGATTGATGGCGGAGTTACGGCAGTACCAGTTTTTTTCTTCGCCTATCTTAAGAGAAAGATCAAAAGCAGTATCGTAATCCGAATCGATTGCAAGAATCATGGCATTATATATCATAAGCTGGGCAATTTTTGCTGCCGGAGCTTTACTTGGTATAAAAATATATGCTTTTAGTCCAGCAGCGGCGCTTAACCCAGCAAGAGATGCCGCCGCATTTCCGGTTGAAGCACAGTAGATGCTTGAATAGTTTTTTTCTATCGCTTTGTTTACAGCAATAACTGTTGCTCTGTCTTTAAAAGAAGCTGTGGGAGTCGTACCGTCGTACTTTATCTGTACTTCTTTCACACCTGAAAGATTTTCAAAACTGTACAAAGGTGTGGAACCTATTTTTAGATTAACTCTGAAGCTTTTGGTACTTACAGGCAGCAGTGCTTCAAACTGCCATATATCAGAGCAACTGTCAAAATCACTCTTCTTAACTGTAATACTGTCAAAATCATATAATGTTTCAAGTGTTCCGAGCCTTGTACCACATTGTGGACACGTGTACTCTATCTCGTTTTCTTCATATAGTTTTGAACAGTTCATACAGCGGAATCTGAATTTTTTCATCTTTACCACACTCCCGTTATGGCCTTTACCGGACATCTTGACTGGCACAGCCCACAGCCAAAGCATCTGTTTTTATCTATACTTACACTATCACCGACTTTAACTGCAAAGTAAGGACAAACTCTTTCACACAGTCCGCAAAGAGTACAGCGTTTGGCATCTATAACCGGATATTTGGGAAGATATTCTGGTGAAAATGGTTCAATAGAAGTATTTATAAGATCCCTGATACTGCTAAAGCCATTTTCTGTCAGTGCTGGTTCAAGAGCAGATATGATTCTGGCAAAGATATCTTTTCCATTGATAAGCGCGCCCGAGACAAGCTGTACCGCCTTAGCTCCGCAAAGCATAAATTCAAGAACATCTCCCGCATTACTTATACCGCCTGTTCCGACTATATCAAAATCCTCCACACTTTGACTTACAGTTCTTATCATTGCAAGGGAAAGGGATTTTAAAATATTTCCTGATGCCCAGACCTGACCTTTTTCATTTCCCAAAAGCAGCTTTCTGTTTTTAAGATCTACTTTTAGTGAAGGTCCCAGAGAGTTCATTATTACTATACCGTCGGCTCCGTTTTCCTTTGCGGTTTTCGCAAACAGTACAGGATCGGGAGTGTGCGGACTCATTTTCATTAAAAATGGTTTTTTTGTGTTTTTCCTTATTTTCCGTACAGTTTTTTCCAGAACCGTCATCTCTGTTGAACAGTAATGAGTAGAAATCTCAAAAATATCGGCATACTCTTCAAATTGCGGAATCAGAAGTTCAAGGTCTTCCTCTGAATAGCCAAGACTGACTATCAAAGGTGCACTGAGTTTATCTTTGATATTGGGCAGAAACTCTTTCTTCCATTTCATATAGTCGTACTCGGACCAGAGCTCACAGTTAAAAACAGTATCCTTTTCACTTATAATGCAAGGTCTTGGTACAACAGCCGCTTTAACGGATATAGTTTTGGTTACTACCGCTCCGACTTTCTGAGAGTCAAGAAATATAAGTTTTTCATCATCACCGCTGAGCGGTCCGGAAGCGGGCATTACCGGATTTTTCAGTTCAATTCCGCATAATGTTGTTTTTATATCCATTTGTGCCTCCTATAATGAGTCCCATACTTTTTGGGCTATACTCACGGAGTTGTTATTTATTTGAGCCTCATCGGCCTTCAGTCTGCTGTTTTTCATGAGGAACTCTCCGGCAGCAATAACATCTGTAGGGTGAAATGAATCAAAGATACCGTTAGAAACATGAGAAAAAATATTTCCATGGTTAAGCGGAGTAAACGGAAAATAAGGTAAAACAAGCATATCTGCCTCATATCCGCAGCTTATCTTTCCTAGCTTTACACCTAGAAGTTTTGAAGCCAAAGTATAAGAATTTTCTATCATCTTTTTCAGTTCATCATTTCCAAAACCGACAGGATTACCGGTTTGGTATTTCATAAGAAAAAGAAAGGTTTGATATTCTTTGGCCATATTAAATCCCAGTCCGTCATTCCCAAGAACGCAGTTGGATCTTAAAGCTGAAAGAGTATTCCAGTCCGCTATCCCAACTGCATTATTCAGGTTGGAGGATGGGTTGAGCGCTGCAAAGCATTTATTTTTTGCAATAAGCATACTTTCCATAGGGCTTATATATAGACAATGCGCTAAAATTGAGTTTTCATTAAGTATCCCGTAGTCGCTGAATCTTTTTACTATGCTTTTGGAGTACTTCTTATAACAATCTTTCTGGTCATCTATACTCTCGGCAACATGAACATGTACCGGAAGCTTTCCGACAGCTGAGGATATTTTCTTCATAGTATCTTCAGATAACGTCATACTGGCATGCATACCAAACATACCGGCACTCTTACCATCTTTAGAACCAAAAAACGATAAGTTTTCAGCAATTGCTTCATCTACATTAAACCTATCGCTTGTTTCAAAACAAAAAACCCCTCTCATGCCTAAATCATTGCATATACCTTTTTTAATAAGGGCAAGAGAACCACGTGAACTTTTCGAGGCATGATGATCAATAATGGTCGTAACACCGTTTTTTATGTACTCAATCCCGGCACTTAAAGCAGAAGAGTATATTGCTTCACCGGTAAGTACACTGTCCAGTCTCCACCAGAGCTGCTGCAGAATATCCATAAAACTCTCCGGGTTAAAGGGTATAGTCATCCCTCTTGCAAACGTTGAATAGAGATGTGTATGACAGTTGATTAACCCGGGTATTACCAGAGCCCCTCTAGCGTCAGTTATTTCATCGGCTCCGCTGAAACCTTTCATCGAGCCGACTTCGGTTATTTTATCTTCAAATTTTATATAACTGTCTTCGTAGTAACTGCTGTAATCATAAATATTCGCATTTATTATGGCCTTCATTCATATTCATTCCTTTTCACAAACTGTCCGTTTCCTCTTTTGCCCGTAAAAATATTGTTTTTAACCACAAACTTTCCTCTGCATATGGTACATTCAACCGCCCCTTTTACAGTTATACCTTTGTATATATCATAATCGGAGCCGCTGTGACTTTCTTTTATAGTATGCTCTTTATTAGGGTCAAATATTACAATATCTGCATCTGAAGACGGAAAAATTGTTCCTTTCTGTGGAAAAAGTCCAAAAATTTTGGCGGGGTTGATCGTAAACTTGTCAATCACCTTTTTTCCAAGAATATTGTACATTATCTCAAAAGAATGCTCTACTCCGCCAACACCCATCGGTATTTCAGAAACATACTTCTGTTTTTTTTCTGCTACTTTGAAAGGACAGTGGTCTGTTCCTATCACAGATATAGCATCGAAATTTTCCCAAAGCAGCGAACGTTGTTTTTTGGGTTTTAACGGCGGTGTCATCGTGAAAAGAAAACCGTTTTCCATGTTGTATACATTGTTGTCAAAAATAAAGTAATGAGGGGCACTTTCAAGGAGTATCCTTTTGCTCACAAGCTTACAGTACTTTTCTCTAAGTATTTGTATTATTTCTCCGCACCCGGTATGTACGATGTAAAGATTCCCGTCATGATACTCATTCATCTGTGCCAGCTTTACAACCTCAGTTGCTTCGCACAGATAGTTTCTTGACTCGTAAAGGTCTTTAACTTCAATATCCTGTTCCTTCCTTATAAGCGAATCATTTTCAGCATGAACCATAAGAAGTATCTTTTGTTTACGTGAAAAGCTCATTATTTCATCAATAACGTGATCCTGACACATTCTGTCGCTCTGGCTGTATGTTGTAAACACCTTCACGGACGGAATACCAAAATTTTTTATTTTTTTTAAAACTTTGGATACATCACCTCTGAAATTGCCCAAACATGAATGAAATGAGTAATCTACAACACTGTCGCTGGCCAGATTCATACGGTTCTCAAAGTACGGATCAAGCTCTCTGTCTTGTCTTATGGGATCAAGAAAATCTATAAATGTCGTTATCCCTCCAAAAGCAGCACTTATGGAACCTGAAAAGAATGTATCGGCACTCATTCCTCTTTCCGTTTTAAGTGAAAAATGGACATGAGGATCTATAAATCCAGGAAGAACAAGCTTATTGTATGCATCGTAAACTTCAGATGCCCTCAGTAGTTCTTCACCTATGAGCGCAACTCTTCCATTTTTAATATAAACATTTGTGTTGACAAACTCTCCGTTTAAATAGACATCTCCGTTTAAAATGGCAAGATCATACATAATTACATCTCCCTTCAGTATCTTCCGCCCATAAGAAGGGTCATGACCGCCTTGGCTGTATGAAGTCTGTTTTCAGCTTCATCGTAAACTATAGACCTCGGACCGTCTATCACCGAATCTGTTACCTCATTGCCTCTATCCGCAGGAAGAGCATGCATATAAACACCTGATCTGTCCATGAGTTCCATTTTCTCCTGCGTGCATATCCAGTTCTTATACTTCTCCTGTTCTTTTCTTATAACCGCAGGGTCTTGTGAAATAAAAAATCCCCCCCAGTTCTTAGGAAAAACGATATGTGCACCTTCAAAAGCCTCATCCATGGATTCGGTAAACTTTATCTTACAGTTGTTTTCATAAGCATTTTTATTTGCCTGCTCTACAATATCAGGCATAAGATCAAAGCCTTTTGGAGCGGCTACTGTTATATCCATTGCATATCTTGCAAAAAGAAGTATCTGCGACTGTGGAACCGAGAGAGGTTTAAGGTGTGACTCCGCATAAGCCCAGCTTATACCTACCTTAAGACCTCTAAGATTGTTCCCGAATCTTTCCTGAATGGTCATAAGGTCTGCAAGAGCTTGAAAAGGATGGTATACATCATCCTGAAGATTCATAACCGGGGCTTTGGAATGATCTGCTATATTTCTTATATATCTGTTTCCCTGGCCGAATGTGCAGTGTCTTATTCCAATGGCATCACCGAAACGGGACAGGATAATTCCCGTATCTTTGGGTGATTCTCCGTGGGAGAGCTGCATCTTGTCAGGTGAAAGATATATTCCGCTTCCTCCAAGCTGGGCTATACCTGCCTCCATACTGTTTCGCGTTCTAGTTGACTGATCGAAAAAAATAAGAAACAGTGTTTTGTATAAAAGATAAGGAGTAGGCTCTGAAAAAGAAAACTTCCTTTTCAGATCTTTGGAAAGCTCAAGCATTATATCTATTTCTTCCCTTGTATAATCTTGCGTATCTATAAAGTGTCTGCCGCGAAAAAAAGTTGACATTTCAGCCTCCTCTTCTCACTCTAAGTTATGAAGTTCATGCACACCCTTGGAAAAGCTGCATAAAAAGCACATGCCTTAACCAGATGATCGATCTCTACCCTCTCATCAGGAGCATGTGCATACTTCTCTTCTCCGGGTCCGAATCCGATGGTTGGAATATTGTATACACCGGCAGTAACCGTACCGTTAGTACTGAATGTCCATTTATCTATAACCGGCTGTGTACCGAAAAGATCCATGTATGTATGGACTGCCGCTTTTACCGCCATGCTCTGCTCGGAAATAACCCAGCTCGGAAAAAATTTTTCGACCGGATATACCTGCGAAGTATATGATGGCTTTTCGTAGGTAAGTTCTTTTATTGTT
>ENA-UPSM01005248-UPSM01005248.1-activated-sludge-metagenome-genome-assembly--contig:-NODE-5248-length-12905-cov-5.676654_pt1 | contig 12905 bp, 6 predicted proteins | sample MGYA00238181_ERZ773283 | MGnify/ENA primary metagenome ERZ773283 (study PRJEB29023, sample SAMN05720199) | activated sludge metagenome | isolation source: Anaerobic digester | place: Japan... | reverse complement strand
GGCGCGAGTCCAGGATGGACGGATTCCGTCTCGTGGCGATGGATTTTCCGCTCGCCGTGGCGGTCCCGGGAGGTGTGCGCCTGCGCGAGAAGGTGCGCCTGCGCCTGAGCTGGGAAGGGCGCGCCACCTTGCCCGGCGGCTCGGTCTGGAAGGGGATCGTCGACAATCCGCGCGGGATCCGCGCGGGTACCTCCGTCGCGTCCCGGCGCGGTCGTTCGGGCGCGGTCCAACCGGGGGGCGCGATGCTTTCCGTGCGCGTCGGCGACGACGATCCGTTCTCCAGCGCCGAAGACGGAGTCGTCCGTCTCAAGGGTTCGCAGCTTTCCAGGATTTCCGGAGGTTGGGCGTTTTCCAACATCGCGGTGTATTCGGGCATTCCCGACACCGCATCCTCGACGATGCCCGATTCCCTGGTCGCGCCCGGGCTTCGGGCCATCCCGATCCTGCGGCTGGATCGCAATCGCGACGGAATGCTGGACCAGGACGACGAAATCTGGTTCTGGGGCCGCGGCCCGAATCGCTGGAAGCCCCATGAAGGGGCCGTTCCCGGCTGGCGCTACGGGATCCATCCCTTTTCCCGCAAGCGGGAATACCTGGTCAGGCTCGACGCTCCGGAAGGGTCGCCGGAACTGGCGGCAGGTTCCAAGGGCTCGGCTCCAGCCTTGGTGGACGACGTCGTCCAACCGATTTGGGTGGGAACTCCCGACAAGCTCAAGGAGGTCGTGATCGGGAGCGTGCCGTTGCAGACCGAGTCGGACCTGGGCAAGGACTGGTACTGGGTCGCGGTCGAATCCGAAGGTGTCGCGACCGTCCCGCTCCAGGGACTGGCGTTTCCGGGGCGTGTCGGCGATTCGGCCTGGGTGCGTCCGGAAATCGCCAACACGGGCTGGTTCCTGGATGGAACGGAGCGGATCGATTCCTTCGGGGTCGCGGGCCGCTCCGACCGCTGGAATCTCGCCGACCCCGGCGACCCGGTTTGGGGCGGAACCGGTCTGGACGCTTCCACCAAGGCCTTCGACTTCCTCTTCTCCGGATCTCGGCTGGCGATCGCGGGTTTGAATCTGGCCTACCGTCGGGATTTGTCCAAATCCGACAGCGTCCTGTTCCCTGCTCCCGCGGTGGGTGCGTTGGAGATCAAGGTTCCTTCGGGAGGGCGGTGCTGGGTCCTGGAAGAGGGGATCGCGGTCCGCACCTGTTCCGTCGAAGGCGGGCGTCTTCGCGACAGCGCGCGGATCGTCGACACCTGGTACGCCGTCTTTCCGGACGCGACCTCGGGAAGCAGGGTCTCCGTCGCCCCCTGGTCGCCTCCCGTCCAATCCCACGTGGTCAAGGATTTCACGGCCGATCGAAGCGCGGATGTCCTTGTGGTCGCGCCGGAAGCCATGCTCGAGGTCGCCCAGGAATACGCATCCCACCGCGAGGCGGATTTCCAGGTGCGCAAGATGAAGGTCGCGATCGTCCGAGCGGAGGACGTCTACCAGCTCTGGTCGGGCGGACAGATGGACCCCAACGGCATGCGCGACGCGATCCGCTGGGCCCACAAGCGGTGGGGCGTCTCGCATGTCCTTCTGTTCGGCGCCGGGCACGTGGATCCCCGTCAGGCCATGGGCCCCGCCTCCGATGTGCTGATTCCCCAATGGGAAGACGGCCCGATGTCCACCGACGACTACTACGGGTATCTGGAAGCCGGAAACCCGATGTCGACGAACTCGCCGCACACCATGGCCGTCGCGGTGGGACGCGTTCCGGCCAGGAGCGTCCAGGAAGCCAAGGCTTGGCTGGAAAAGCTCAAGTTGTTCGAAGACCCCTCCCGCGCCGAGTTCGGCCCTTGGCGCAACACGATCGTCCTCACGGCCGACGACGTGTGGCAGGGGGTGCATCCCGACGGAATCGGCAACCACACCAACCAGATGGAAGGCGTCGCCGACGCGATGTTCGCCCTGCGGCCCTGGCTGCGTCTGGAAAAACTCTACCTGGTGGACTACCCGGCCAACAGCGTCCGGCAAAAACCCGAGGCCGCGCGGGATCTGCAGAACATTCTCAATCGCGGAGCGATCGGGTTCACCTATCTGGGGCACGGAGGGATCTCCATCCTGGCCGACGAGAATCTCATGGATGTCAGCGTGATCGACAGGACCTTGGTCAACTCCAGGACCCCTTACCTTTTCTTCGCGGGCTCCTGCACGGTGGGGCGCAACGACGTCCCCGCGGTCCGGGGGTTGAGCGAAGCGATGGTTGTCGCGCCGGGCAAGGGGGCCGTCGCCGGGATCGCCGGTACGCGTCCGACCTATCCTGATGGCAACCAGAGGATCAGCGCCGAATTCTGGCGCAGGGTGGTGGATACCCTCGCTCCGGTCACGGTCGGCGAGGCGTTGCTCGGCTCCAAGGACGGAACGGGGGGCGGCTTGGTGCTTTCCTACTCCAACCAGGACGCCTACAACCTGCTGGGGGACCCCGCCATGGTCCTGTTGCCGGGCGGGATCCGTGTGGAACTGGACAGCATCCAGGACACCATTTCGGCTCTGTCCCGGATCCAGCTTCGCGGCGAGGCCGACAAGGCCGGGCGGTTCCATGCGCGCCTGGAGCTCCAACCCGACACCGACACCGCCGAACGGGCCTCCGACCAGCAGGCCTACCAGGTCTACCGGCCGTCACCGAGCCAGATGCTCGCCTTGCAGTCCAACGTCGTGGGCGATTCGTTGGCGGCGACCTTGCAGATTCCGGCGCGCATCGCCTTCGGCGACAGCGCCGTGCTTCGGGTCTACGCGTGGAACCCCACGACGCGCGGCGACGGAGGGACCGTGCTGGCGCCCCGCGTTCTTTTCGGTACCGATTCCACGGGAACCATCGAGTCCGAAGGTCCGGAAATCGCCGTGCGTCCCTGCGATTCGTCCTGGTCGGGAGGGGTGGCCTACGGCAAGAGCGCCAAGATCCCCGTGCCCTTCTGCATCGTCGTGGACTTGTTCGATTCGTCGGGCATCTCCTCCGAGTCGGGGCCCGACGAAGGCGTGGTGTTCGCCGTGCCGGGAGTGCGCGATCCCTGGCATCCCGATCTTCGGCAAGACGCCGATTTCCGTCGTGCATCGGCCCAGTTCGTGATCGATTCGTCGGCCATGAGCCCCGGGAACACCTATTCGTTCGACGTCTCGGCGCGCGACCTCATGGGAAACCTGGCGCGCTCGCGGGTACAGCTGGAAGTCACCGAAGACGCCGAAGTCTCCCTCTACGAGGTCTTCAACAGCCCGAACCCGGTGCGCGCCGGAGCGACGACCGCCTTCTTCTTCAAGCTCGCGGGCGAACCCGACACCAACGGCACGGTCGATTCCCGCATCCAGGCGAGCATCCGCATCCACACGCTGTCGGGCAAGCTGGTGCGGGTCCTGCGGACCGAACTGTCCAAGACCACCCAACCTCGCCCCCGCGCCGTCTGGGATCTGCGCGATTCGTTCGGGACTCCGCTGGCCAACGGGCTGTATCCATACACGGTGATGCTGCGCGCACCCAACGCGACCGGCACGGGGACGACGGAAATCGTCAGAAAAGGCGTGGTGGCGATTTCCCGCTGACCGCTCTCAGCCCACGGTTTCGAACCCGCCGCGGGTCGGAGCTGGGGCCACCTTGTAGGCCTTGTTCGCCTTGGCCATTCCAGGGTCTGGTTCCCCGAGTTGTTCCTTGGCGAGTTCGGCACGCGCCTGCATCTGCATCTGGCGCGCGCTCGCGGCCACCCTGAGGTCCTGCGGACTCGGGCTGGCCGGGGCCAGGGCCGCCTTTTCCGCCTGCATCGCGTTGCGGATCGTTTCTTCCGGCGTCCTGCCGGATGCGATCCTGATCTTCACCTCGCCCCCGGTGGCGTAGCGCTTGCCATCGGGGCCTTGTTCGTAGGTGAAGGTCGCGCCCCCCGCCGCGGCGCCCCCGGCCGCCGCCAAGTGGGCCTGTTCGTGGGCCACGACCTCCCGATTGCGGTTTTCCAGCCATTTCAGCCGCTTGTCTTCTTCCGATCCGGGCGCGACAGTCCGTTCTCCCGTTCGGGAGAGCGAAACGGAGGTCCCCTGGATGGCCATGTCGCCCATATCCATGAGTTTACAGTTTTTCGAGGCCTGGAGGGAGCTCTCGACGGGCAGAAAATCCGCTCGCGCGCCGGGGAAACCGAGCATATACTTCCCAGATCCGTTCCAAATTCTTGTCACCGACGCACATCCATCCAAAGAGGACATCGATGCTTCTTCGCTCCGTCGCTTCGCTTTTCGTCGCGTTCGCCACCGTGGCTTCGGCCGGGGCCATCGACGCGGTGCACGCCCCTTGGAACGATCTCCTGGCCGCCAACGTCAAGGGCGACCGGGTGGACTACGCCGGGGTGCTCAAGGAAAAGGACAAGTTCGAAGGTTATCTCAAGGCATTGGCGGATCTCGATTCCAACGCGGTCAAGTCGGCCTCCAAGGAAGAGCGCTCGGCCCTCTACATCAACGCCTACAACGCCGCTGTGTTCCAGCTCATCATCAAGAATCCCAAGCTGGGAAGCATCGCCCAGATGCCCGGCGACGTGACCGGCGCCAAGGTGATCATGGTGGGTGCCGAATCGCTCGCGGTCGCCGAAGTCGCCCGCAAGAAGCTGTTCGAAGGCAACCCCGACCCCCGGTTCTGGTCGCTCCTGTGCGACGGTTCGCTCGGTTCCGCGCCCATCGTCAACCAGGCGATCACCTCCTCGAACCTCGACCAGCTGGCCGAGGAGCGCACCCGCCTGTGGCTGGCCGACACCTCGCGCAACAAGATCGACGCCAAGCAGACCAAGGTCGCCCAGATCCCGTTCGACTTCTTCCGCTTCAAGCCCGAATTCAAGGGCTTTTCGGGCGGCATGCAGGGGTTCCTGAAGAAATACGGCCCCGAAGGCGTCGATCCGGACAAGAACCGTCCCACATTCTTCTACAACGGCGCCAAGAACTCCGTGGCTGTCGCCGCGCCCGCCAAGAAGGGCAAGAAGGGCAAGAAGTAGCGGCGCGCCCCGCGAGAGGGGTTCCAGTCAGTTCCTGACCAAGGCGGCCTCTTCGGCCGCCTTTTTCGTGTCCGTCCCGAAAGATCCGTGTCCCAGGACCGTCAGTTTTGGGATAATCGGCTCCGATTCGAGGTCGGAAAGAGGACGCGGAACGTCTCCCGTTCTATCTTACCCACTGGAAGTAGAATCGGAGGAGCCATTACCATGAACGGCATGTTCACAGACCGGGTGAAGAAGGTGATGCAGTTGGCTCGGGAGGAATCCGTCCGACTGGGCAACGATTATGTGGGGACCGAGCATCTACTCCTCGGATTGATCCGCGAAGGCGACGGCGTGGCGATCGCCGTGCTTCGAAACCAAGGCGTGGATCTGGAGGAGCTGTCCCGCTCCATCGAGAAGCAGATCAACACGTCCGGTGGCATGATGACCATCGGACAGATGATCCCCTTCACCCCGCGCGCCAAGAAGGTGCTCGAGATCGCCGCGCAGGAAGCGCGCGCGATGTCGCACAAGTACATCGGGACCGAGCACATCCTGCTGGCGCTCATGAAGGACAACGAGTCCGCCGCCGCGTCGGCCCTGGTCGCCGTGGGCGTGGACTACGACACCTGCCGCGAGGAGATCGACCGCGTGCTGCGCGGATCCGAATCCGGAGCCCAGCAACAGCCGGCTCCGGGCCTGCCCGAAGGCGCCCAGATCCCGGGCGCGGGCAAGAAGAAGAGCAAGACCCCGTTCCTGGACCACTTCGGACGGGATCTGACCGAACTCGCCAAGGCCGGCAAGCTCGACCCCATCATCGGCCGCGACGCGGAGATCGAACGCGTCATCCAGATTTTGTCGCGCCGCAAGAAGAACAACCCGCTCCTGATCGGCGAGCCCGGCGTGGGCAAGACCGCCGTGGTGGAAGGCCTCGCCCTCAAGATCGTGGAACGCAAGATCCCCGAGGTCCTGGAAAGCAAGCGCGTCGTCACGCTCGACATGGCCAGCATCGTGGCGGGAACCAAGTACCGCGGCCAGTTCGAGGAACGCCTCAAGGCCCTCATGGTCGAACTCCAGAAGAACGACAACGTCATCACGTTCATCGACGAGATCCACACCATCGTGGGCGCGGGCGGATCGGAAGGCAGCCTGGACGCGTCGAACATCTTCAAGCCGGCGCTGGCCCGCGGCGAGCTGCAGTGCATCGGCGCGACCACCTTCGACGAATACCGCAAGCACATCGAGAAGGACGGCGCCCTGGAGCGCCGATTCCAGACCATCACGATCGAGCCTCCTTCCGCCGACGAGACGGTGGAGATCCTCAAGGGGCTCAAGGAACGCTACGAGAAGCACCACAAGGTGGTCTACACCCTGGATGCCATCGAGGCCGCGGTCAAGCTTTCCGAACGCTACATGAGCAACCGGTTCCTGCCGGACAAGGCGATCGACCTCATCGACGAGGCCGGTGCCAGGATCCGTCTGTCCTCGCTCACGGTGCCGCCCTCCATCCGCGAACTGGAAGACAAGGTCGCCGAGGTCGTCGTCAAGAAGGAGCAGGCGGTCGCCGACCAGGACTACGAGGCGGCGGCGCGGTTCAGGGACGACCAGGAAAAGCTCCAGGAACAGCTGGCCCAGACCAAGGTCCAGTGGAAGGCGGAAAAGGGCAACGAGCGCCTGGAAGTCAACGAAGACATCATCACCGACGTCGTGTCCAAGATGACGGGGATCCCCATCTCCAAGGTCGACGCCACCGAGGGCCTGAACCTCCTGGCGCTGGAAGACGATCTCCACAAGCGCGTCGTGGGGCAGGAGCGCGCCATCGAAGTGGTCGCGAAGGCCATCCGGCGCAGCCGCGCCGGATTCCACAACAACCGCCGGCCCATCGGTTCGTTCATGTTCCTGGGACCCACGGGCGTGGGCAAGACCGAGCTTTGCAAGGCGCTGGCCGAAGTCATGTTCAAGAGCCAGGATTCGCTCGTGCGCATCGACATGAGCGAGTACATGGAGAAGTTCGCCGTTTCCCGTCTGGTCGGCGCGCCTCCGGGGTATGTCGGCTACGAAGAAGGCGGACAGCTCACCGAGAAGATCCGCAAGAAGCCCTACGCCGTGGTGCTGCTGGACGAGATCGAAAAGGCCCACCCGGACGTCTTCAACATGCTGTTGCAGATCCTGGACGACGGCCACCTCACGGACAGCTTCGGTCGCAAGATCAACTTCCGCAACACGGTGATCATCATGACCTCCAACCTGGGCGCCCGCGACATCAAGCGCGGGGGCCTCGGGTTCTCGTCGGGCGAATCCAAGACCGAATTCGAGCGCATGGAGCGCGGCGTGATGGACGAGCTCAAGCGCACGTTCAATCCCGAGTTCCTCAACCGCGTCGACGAAACCATCGTCTTCCACCCGCTCACCAAGCTGGATCTGGAAAAGATCATCGAGATCCAGCTCGCGGAAGTCCAGACTCGTCTGTCCGAGCGCAAAGTCACCCTGGTCCCGACCGCGTCGGCCAAGGAACTGCTCGTGGAAAAAAGCTTCGATCCGTTGTTCGGCGCTCGTCCCTTGCGCCGCAGCATCCAGAAATTGGTCGAAGACGCCTTGGCCGAGGACTTCCTGCGTGGGAAGTTCCAGGAAGGCGACACGATCCGGATCGAGCGGGATGGCGATGCCCTGAGCTTCCACCCCGAAGCAAAGTCCGCTTGACCGGTGCCTACGGGAGAAACTGCGCGTGACTAGTTTCTCCAATTCTCAAAAGTTTCACTCACTATGACGGGAATCCGCATGCGTCTTCTGCCCGCCTTGGCTCTGGGTTGGATCGCCACCTCAGCCGCCCAGGAAGCCGTCCTTCCTTCCTCCGCTCCGGAATTCGCCGGGCAGGTTTCCGGCGAACCCGAAACCTGGAGGGTCGACAGTGTCCGGATCGAGGGAATCAAGTCCATCGATCCTTCGGTCGTCCGTGGCGCCCTCAAGCTCGTCGAAGGCGACGATCTTTCCGTGGAAGCGTTGGAAGACCGCCAGCGGGAGAGCATCAAGTCGCTCATGACCACGGGGCTTTTGGGCGACGCGTCCATCGAGTTTTCGCCGCTGCCTTCGGGCGGGTTGCTGGTCGTCGCCAAGGTCGTGGAGCTTCCGCTGGCGGGCGCGGTGACGTTTTCCGGTCCCGACAAGGTTTCGGAAAAGGACCTGCGCGAGGTCGCCCGGTTGGGCGACGGAAGCGTGCTTTCCCAGGCCAACATCGAACGCGACCGGCAGGCCTTCCTGAAGCTCTACCGCGACAAGGGGTATCTGCTGGCGACGGTGGCGTCCAAGCGGTCGGAACCCGACGCCGCCACGGGCAAGGTTCCGCTCGAGTGGACGATCGAAGAAAAGAGCAAGGTCCGCGTCGGCAAGATCCAGCTGGCCGGACGCGAGCGCCTTTCGCGCAAGAAGATCCTCAAGGTCATGCGCACCAAGGAAAAGCGTTGGTGGCGTTCCGGCGAATTCCAGAAGGATTCGCTCAATGCCGACCTCGTGTCCATCGTCGACCTTTACCGCAAGAAGGGCTACCAGGACGCGCGGGTGGATTCCCACTCGGTGGTCTACCGACCTGACGGAAAACGTCTGGACATCAAACTGTCGATTTCGGAAGGCCGCTGCTACTATCGCGGACGCGTCTCGTTCGACGGCGAAGACGTCCTGAACGAACGCCAGCTCATGGCCCAGACCACGCTCGATTCGGGCGAGGTGCTGGACCAGACCAAGCTCGACGCCGAACTCCAGAACATCCAGATGGCCTATCGCGAGGAAGGCCGCCTGTTCGCCCAGGTGAACCCGGTCAAGACCTACCGCGACAGCGTCGTCGACATCCTCTACGTGGTCAAGGAAGGTCCTCCCGCCACGGTGGGCGAGGTGGTCATCGAAGGCAACACCAAGACCCGCGACAAGGTCATCCGTCGCGAACTGCGGCTGTTCCCCGGCGACCTGTTCCGCCAGAGCCTCATGATGCGGTCCTTCCGCGAAGTCATGCAGCTGAACTTCTTCGACAACGTGGTCCCGGACATCCGTCCGTCCAACCAGGACGGCGTGGTGGATCTCGTGTTCAAGATCGCGGAGAAGGAAAAGGGAACGGGGACGTTTTCCGCCGGCGGCGCCTACAGCCAGAGCGACGGCTTCGTGGGCACCTTGGGGTTGCAGATCCCCAACGTGATGGGAACCGGTCGCCGCGTCGACGCCAACGTGGAATACGGAAGCTACAAGAAGAGCACCAGCCTGGGCGTGACCGAACCCTATTTCCTGGACACGCCCACGCGCCTGAGCGTCAACGGATTCTGGACCCACCAGGAAGACCAGTACGACACGGCCTACGACTACATCTCGACAGGTTTCGGCATCTCGCTGGGGCGTCGCGTCAGCTGGCCCGACGACTACTTCGCGGTCGGCACCGGTTACGGATTCTCCTTGAACCGCTACCAGGGCGTGAATTCCGACAAGTCGGGCATCTTGCGCACCGACGGCCTGGAAAGTTCGCTTTCCTTCACCGTCACCCGCGACGACAAGGACCTCCCCTTGTTCCCGACTTCGGGAAGCCTGTTCCAGGTCAGCTACCGTCGCATCGGCGGGCCGCTGGGAGGAAGCTTCGACTACCACCAGGGTTCGGCCGTGGCCAAGTGGTGGTTCCCCACAGTCGACAAGTTCGTGTTGGGGCTGGAGGCGCAGGGCGGGATCATCGGCGGCGACATCATCCAGACCTCGTCGCTCTTCCGCCAGGGTGGATTGCTGGGATACCAGGGCAAGATGCGCGGCTACGACGCCGCTTCGCTGGGCCAGTATCGCGTCGGGCGCTCCTACCTGTCGGCCACCGCCGAACTTCGCTACCCGGTCGCCGACCAGTTGTTCTACCTGATCGGATTCATGGATGCCGGCAACGTGTTCGGCAAGGCCATGCGTTCGCAGATGGACCAGACCGTGACCTCTCTTCCCAATCCTTGGGAAGAAATCGACATGGGCAATCTCAAGCGGGATTGGGGATTTGGATTCCGTCTGAACATCCCGATGATGGGCATCCTGGGCTTCGATTTCGCCTGGGGCCTGGATGACGGGGAGGATGTCTACGGACAATCGATCCCGAATACGGGAATGCATCCGAACTTCACCATCGAACAACCTTTCTGAGGACACCAATGCGCATTCGCCACCTCGCCGCCGCCCTCCTGAGTGTCGCCTTCGCCGTATCCGCGGCCGAAACCCCTCTCCGCATCGCCGTCATCGATTCCAAGGCGTTGTTCGACGGATTCAAGGGCACCAAGGAGGCCCAGGACAAGTACGACAAGCAGGTGGCATCCTGGGAACAGGAAGTCGCCGACAAGCAGAAGGAGCTCGCGAACCTCAAGGAGAAGTTCGAGAAGCAGAGCCTGATGCTTTCCGACGAAAAGAAGAAGGACCTGCAGACCCAGTTCATGGCCAAGCAGGCCGATTACCAGAAACTGGTCCAGAGCCTCTACGGCAAGGACGGGCGCGTCATCAAGAAGAACGAGGAATTCACCGGCCCGATCATCCAGATGATCCGCGGTGTCGCCCAGAAGGTGGCCAAGGCCGAAGGATTCGAACTGGTGCTCGACAAGGCCAGCGGCGCGGTCTTCTACGCCTCTCGCGAAGACCTGGACCTCACCCAGAAGGTGCTCGACCGCCTGAACGCCGACTACGTCGGTTCCGCTCCTGCCGCACCTGCGGCCAAGCAGGAATCGTCCACTCCGGCCAAGTCGCCGGCTGCCGCACCGGCCAAGCCCTGATCCGGGGGAGCGATGCCGCTCCCTTTGCAACTCACCCTCTTCGAACTCCGCACCCTGTTGGGTGGGGAGCTCGAGGTCTGGGGCAACCCTCCCGCCCCCGTCTTGCGCGAACTCGCCGCCTTCGAGCATGCGGAATGGGGGAGTCTCGCGGTCCTTCCTGAACGCGCGACCCCGACTCGGATCGCAAAATGCCGTTCGGGCGTGGTCGTCGGTGTGGCCAACCAGATCCAGGATTGGATGCGAGGACGTCGTTCGACCGACGAACCTGGCTGGTTTCTGCGCGTCGACGATTCTTCGCGGGCATTGGTACGCCTGCTGGAAGGCCCTTGCCGACCACCCGACGACGATGACGATTGGCTCTCGAGCGCGGAAACAACCGGTAAATGGGGGGCGCAAGCCAGGACCGCCATGATCCACCGAGGGGCGCAAATCGAGCCCGGAACTTGGATCGGCCCTGGCGTGGTGGTGCATTCCCGGGTCCGGATCGGGACCGGATGCCGGATCGGCGAAGGTTCGATCCTGGGGGCGCCCGGGTTCGGGTTCGTCCAATTGGACGGTCGCGCGACGCCGCTGCCGCATTGGGCCGGATTGCAAGTCGATCCCGACGTGTGGGTGGGGCCCCAATGCCAGATTTCGGCGGGCCTGCTCGATCCCACATGGATCGGCTCCGGGGTCCGGATCGACGCCCAGGTCCAGATCGCCCACAATTGCCGCGTGGGCGCCCATTGCCTGATCGCCGGCCAGAGCGGCTTGGCGGGATCGGTCGAACTCGGCGAAGGCTGCGTGATCGGTGGCCAGGTCGGTGTCTCCGACCACGTGGTGCTAGGGCCAGGCTGCCGGGTCGCCGCCCGCGCCGGGGTGACCAAATCCTGGCCTGGCGGCGTGACGCTCCGTGGGTTCCCCGCACGGACCCAGATGCGGGGGTGAGCCCGTCTCCATCGGAAAGGGCTGTGGGCTCGATAATCTGACCAGGACCGATCGGCCCCACTTCATCGCTTCCAATGGAATCGGAGTACAATCCTGCTTGGAACGGTGGAATCAGGCGAGGCTTCGCTCCATCAGAGGTGGAGAAATTGGGTCGATGAAACTACCTTGCAGGTTGCTTCGCCGAGGAAGACTCGTCTCCTGCCGTACTCCGTTGGTGAACAAACTTGAGCTGTTGCTTGTGGAAATTGCATGCAAAATGGACGGATCGGTCCTAATGTATCGTCGCCGACCTTTCTTGGAGAAGGATCTCTCATGTTTCGTGCGTATTTCAGCCAGACCCATTTGCTCAACGGAGGTGTCATGAAGACCGGTAAAGCGATCGCCTTCCTGGCGCTGTCGTTGGTCTCCGTTTCCCAGGCCGCGATCAAGAACTTCACGGTTTCGGCGACGGCGGGCAGAGGTACGCACCAGACAATCCAGGCTGCCGTCAACGATTGCAGCAGCGAAGATGTCTGCACCATCAATCTGGTCGACGCCACCTACACGATCCATCGACCGATCTGGATCGAAGGGAAGTCGCGCATCACCATCCAGGGTGCGACCGCGACCGGAGCTCGGCCTGTGCTGAGCTACCCTAAAGACCTTCTTACCATGGTCACCAACCCATTGAGCGGCACGAAGGTGACCGCCAATGTTCGCAAAGTTTTTACGCTTCCCTACCTCGTCGAGGCGAACGGGAAGCCTTGCGCCAACGATGCGGGCACGGGCTGCACAGTCGATCCCGATCGTCCTGCTGGTTGGACAATGTGGCCATACAAAGCTGCGACAAAAACACCGACACCAATCAGTGACGTTGGTGATAAGAGCGATACTTCAAACGTCTATTCAACTAGCGGTTTCCAGCGTAATGGGATGTTCGTGGTCGAGAAGTCCGTCGACATTACCTTTCGCGGCCTTTCATTGAACGGCGTTCAGCCCACATATTTTGTGAACAGAGAGATCTGGTCACAGGAACATGATGTGATGTTTGGATCGGTGGGTGTGAATTCCATGCAGTCGCTTCGAACCACCGTCCAGGATTGCGAAGTCAAGAATTTCTTTGCGGGTTTCTACATCAACGGACGCAACCCTGGCGGCACCTACGGCCAGGCCAATCCCGACGACCTGGACCTGACCAACATCGTGCCGCTTTCCCGCTTTGGCAAGTCGGGTGACCATACCTTCGAAAAGAATTTCGTCCACGA
>ENA-UPSM01005243-UPSM01005243.1-activated-sludge-metagenome-genome-assembly--contig:-NODE-5243-length-12912-cov-5.147702_pt1 | contig 12912 bp, 6 predicted proteins | sample MGYA00238181_ERZ773283 | MGnify/ENA primary metagenome ERZ773283 (study PRJEB29023, sample SAMN05720199) | activated sludge metagenome | isolation source: Anaerobic digester | place: Japan... | reverse complement strand
TTCTTATCTTCAAGTCTGAGAGTAATTTCTCCATTATCCCCCGGTTCTATTGAGGCATATGCATAAAGATTTATCGATGCATTAAGGATAGCTCCTCCAAATATGTCGGAATATGGTGATACATCAGTTCCACCTCCGGCAAGGCCTAACCTGAGGGGGGCTTTACTTCTTACTATCATCTTCAGAAATTTTTCTGTAAATATCTAAAATTACTGCTGTCATTTTATCCCATGAATATTTTTTCTTTTCCTCTCTGATGTAACTGGTAAAGTCAATAGAATTTCTCTCAGAATAGAAACGGGTTATAGCATCGGCAATTTCAATCGGGTCGGGTTCAACAACATATCCGCATTTTCCACCGGGAACAATTTCTTTCAACCCTCCCACCTTAGTTACTATCATGGGTATTTCAAAGTGGTATGCTATCTGGGTTACTCCGCTCTGTGTGGCACTTTTGTAAGGTTGAACTACCAGATCGCAGGCAGAAAAGAACAGTGCCACTTCATCGTCATTTATAAACCTGTTGAACAGAAAAATATCATTTTGCAGTTTTTCTTCTTCAATGAGTTTTCTATAAGGCTTTTCGTCTTCATAAAACTCGCCAGCAACTATCAGTTTTGTCTCAGTGTATTCTTCTCGCACCCATTTGAAAGCTTTTATAAGGATGTCCAGACCCTTGTAAGGTCTTACAAAACCAAAAAATAGGATATAATTGAAAGAGGGATCCAATCCGAGCCGGGTAAGTGCTTCCTTTTTTTCTATTTTCTGGCCGAAGTTATCGAATAGCGGATGTGGTGTCAGATACACCGGTATATTGCTCCGAAACTTCAGCAGGTCGGTTTTTACCGTTTCTGACATCACAATAGCACCGTCAACAGATTTAACGAAATAATTAGTTAAGAATGTGTCGCCCGGACGTTTTTCGTGTGGTATAACATTATCGAAGATTGCAATGATTTTTGTATGCCGGTTCGACTTTGCCATGCGTGCTATGGTTCCGAAACATGGTGCCATAAATGGCAGCCAGTATTTGAAAATGAGGATATCAGGCCTGGTCTTCTTGATTTTCAAGCCATTAATTATCCATGTAAACGGATTGACAGAACTCATCCTTCTTTCTATTTTAAGGTCAGAAGGAGCCGGAGCTGATGAAAACTGTGATTTACCCGGGAAAAGAAATGAAGGGTATTGTGTCGTAAAAGTTATTATGGAAACGTCATGACCTTCAGACTGAAACTGACGTGCAAGGCGTTCGTTGTATGCTGCCAGTCCGCCCCTGAATGGATAAGCAGTACCTGCAATAATGATTTTCATAGCATAAAAATACAAAACTCTGCTTACCCTGAGTGATAATTGGATGAAAAATTGCTAAAATCCAGGGCAGGTCATATTATTGGTTTTCACCACTGAATAATTATCATAAAGAAGGCCCGGTAATTTTGCCTGTCCAATAACATGCTATGGGACACAATAAAAGCAGATAAAAAATCAATGAGTATGTATAAATGTGCCCTTCAGAATGTTATTTCTGGTAAACTCAAATATTGAGCAACAATTTCAGTTACCGGAATTCACATTATTGTATTTCTCTTTAAATCTCCTGGTAAGTTGTTTATGTTTATTATCAAGGCTTATATTTCTTCCTGTGATGAATGCAAGTTCCACGTTGTTGGTTTTCATGTCGAGAAGGTCGCCTGTCGACACCACTATGTTGGCATCCTTACCAGGTTCAAGGGAGCCTGTAACATCATCTATACCAAGTATTTTCGCATTATTGAGTGTGACAGTTTGCAATGCTTCTTCTTTTGTAAGGCCATAAGCAACTGTTTGTCCAGCTGCAAAAGGCAGGTTGCCATAAGCCATTGAGGAATATGTAAGGCCTGTAAGTATGCCTTCCTTCATAAACATTGCAGCCAATTTGAAGGGCATTCTCACGTCGCTATGCTCGTATAATGGGAGGCTAAGAGGGTTAGCCACAATAACGGGTATATTGTTCTCTTTCAGGAAATCTTTCACTTCCCATGCTGATTCGGTTGCATTTGCAAGAACTATCTTTTTCACTCCATAGCGTTTAGCAAACGAAACTGCCGCAATAATTCCTTTTGCATCCTGGGCGTTGATAAAGAGTGTCTTCGAACCGTTAAAGAGTCCTCTCATTGCTTCAAGCCTGAGGTTTGTCTTTTCAGGTTTTTCAACTGCTGCATAAGCCACTGCATCGGTAAATATTTTTTCCAGCTGTTCAACACTTCTTTCGTATGACGACTGGGCTGATGCTGCTGTTGTTTGCGCTTCTGTTACAAATGCCTGCCGGCCTGTTGCTTCAGCTCTTCTGGGCCAGCCAAGTATGAGGCCATTATCAGGCCGGTATGCAGCATCTTTCCAGTTCCATGCATCGAGCTGTACAACACTTGCCGTACCGGGAAGAAGTGTTCCCTGTGGGGTTATCTGTGCAATAAGGGTTCCATTGGAGCGTATCACCGGAATAACGTGTGAATCGGTATTATAGGCAACAATTGCCCTTACGTTGGGGTTCAGGTCACCCAGCTCCCTGCTGTCGACAGTAACGTCAACTCCGCTTATCTCTACCAAGCCGAGAGTTGTATTTGGCAGAATAAGTCCGGGATAAACATGTTTTCCTGTCACGTCAATCACTTCATAGTCACGTCTGTCGAGCCTGCTGTCAGATGCTTTACCGACAAATGTAATTTTACCTGCCGAAAAAGCTATAATGCCGTTCTCAATTACTTCGCCGGTTCCTGTATGGATGGTACCACCGGTAAGCATAACCGGTTTTTTCTGCGGTGGTGCCACAACTGGACTCTGAGCTCTTGCCTGAAAAATGCAAGCTATTGCTATTGAGATTATTACAGAAAATATAACTTTTGTTTTCATCGTCTCGGAAAATTAGAGGTTGCTGATTGTGATGGCTGCTGTGATTCTCTGAGAATGTTTGAAATGATTCTGTTTCTGTCATTTGCAATTTGTTCTCTGATCCGGGCGTCAATATCTTCGTCGAAATATATTACACCATCTACCATTGTTTTATTTGCCCGGGCGTATATTGAAAGCGGGTTATCTGTCCACAAAACCAGGTCAGCGTCTTTACCGACTTTTATACTTCCCATACGGTGGTCGAGATGGAGTATTTTAGCCGGGTTGAGTGTTACAAGTTTAAGTGCTTCTTCTTCAGGTATGTTTCCGTATTTGATTACTTTGGCGGCTTCCTGATTAAGTCTTCTACCCATCTCGGCGTCGTCGGAATGGAGGCAGGTAAGGATACCCTGGCTGAGGAGCATCGACGCATTATATGTTGTGCCTTCATACACTTCGTATTTATAATCCCACCAGTCGGAGAACACAGAAGCAGCTGCCCCGTGTTCCTTAATCTGGTCTGCTATTTTGTAGCCTTCATTAAAGTGAATAAGAGTATTCACTTTTACGCCGAATTCCTGGGCAAGGTTCATAATCATTGCACCTTCCGACTGCACATAGGTGTGGCACACTATAAAACTTCTGCCTTCAAGCACATCGACCAGTGCATCGAGTTCAAGGTCGCGGCGCGGTGGTATTTTCCCAACCCTTTCTGAAGGTTTGAGAGCATTCCAGGTCCTCCATTCCCTGTTATAGTCAACAGCCCGCTGATAGGCATCACGTATAATCTGTTCCACCCCCATCCTGGTATTGGGATAGCGGGTAGTGGTACGCTTAACATTTTCTCCGAGTGCATGTTTCAGGAAGCCTACCTGTCCTTCAACTTTGAGTTCTTCGGCAGGTCTGCCCCACCGGTGTTTGATTATAACCGATTGTCCACCAATGGGATTTGCAGAACCGTGCAGAATATGTGCAGCTGTTACGCCGCCTGCCAGTTGGCGATAGATTGAAATATCCTCGGGATCAATTACATCGCTGCAACGTACCTCTGAAGTAATTGCCTGTCCCATCTCATTTGTGGCATCGAGGGCGATATGTGAATGTTCGTCGATTATTCCCGGTGTAAGATGCATTCCTGTTGCGTCTATGACTTTTGCTCCGGGAGCAGAAAGGTTCCTGCCAATTGCAGCAATTTTGCCTCCCTTAACAAGAACATCCGTATTTTTAAGTATGCCTTCCTTTTCATTCGTCCACACTGTTGCATTGCGGAACAGAACATCCTCCTGCTCTGGAGGTTCTATCCATCCATAGGGAGAAAACGGATAAGGAACAGGTCCGGGTTTTATCACAGGTGGTGAGGGCCTTTTCTGTCTGGTATCAGGTTCAAAATCCCTGCTTACGAATGTTGCCTTCCAGTTGACCCATTTTCCGTTGTCGAGCTGACCCTTTCCGGTCAGGTCGTTTCCGGATATGTATCCTGGCAGCCTGTAACGTATTTTCTGTCGTTCAAAGGTTATGCTAACAAGGTCTTTTTCAAGTTCAAGCGTAAAAGTTGCTCCTCTTATTTCAGTAGTGTCATATAGAAGCTTAACTGCAGGTTTATCAAATGTCCCTGAAAGAACCATTTTATATTTTTCTCCATCGACCTGCAGGTCGTAAGTTCCTCTCAGGTCCTTTAGCCGGAGGTCAACAAACCTGTAAGGGACACCCTGCACCCAGTGCTCGTAGATTACGCAGTCGTCGCTGAAAATGTTGCCTGATGTAATCAGGAAGTTTGCAATCATATTTTTCTTTATAGCACCCACAAGGTCGGCTGCTCCGATTAATGAAGCCGGGGTATATGTCAGAGCTTTGAGAGCCTCTGTTTCAGGTAATCCGTATTTAATTGCCTTTCTGAGGTTTGCAAGAAATGATGAGCGCTGGCGGAGGTCTGCCGATGTAATGGTGAAGGGTATACCTGTTGAAGCAATCATAGAAAGGTTCGACGGAGCAAGTTCGTAGTGTTTAAGGGTTGTGTAAGCCACCCTTGCCGCATCATAAGGATCCTTTACATCGGGGGCTTCGGGGAAGTTGACAGGTATAATAAGTTTCATACCTGTTTTCTTTACATCGCTGAGTGCCTGGTATTCGTCGCCTGCACCTTTAATTATATAGTTAATGCCGAATTCTTTTGCTATCCTGTCTGCCCGCATTATTTCAAGTTTATTTCTTACCTCCATCACCTGTGGCAACGAAAGGTTTGCAAGGTAAGCTTCGATATCCTCATCGTGCAGGTAGCCGGGTGGAAGTTGTTTATACCACTGGGCGTCGTAATTAAACTGTCGCAGGAGGGCTATAATACCGAAGAGGGAAGCCGGGTAGAGGTCGGACGAGCGTCCCCGGTTAAATGAGTAGTTGGCTGTTGCACGGTTTTTGAGCATCACACTATTTGCTTTACCGTCGCCCGTTGTCACAAGGGCTGATGTTCCTCTAGCAAGGCCATCGGCTTTGAAAGTTACAACGGCGCCGAACCCGGCCTGCCGGTATTCTCCTGCAGAGCGTGAGTCGGGTATAAACTCATCTGCAACGTTAAATGAAGCTTTGATGCCTTCATTCCAGTAATCAGCCACACGGGCTTCAGGTTCAGGCTGCTGTGCCGCCTGCCTTCCGGTTTGCTGTTGAACCGCAACCAGCCTTGCCATCTGTGAAGCATCACCAGAGGTTGTCTGCTGTACCCTGATGCCATAGTTGGGAGCATACACATCCACAAAGGATGGATAGACAGTTTTTCCCGTAAGGTCGATTATTACTGTGCCGGGAGGAAATGAAAGGTTTTTACCTACGGAAATTATCCTTCCCTCCGACACAAGGAAATCAGTATTTTCCATAGTAGTCTGATAATCAACCACTACTTTTGCATTTCTGAATCCGTAAACTTCCGGCCTTCTGTCGCTTACCCCTACAACAGGAGCATAATCCTGCTGGGAATTGACTGCAATAGATATAAGCCAGAACAGGAAGAGCAGTTTAATTCGCATAACAATTCAATTTTAAAGAGATCTCAGGTTTGTTTTTAAAAATATTAAGATCAGGTTACTCAGGGCTAAAGATATAAACATAGATGTTCGGTTATTCATTTACAGAGTTAAAAAGAATTAAAGTTTTTTGGCCGGGTAACCATGTCGGCAAGATAAACTATTGATTTAAATGAGATACCCGAATGAAGAGAAAGGCCTGTTTCGCATGTTCTGCTGGTTGAATATCCGTGTTTCACGGTTGATGGTATCTGCTGTTTGAGGTTTCTGAGTCCGTAAGCATTGAGTTCAGGATTAAAGAATCCTTTGTCACCGGCAAATCCGCAGCAGTTTGTCTCCGGTACAATCACTTCTCTGGCGCATAAACCGGCAAGTTCGATAAGTTTCTTATCCAGACCCATTTTCTTCATGCTGCATACCGGAAATACTGCAATAGTTTCATTGACAGGCGTTATATCAAGGTAAGGCAGAAGGAACTCCATAATAAATTCCACAGGTTCATAAAGTCTGATTCTGTCGCCGAAATTTTCTCTCATGGTAAAAAGGCACGGGCTCATATCGCATACAACAGGGTATTCACCATTATTGCTTGCCCTGATAAGTGCGTTTTCAAGCTCATTTGATTTTGCCATTCCGGCTTCGACAAATCCCTTACTCAGAAACGGCATGCCACAACAAAGGTTATTCAGTTTTTCAGGGATGATAACATCATAGCCTGCTTTTATCATCAGCGAAATCATTTTCTCCGAAAGTTGTTTTTCATGGTGGTGGTCAATAGATACGCCCATTGTGCGGTTTATACAAGAAGGGAAGTATACAGCCTGCCGTGTACTTTTACCCGGACGAACAGGAGTCTTGATTTTATTTGCCCCGCCGGGAAGATAAGGATTCCATTGAGGAAGAGTATTTAACGATATTTTTCTCAGCCCCATGGTAGCGTATTTCATCACTCTGGTTCCAAATAGCCTGTGTTTAAGGTAAGCTCCTTTGAGAAAGAGTCTGCCGAATGCTGTAACAAATGCAAGATTTTTTGCGATGGCTTCTGCCATTTTTTTTGCCATGATGGATCTTTCAGAGCGCAGTTTTTTAATGAGTTTTCCGGTGTCTATTTTTACAGGGCAGTTTATTGCACACAGGCCATCGGCGGCGCATGTTGTTTTACCATGATATTCAAATGATTTCGCCAGGGATGCCAACAGATGGGGCTGGTGTCCGCTCTTTCTGAGGTATTCCATTTCTCTGTATACAACTACTCTCTGCCGCGGGGTAAGCGTAAGTCCGGCCGATACGCATGAGGGTTCACAGAAGCCACACTCTATGCATTTATCAATTGTTTCGTCAACAGCAGGAATGGTTTTAAGATTCCTGAGGTGGATTTCCGGGTCATCGTTGAGAATAACTCCTGGGTTAAGGATATTCTGAGGATCGAAAATCTCCTTAATCTTCTTCATCACCTCATATGCTTCTTTGCCCCACTCTTTTTTCACAAACGGAGCCATATTCCGTCCGGTTCCATGTTCTGCCTTCAGTGACCCGTCGTACTTATTAATAATTAAATCTGCCACTTCGTCCATCAGACTGCGGTACCGTATCTTTTCATCCTCTGCGGAGAAATCCTGACTGAGTACAAAATGAAGGTTTCCTTCCAGAGCGTGGCCGTAAACAACAGTGTTATCGTAACCATATTTTTCCAGAATTCTATGAAGGTCGGTAACAGCTTCACCGAGCCTGTTTACTGGCACCGCAATATCTTCGATGATAACGGTTGTACCTGGTCTTCTCATAGCGCCTGCCGACGGGAAGAGACCTTTCCGTACTTTCCAGAGTTCCTCATATTCTTCAGGTACATCAGTAAATTTAAATGGTATCTCTGACGGGATATTTCTTACTTTTCCGAGTACATCTTCGATTTGTTTATCCAGCTCCTCTTTTGATGAGGCTGTTGTTTCAACCAGCAGGGCTGATGCTTCAGGGCTAATTTTTTTAAGGAAGACGGGCATTCCTGGTTCATTCTCCACCGACCGGAGGCCGTTACGGTCGATAAATTCAACTGCTTCCACAGGCATTTCAGAAAGAAAATTAACTGCCCTGCAAGCTTCAGAAACCCCTGGAAATATCATTAGTGAACTGGCTCTGAAAGGTTTAACATAAACTGTTTCGAGAGTAATTTCAGAGATAAAGCCCAGAGTACCCTCGGAGCCAATCATCAGGTGTTTTATTATTTCGAATGGGTCAGTGAAATCAGTTAAAGCGTTAAGTGTATATCCGGTAGTATTTTTAAGTCTGTATTTAAATCTGATTCGTTCAGCAAGTTTCTCATTGGATTTCACCGATTCAGAAAGCTGAAGAATTTTATTGACCATTTCCCGGTGAGAAACAAGAAATTCTTTCCTGCTCTGTTCATTGCCTGTGTCAAGTATTGTGCCGTCGGAAAATATGATCCTGAGGTCTTTTACGGTGCTGTAGCTTGTACCTGCTGCCCTGCTTCTGAGTCCGCTTGCGTTGTTTGCCACTATTCCGCCAATTGTTGCAGCGTCAATAGATGCTGGGTCAGGGCCTATTTTCCGCTGGTACCTGGCAAGAATTGAGTTTAATTTTCCTCCGGTGAGTGCTGGCTGGACGGTTATTGTTCCCGCATCTTCTGAAATGCTATATCTGTTCCAGTATTTATCGGAAATCAGAACCATTACTGAATCAGTAACTGCCTGTCCCGAGAGGCTTGTACCTGCAGCCCTGAAGGTTACTGCCACTCCGTAGCGTGATGCTTTCTGAAGAATTAAAGAGACTTCTTCTTCGCAAGCTGGTTCAATAACCATTCGAGGAATCAGTCTGTAGAGGCTGGCATCTGTTCCATAGGCAAGTGTGCGCAGGGAATCGTCGAAAGCTTTTGATTTTCCAAGCCTTCCAAGTATTGATGAGTAAAATTCCTTAAAAGCATCAGGCATAAATGCAAATAAGAATCTTTAAAGATTATCAGGTCTGTAGGCGACGCTGGCACGGCCATATGAGCAAAGCATGGCGTTACCGGCGAATGACTTATACTCTTTTGCCTGGCAGGTGCCGTCGAGAATGCTTTTAACACATGCAGCCTGATCGTTGATGAAATCGGAAGAGACCGGAGTGCCGTGACCCGGCAATAGTGTTGTGAATTCATTCAGCCGTTTCTGCTGTTTCTGAAGCGTCTCGAGATATTTGTGCAGCGGCAGGCAGTTCTGAAGGAAAAGCCATACCAGCATATTGTTATTGTCGCCGCTGAAAAGCAGTTTGTTTTCAATATCGAGCAGGCATATGCTTCCAGGAGTGTGTCCAGGTGTTTCCATTACCTGTATGCGCCGGCCTCCAAGGTTGAAAGTGCGTCCTTCCGTCACAGGAATGTATTTTGTGTCGTAAGGGGTCCCTTTGTATTTCTCCTCTTCGCGTGGCTCGCTCCCCTGGGTCATGTTTCCTGCTGAACGTGCTCTTGCCTCAGGCTGGTTAAACTGCTTTGCTGCCAGAATATCGGCTGGATGCATAAAGACCTTTTCAAACTGGTAGTTTGCACCTGAATGGTCGGGATGGCCGTGGGTATTTACTACAATCAGCGGTTTGTCAGTAATCTTTTTCACCGTTGCAGCAAGGTCAGCAACACCCAGACCTGTATCGACCAGCAGGGCACTGTCTTTTCCAACAACAAGGTACATATTATCGGCACCATGGTCGCCAATTATCCAGACTCCTTTGCTGTATTCCTTTACTGAAAACCACGGTTCTGTCTGGTTGATACGTTCTGTTCCGGGTTTATTCCCGATGCCGGCGGTAATTAATGCCACCGGCATAAGGAAAATCAGTATAACAAAAGGTATGAAATTTGCCCTTTTCATGGCTTCAGTTCATTTATTTTCACCTTTGGTGCAAGTGCCATGCTTTCCTTCTTCACAGTAATGTTCTTTGGAAGAGTGAACTGTCCGGTGAGCCTTATGTCGGCCGAAGAGGCACCAACCTTAACTGTATATTTTCCTGCATCAGCAATCCATGAAGATGTAGCTTCATCGAATGATGCCAGCGACATCTGGTCAAGGACAAATGTAAGTGTCTGTGATTCACCCGGCTGAAGCAAGCGTGTCTTTGCAAATCCTTTGAGTTCGCTTTCAGGTTTATGCAGCCTTACGGCTGGTGCCGACAGATAGAGCTGGACAACCTCTTTTCCAGCAACGTTACCAGTGTTCTTGACATTCACCGTTACAGTAAGGCTTTTGTTAAATGTGTTTGAACTCAGCTTAAGGTTTGAGTATTCAAATGTTGTATAGGAGAGTCCGTAGCCAAACTCATAAGAGACAGGAACTTTGAAGGTGTTATAGTATCTGTATCCCACATAGATACCTTCCTCGTAAGTAACTTCTGATGCACGCGGACGCATAAATGCTGAGATCATGTCCTGTTCTCCCTGTTGCTGCTGAGGCTGAGTCTGTTCAATGACTTTACCCGGAAAGTTCTTTGCTGAAGGCACATCTTCGTATTTTACCGGGAATGTAGAGGCAAGCTTTCCTGAAGGATTGACTTTTCCAGTGAGAATATCGGCTATGGAGTTACCTGTTTCCTGACCGCCCTGCCATGCCAGCAGTATAGCATCAGGATAGTTTTTCCAGCTGGCTGTTTCTATTACGCCTCCCACATTGAGAATAACGACAACCTTTTTGTTTTTAGAGTGGTAAATCTCCGAAACGGTTTTTATAAGGTCAACCTCAGCATCGGTGAGATAGAAATCGCCCTTTTCGGCCTGGCGGTCACGACCTTCACCTGAGTTTCTTCCAATCGTTATCAGGGCAGCATCGGTTACGTTTACCATACTGTTAACAAGATCTGCATTGACAGCCAGTTCGGGAACAGGGATTGTTCCCATCATAAACCCGCGGCTTCTCGGTCTGCCTTCTTTAGCAGCCTTAAGGTATGCATCGTACATGTTCATAAGGTTGTCATTCAGGGTGTAACCTGCATTACGCAGTCCTTCTACAAGAGAAACACTGTATGCTTCATTCACATCGCCGCTTCCTGTTCCGCCGGTAATAATTTCATATGAAGTATTTCCGAAGGCTGCAAGTTTTTTGATCTCAGATGAAAATGGAAGGGCGCCACCGTCATTTTTCAGAAGGACCATTCCCTCCGTTGCAGCCTGGCGAGTGACCAGTGCGTTGGCTTTGAGATCGGGTTTGTTGGAAAATTTGTAGCCCTTAAATCTTGGCGTCTGAAGTATAATATTGAGAATCCTTTCAACATTTCTGTCGAGCACCTGTTCGCTGAGTTTACCTGATTTAACCGCTTCGAGGATAGCCTGTGACTGATTTGGGTTCCCGGGCATCAGAAGGTCGTTACCGGCTAACATCATGGCAACAGCATCTCTGCCGCCAAACCAGTCGGTCATTACAAAGCCTCTGAAACCCCAGTCATTCCTGAGAACCTTTGTTATAAGGTCGTGATTTTCCGGTGCATAAGTTCCATTGATAAGGTTGTATGAAGACATTATGGTCCATGGCTGAGCTTCATTGACGACAATGCCGAAACCTTTAAGGTATATTTCGCGTAATGCCCTCTGGCTTACAATTGTATTGAGAGAATTTCGATTCGTCTCAGCGTTATTAGCAGCATAGTGTTTTGCAGAGGTACCAACACCATTTGACTGAATGCCTTTGATAATTGCTGCTGCCATTTTACCAGTCACAAGCGGGTCTTCGGAGTAATATTCAAAGTTTCTTCCGCACAGTGGGTTTCTGTGGATATTCATTCCCGGGCCAAGGATAATATCCACGCCATATTCAAGCACTTCCTTTCCCATTGCCTGACCCACTTTGTTAACGAGGTCGACATCCCATGTTGATGCCAGAAGTGTTGCTACGGGGAAAGCTGTGCAATAATAGGTATTGGGGTCGTTTGGACGGGTAGGGCTGATTCTCAGTCCGGCCGGGCCGTCAGCAACCACTATTGAAGGAATTCCAAGCCTGGGAACTGCATGTGTAGAACCCGCAGCACCCGGGACAATGTCCTGTGTTTCACCTATCACCGGAGCTTGCTGCTGTTGCTGCTGTGGCCGTTGCTGTTGCCCCTGTCCTCCCGTTGGGGGAGCACCCGGCATCCTCATGCCTGCTCCAACAACAATTGAAACCTTTTCTTCAAGAGTCATGGCAGAAACCACCTTCTTCACAGGGTCTTTACCAAGCTGTGGAAGCTGCTGTGCAAATCCATCAAAAAATATTACAACTGCAACTAATAATACAATAAGTTTCCTTTTCATAACAATGTGATTTTTAATATTTTATATGTTATTAATTATCAAAACATTACTTGTATTGCAAATTTAAGCATCTTTTAAATACCGCTTGCCCAATTTTTTAAACTTATTACCTCTCCTGTTTTCGACCTCACTTTTTCAATACCCTCTATCCCCGTAGCATGGGAGAATTATCTGGTTGGGTTACAGGCTCCTTTTCTTTAGTGTTGCCAGGAAGGGCAAAAATTATATAAAGTCCGGTGGACTTATTTGAACAGCAGTGGTGCAAATTCTGAAAGGTATATTCTCCAGTTTGCCCATGTATGGCCTCCGGTGCTTTCGCGGTAAAAATATTTGAAATTATGTTTATCCAGGAAATTACGGAAGTTTACCACGCTTTGATACAGAAAATCATCTTTCCCGCATCCAATCCAGTAGAGTTTGTAGCCGCTCTTTTGAAGGGCAATCAGTTTGCTTTCCCTTTCTTTCTCGAGCTCTTCAACATTCTGGTCTCTCTGTCTCAGGTTCATTAGTCCCATGCTGAAAACGCCTATATAACCGAACATACCGGGATTATCGAATGTGATAGTCTGGGTATGGGCACCTCCCATTGAAAGTCCGGCAATTGCAGTATTGTCTCTTCCTGTAAGTACTCTGTAATTCTTTTCAATGTATGGTTTTACATCCTTTACCAGATGTTCTTCAAACTTTCCGGCATATCTCTGATATGCTTCGAGGCTCTGCATGTCCTGTGCCGGTACAGGTGGCACCTCGTTCTGAGCTCCA
>ENA-UPSM01005235-UPSM01005235.1-activated-sludge-metagenome-genome-assembly--contig:-NODE-5235-length-12932-cov-5.671507_pt1 | contig 12932 bp, 4 predicted proteins | sample MGYA00238181_ERZ773283 | MGnify/ENA primary metagenome ERZ773283 (study PRJEB29023, sample SAMN05720199) | activated sludge metagenome | isolation source: Anaerobic digester | place: Japan... | reverse complement strand
AATTCTGCTTTTATCGATTAATATAAGGGTTTTCTATTGGATTTTCCCGACCTCGAATGATCTCTGGCACAAGTCAACCTATTACAAGAGTATTTTGCGAGATTTATGAGGCAAGATGCTTTGAAAAAAATTTGTCACATAAGATGATATTAGAAAGAAAGAATAGCGATCAGATTATTTTTAATGAAACAAAAAAATTAATTATAATAACTAAATATAATTAGTTATTATTTGAAGTATAAAATTATATATATCTTGTTTATAAAGAAATATATTTATCTATTAGAATTAATTGGTGTTCGCTAGTACTTCTTCAAGTATTTTTATAGCCATTCCACGTTGCAAAATATCATGAAAGAATTGATTCTTATAATTCCGAAGGCAATTATAACAACTCGTTTCTTCGCCGCATTCGCAATTACTGACTTTCGCTGATGCTGATTCAAATACTTTCCTTAGACTATTGCTAATTCTATCGACGTGACCAGCTCCGCCTGGCACAGTATCAAATAAAATGAGATGAGGGGATTCATGAAAGTCTCGATAATATAATGTTCCATCGATATCGTCTCTACGAATTCCCAATTCTTCGCTTGCACCTTCTAGAATTGCATACAAAGTCGAGAGCATTGGAGCTTGATCATATCTTGGTCCTTCAAACTTCAATTCTAAAACATTCGTCATATAACGATGCCCCAGATGATAAGATTGAGTCTTCCCTGAGCATTCCTTTTGTGTGAAAGGATTCTTGTGCTTTTCAAATCTTTTGTTTCCATTTTGTGAGAAATCTACCACTTGAGCCCAGCCACAGACATCACAAACATCGAACCCCTTTCCATAACCATTATTTACCAATGCCATCCATCCGTGGGGTGAAACAGCTTTAAATATTTTAATTCTTGAATTTGTAAAATCAGTGTCTTCTTCTAGTACTTTCTCCTCGAGTTGTTTTGTTTGTGGGGACATATATTCAGTAAAATAAGTCCTACTCGCATAAGTATGTTGAGGAGGATTTTCTCCTGGTGTAGAAGTCTTATTTGCGGCAACAAATCCTTGCTGTGGAATTATAAACTTTCCCTTAAGGTCTGTATTATGAGAGTCAGTAAGAGAAGCTCCGCATGAACAGCTGAGTGGAATTTCTTTGGCGCTATACCCCCAAAAGAATCTTTTGCATTGTTTGCAAACTACATAATGGATTTCTTCCCATCTTCTATTGGGAAGTAAACGTAATCCTTGGCTTCGCCAAATTCGTTTTCCGGCAACAATTTCACTTCCAGGTGCAAATTCGGAAATTGCGATTCTTAAATCTCGCTCAAGTTGGATTTTTCGAGCATCATCTATTAATAAATGTTCAGTCATTAATGGAACAACATCGGTTGGGAATCCATATTTTGGCAAAACATTTCTTGATCCTAAAAAGCCTAATAAATCTTTTGATTTTATTTCTTTGATAATTCGTTCCAGATTTATAACTTCATTAAGATAATTGGAATTATCCTTCTTTTTCGGGTCAATTTTTCCAAAAGCATCTTGTTTTATTTTTTCAAGTTCATTCACTTCATCCGTTATATCTGCTATAGCTAAATCAAAAACTTTAGGATCCTTATCATTCAATAATTCCTTAATCCAGTCCCAGTCATTAATGCCCATTGATTTTTGCAATTCATTGGATGGGATAATCCTGGTTAATGAGTTCTGTAAATCGATTGGCTTTGATAAGATGAAATCTTTAAACTCTTTAATCCAATCTACATTGTCTGTAGGAAAGAAAAAATCTTCTACTGTTGTAAATTTTTTATCCCAATTGATCTTTGCATATCGGAAAAAAGCTGCAAAAACAACTGAATGCAAATGGCGGCGTATTATTTTTTCATTTGTTAATACTGTTACGGGTGGCTTTATCTTTCCGGTAATCATCATTTCCGGATTGTTATAATAATTAATGTCATGGGAACGTCTCTGAGCAAATGTCAGAACAAAAGCTGCTGAATCTGTTCTGCGACCGGCACGTCCGGCACGTTGGATATAATTGGCAGTGGTAGGTGGAACATTCCTCATTACAACCGCTTGTAAATCACCCACGTCTACGCCTAACTCAAATGTTGTGGAGCAACTCAGTACATTGATCCATCCATTAATAAATTGATTTTGAACATTCGCTGCTTCCTTAGATGTCCATTGAGCAGTATGTTCTTGGGCAATAAGTACTATTGGTTCACTATTTAAATATAAATCTCTATATAAATTATCTTTTAAAACATTCGCATTTGTTGAAAGAGGTTTGAGATGCCCTTTGCAACCATAAGTAGGGCAGACATCCCCGATAATTTCTTGACTGATATTTTGACAAGTGTCACAAATCATCAGACCCGAAAAATCATTTTCTAAATTAGCTTGAATATACCAGCCATCATGGGAAACTTTATATGCAATACCTTTTTTCCCTCCCAAATCGCAAGGGACTAAAACTTTGCTCCAAGGGGAAGAGGAATCTGTTAAATATTCCCATAAAGTAGTCAGTAAGTACGATATTTCTTTTTCTTGATCTGCAACGTGGCTACATTGATTTTTAAGATATCTCAATAAAAAATCTTTTCGTGAATTACTATGTTTTTTCGGGATCCAACTAAATATCCCCTCTTTCGCATTGCTCTCATTAGATCGAATTGCAAATTCTTTTTGACGGGGTGCAAAAGCTTCATTTTCAAGGATGTCAACTTTTTCGTTTAACAGATAAGTAATAGCCCCTTGAAACCGCAAGGTATCTAAAAAATATCTGATTAAATTGAAAGCTTGTTGATTACTAAAATTCCAGGGGGCTGAAGTCATGAATGAGGGCGCCTGCCATGTGTTGGGAACAATTGGAGTAAAATGAATCAACCCTAGCCCCTCAAGACTAATTCGACGATCCAAAGGAGAGAATTCTTGCATTAACCATATAGCCATATGTTTTTCCAGCTTTTCAAGATCAGTATCTAAATCAGTTTCTTGAGAAAATAAATTAATTTTTTTAGTTTGAAATGTTAATTGTTCCAATAAATTTTTAAGAGTAATTTTTTTCTTCAGATTGTCGGGATTTGCTTGTAAAGTATAAGTGATCATCCTTCTACGTAGATTTCTTTCATGTGTCCTCTCTAAATAGGGTGCAAAAAAAGCTGCATTTTGCCGGCTATCTGTAAAATTTAACATTTTTCGGCCTTGTCCAGGCAGTTCGTATGAATTATCAGCTTTGGATGGAGGAACATGTTGATATAGTGCATCTGCCAAGACACTTACAGGAGCATCTTGTCCGGTTAGGAATCGGTACACCACACCTTGACTATGTCGTGTTGAACAACTGACACATCGTCGCAATGTACGAGATCGGATCATTTTTACTTTTGTGATAGGAATTAAGTTACCTTCGGTACAATTACATAGACGCGATTGTCCTTTATTTTGAATTAATCCGCAATGTGTACAAAGGAATTTGTTTTCCAGTTTGATTTCTTCATCCAATAAATCAGGCGCTATATCTTGATCAGCAATAATTTCGTCTTCATCTTCATCATTTAGGCCTGTCGATTTAAGTAGATAATAATTAGTTTTTTGGGCAGTTAGAGAATCGTACATAACACTATTTTGCACTAAATAAGTTTGGTCATGTAAGTAATGAATCCCTTCACTCTCATCATCTATTAATTGAGAACCAAGTTTCTCTTCGCCAATAAGGTATGGGGTCCCGCAACGTGTACAGGTGGCTAATTCAAAGATACGACTGTGACAATAAGGACAATATTTATGTCTGGTAAGAAATAATCGTTGTTGTTTTTCAGGACCTAATATCTTATGACTCTTTTCATTCAAACATAAAAAAGCTCCCTCTAATGCTCTTGCAAAAACATGATATCGTGCGGGTAATAATGAAATTCCGTCATCATTCGCTCGGGCATATACAGCCAAGTCAATTAAATCGATCAATGCTTGAATAGAGTCTTGATTATCAAACACTTTGATAGCTATTTCTTCCATTTTCATTGTTTTCCCTGATTCGAGATTAGAAAGAATAGTATGGATATTTTGATCCCCTTGAAGAAAAAGATATAAATAACGTTGTATTATTGTCTCTGGATTTTGATTTATTATTTGTAGTGGTTCTTGAAGAAGGGGTTGTAACTCATACCGATTAATAATTTCATTAAATGATTGGACACATTGAAATTGATCAATCTTCTTGTCAATAAAATTATTAAGTTGTTCTAATAATTCATGATAGAGTTCAGGTGTACCTTTTCCCCAGGTATTTGTGGCAATTTGATCAATCGGTATATGTACCGCTTCAACTATATCTTGATATTCTGGTTTATTTTCATTCCAAACAAAAGGTAAATTGAATAAATTTTTCGCGAAATTAATTATCGTTGGATAATCTTGTACTCCTCTACCTAAGGTAGCGCTAGTTGCAATTCCCTGTAATCTTTCTAAATGATCCTCTACAATTCGATCTTCCAACCTTCTTAAAAGCATTGCTATTTCAGTTGCATTTGCGCCGTCATAAACGTGAACTTCATCCATTACAATAAAATGCCAATGTTTCCCTGTCGAACCGTCAAAAAGAGAGGAATCAGCAGGACGAAGCAGTAAGTACTCCAACATAGCATAATTTGTTAATAATATATGAGGCGGAGTCTCTTGAATTTCTTTGCGACTAAAAAGTTCATTCTCTAGAATCTTTTCTTGGGGATATATTTTTTTGAAATTTTGTATTGCCTCATCGCGAGTACTAGAGCTATCAGTTTCGCCAATATATCTGCCAAATTTAATCTCTTTATAATTCTCTAATAAGCGCCTTAACCTTTTCATTTGGTCGTTTGCTAATGCGTTCATAGGGTAAAGCAACATAGCTCGAATACCCGGCTCTGATAAGGTTCCTCTTTCTTGTTCTCTGAACAGATAATTTAAAATCGGCACTAAAAATGTTTCAGTTTTCCCAGAACCGGTTCCTGTTGCAACAACCATATTACGCCCTGATACCGCTTTTCGAATAGCTTGGACTTGATGAACATACATTGGGCGATCATAAGGTAGATCTGAAGATTGAAGATTTTTAAAAGATTTTGATAAAACGCCTTCATTTACCAGATCTTCAATACTTTTTCCTTTTTTATAAGGCATAGCAATTTCGAGGATCGGCCCTTTAACCAACATATCGGATTTTTCCAATGCTTCTGCAAAGGAAACACGATACCACTCATCTTGAAATGGTTTTATTGTTTTCAGATATTTCAGATAAGTCGAGCGAATATATTCTGTAGTATTTATAGGATGAATTGACATGTTAACCTCTATTCTAATTTATCGGAAATTTCAAATATATTATCAAAATGAATTTCCTCGTCTATTTTTGAGTAACGTAGATTACCTGGATGTACGGTGTGAGTGTGAAAACCAGATATAAAATTTTCATCTGTAGATATACATTGTTTGCAAACATCGCATTGATATGAATAATCCGAATGGAAAATTAATAATCTTTTATTGATATTCATAGTTACCATTTTCGGTCGTTGCTTAGGATGTAATTTAAGCTGAATTATCACATCCGTCGATTCTGCCGGGCATACTTTTACAATATTATTAAAATCTTTGATGTTTTTGATTCCTCCCCAACCCGTTAATGTTCTAATAAATATTCTCGGTCTGATAAATTACTTTTCAATCGGAAAGTGATCTGCCAATTTCCGCAATAATCGTTCTGGTTTTTTTGTTTGAGGAAGAGTATCCATAAAATAAAACGAATCTTCAGGATTAATACTAAATAAGTTAATAGCTGTCTCATCGTTTATTATTTGTTTCTCCCAAGATGAAATAATTTGTTTTAGGATTTCTTTATTGCCACGTTTGATTAAACATTTTTTTGACAATTCCGCAAAATGGACATCACCATTTAAAAGGATTTTTAGTAATTGTTTATCAGATAACGATGAAATAAACAATGATGTCGAATCTCGTTTATAATCAGTATAACCAATATCAGAAGGTTTCCTTTTTTCTTCTTTGAATTTTAGTCTATCATATATATGGATGGATGGTGTAGGACGAACGCCTATTGAAACTTTTTCACCGTGCTGGTACTTGCAATGCTTGGCAACCGAATTTTTATATCCCGAGTAAAAACCCTTGCATTTTGTACAGAAATAAATTTGTTTTTCATCAACAAATTCTAGCTTTTTGTTTCGAATATCTATTATCGTTTTTTCTTTTTTCCCCTCATTATCAAGGGTAACTGTTATTTTTAGATCAGGCTCATTTTGACTAGCAATATCTAAATCCACATTTTCATCATTAATAATATGTTCGATTTTTCCCCATCCAGCGGGTGTTTCTATCAGCATTCCGACAGAAAAATGTTCGGTTTCTAATGGATATTTTCTTGAAAGTCCAACGATTAAATTTTGAAATTGCAGAACATTGGGGCTTTCTAATAAAACTTGATAGGCAAATCTTGGATTACTTTCAAGAATTGAAAATATTCTTTGCTCTGATATTCCTTTCATTAAATATAAATTTATCACTTTATGAATTGCATTTTTATTTTTATTTGCAATTTCTTTTTTCAAATTATCAATGTTCAGAATGTTCTTATCCTCTGATAGTTCAATTGGGAGATTATTGGCATATCCCAATTCTGCAATTAGTGCATCCCTAAATTGTGTTTGTGAAAAATTACTTAATGTTTGATATGAAAACTGTGGATTAATTCTAAACAATTCAATTGCTTCATTTCCGGATATAAACCCATCTTCAAATAATTGATGGGTTATTTTTATTCCTTCAGTTTCATTTCTATTGATTAATTCGCGAATAATAAAAATCAGTAATTGAAAATCTTTATCGAAGGGTACCTTATGTATTATCTTTAATAGGCTTAAGGTTGTCAGATCTTTTACAATATCCAAAGGATTCTCTACTGAAGAAAATAATTTGTCGATTAACTCAAATGCAATAGGATCATCAATATTTTCAGACAATATTTCCACCGAAAATATTATTTCTCTTTTAAGTAGATCAATTGCATCCTTATCCGAAAGGTGACCGATTTTAACCTTTTTTAGAATATAGTTTATTCCACAGGGGTCCTTACGATTTATCAAAAGGCAAAGACACGAATGAATGATTGGGAGATAATCTGAATATTTCAAAAAGATGAGGCAACTTTCAGATGAAATCACACCTTTTTGAACCAGCTCAAAAAAAACTTTTCTCAAAGACTCATTTGAAATCTTATTTTCAAATAATTCTCTCAATCTCTCTGGTGAAAAAAGCTCGGATTCAATAATTTCCTGTCTTTCTATGTCAAATTTTTCTAGCCACTCATAAAATACAAGAAGCATCTGTAGATTTGCTAGCTTAAGGTTTTGAATGCAAAAATTTATTTCCTCTTCAAATTTATCGGTAATCTCTAAATCACTATAAATGCAAGCCCGTTCAAAATGTATCCGAAATGCACGTTCTGGATGTTTGATAAGTTTTTCAGATAAGATTTGTAAATTATCATTAGGATCTATTGTTTGGAATAGATTTGGTCTTAAATCAGTAGGAGGAGTTAAATCAGATTGCCAAGGAGGGATTGTGTAGAAAAAAGCCTGATATTTTGACGGGGGGAAAGCCCAATCATTTATTAATAATTCTCCTTTATTATCGTCTGGAATTCTGAATTTCAATTCCTTATTCCATGGCTGCCATAACGACTTAATTTGTACACAGCGATTTTTAAGGAGAAAGGGTTCTTCCCATTTCAATATAAAATTAGAATTTTTATCCTCAATTAAAGATACATTACTAATTTCTAACGTTCGTGTCATCTTAAGAATGTTGACACGCTTTCTAATTATTCCTCCTTCTAACTGTTGTAACTCAAATGAAAAGACCGGTATATCTCTTTTATAATGAATTGAATCATATGCATTGTTCAAAGAAAATTGCATATAATCATCTCCTAAGTATGTTTTTTCTATCGGAATACTCATTAGAGATTTATCTCGTTCTTCGGGATCTTGTAAGACCAATTCAAGCTTTTTATTGTTTTTGTAAATTCCGGTTGAATTTATTAATATAGATAATTTTTTTGATTGTAGAAATAAATCCACGGAGTATTCTAATAAGGAGGTTGTCCAATTTTTAGTTTTTTTCTCAGGGGAAATGAGCTTCCATCGTAAAAAAGGTATGGGAATAGATATGGGGAGAATAATTGAAGAATATTCAAGATCCAGATCAATCTTCGAGAGTTTATTGTCATTAAGCTTTATTTTATATTTTCCATATGCTCCTTCTATGGAAAATTGATCGGATTCAAATTGAGGCTTACATAGAACTGAATGATGTGAAATTACTTCGAACTCTATCGTTTTCTTTTCTAAGTTTTCTGAATCATTGGGAAAAATGATGTCATCAAGCCCGTTTATTTGTAATTTAGGCCATAGGCGAAATTTATATTCATAATTAAGGCTATAATTATCCGAAATGTTTATATGAAATGTTCCCACAGATGATAATCCCAAGATGGATAGTAAATTCAATTCATAATATTGATCTATTATATTTAAATGACTCGTATCTGTTTCATAAGGAATATCAAAGTTCGTATTTCCAATACCTTCAACCTTGATATGCATTTTATGATCTAAACGCTTAGGTATTAAAAGAGTAGGTGGTTCTTGAATGTATAAAGGAATTTCTTCTGGATCAATTGTCTGATCAAATAACCGTCCCCCGTCCAATCGAGGTTCTTCCATGTTCAAAATCCGGATAGCGCCGAGTTCTTGATTATTTCTTACTAATGTAAAAAAAGTTTCTTTTTCTAAAGACCAATAATCAGCACGCCAATTTTTCCATTTACCTTCGAATGGATTGCACTCATGTCGAATTTCAGCATTTTTCGATTTTATTTCGACATCAATCGGGTGCATAAGCAATAAAACTTTTGGCGGTAAAGTTTGGTTAAATCTAATCAATCTAACATACTGATCTTTCCGAAGATTAAACGCGATCAGTGGAAGTTGATTTTCGGTCGGTAAAAAATTGAGTATCCATTTGTGGACTATTTCCACAAATCCGTTGGAATCCGTTGACCGATACCCAAAGCCGACGTGTATTTTTTCAACAGGATCTTTTATAACTACTTGATCTTTTAAAGTTATGCTACGATTACGTGCCAAATTTGCCTGTTTTGAATAAACAAATTGTTTATCATTAATTGAGATTTGCCAGACAGGCTCTTTGTTGTCTTGTAAATCTCCCGGATTAATTTGCTGTTGCGGTAAATCGACTATTAAATTACATTCCTCTGGATCGAATAATATTTGAGGTTTAATAAGTTTTGTTTCAATTATTTCCTTTTGCTCCATAAAAAAGATAAAAGCTTGAGATATATATGAAGGCAAATTCGTATCTGATGGAATTTCACCATTCATTTGATATGCATCTGCCATATTTATGCAATCTTCGAAGAATTTGACTCCAAATTCGCCACTATTATGAAAAAAATTTTGAACCGGTAAATCTGTGTAATTTTTGACGCTGGGCTTTTCTAAAAGTATATTGAGTGTTTTACGCGGAGAGATACCCTTATAGGTCTCAAGAGATGGCATTACCATTTTATTAAAAAAATCATTCAATGAGTAATTTGGTATTCCTCCATGGATACGGATCGATGTAACATATCTATTTGTGATTTTCCCAACATTTTCAAAAGTTTCTTTATTATTATTTTTAAGGATTTCGATAAAGGTTTTACCCCATTTTGCATAATTTAAATCATCTTTGGAGGATCCGATAAGTTCTCCTAAAGGATCCCAAAAGTCCGGTTTCGTATTAATAGCTGAAAAATGTGCTAAAAATGTTACAAATGTTTTAGGATATTTATTTTTAAGTAATTGGGTTGCTTTCTTGATATTCAAAGCCTGTTTGAGTATTTCTCGGATTTCATTAGTTATTTCATCAAAATCTATTTGGTTTAACTCAATTTCATTCATTAAACGCACATGCCTGAATCTTGATGAAATTTCTTCTTCCCAATCTATTATTGAGCGTGACATAATAACTCCTATTCGAAACTATGTTGATCCAGGATCTATTCCATCTATAATCAGGTACTCTTTTCAATAAGAAACAAATACTAAGAAACCAAGTATCTGCTTTTACCTTGGATCATTGGTAAACATATGAAAATAGGGAATGAATAAATATGAATCATTTTGTATAAAAAATAAAATTTATTTAAATAAATATACTTTTATAAAAAACTGGGATATAAACACCAAAATATTAATTGTTATCCATTTATAAAATAAATAACTTATATAAAATAATTAATAATATCTTGGTATTTCCATATAATTAGTAACATAAATAAATCTTCTCCTTTGCGTTCTGCTGTATTATATAATTTCAAAAAGATGACCTAAATCTTTCTCTATATGACAAAATAGACCTAATCTAAATCTCTATTCTATGAAACATACTTAAACAAAAACATTTTAAATGCTATTAACCATTTTGATTTTTTGAAAATTTCGTAATAATCTTATTATATCTTTTTAGCTTTTATTCAAACAAAATGGACAATAATATATTTTATTATTATTAAATAATATAATAAAGTATAAAATAAATAAAATATCTAAATGTAAAATATTCATTTATTCATAGAAATTTTTGATTATGCAAAAAATATATAAATATTATTCTATTATTATGTATACCTATAATGCAAGGTGCAATTTGGCTATTACTAACTATGATATTTGTCAGTATTACGGTATAACTTGCAGGTTCGATACATCTATGAATAGCTATACTGTTCAGAATAAAAAACAACTGGCATTCGCCAGCTGCTTTGGCAATTTTACTTGGAATTATTTTTTTAACAATTAGATATATCTGGCTTTTTATTTAATCCAAACTTACGAGTTCGCGACGTTATAATATTCAGTATTAGTGTATTTTATATTTCCTCCTAATTGATTATCGTATTATTCGAAAAAACATCTTCTCCAATAAATTCGAGATGTTTTGGGAGAGTCACTTGTTGTAATTCCTCACAATTTTTAAATGCACGATCGCCAATTCTTTTCAATGTACTTGGGAAACTTACAGAAGAAATAGCACACTTCGTCCCCATATAATTAAAAGAATTAAATGAATCATCTCCAATAGAAATTAGTCCTTCGGGAAGTATTACGCTTTGGAGATGTGTATCAAAAAAAGCTTTATCACCAATTTCTTCTAGTCCAACTGGGAATTCTACTTTCTCTAAGCGAGTAGAAGCAAAAGCATCACTTCCTATCTTTTTTAAACCTTCGTTTAATTTTATGGAAGTAACGCGCGTGCCCCAAAACGCCTCGTCCTCTATAGATATAATGCCCGGTGGTAGTGTAATACTCGTCATTTTGATACACCCAGTAAACGCCCTTCTTCCAATGGACGTAACAGGATACCCATCAATAGTTGATGGAACTTCTATGCTCGGTTGAATACATCTTGATTCGGTTATTGTTACCAAACCGTTTTCAACACGGTACTTTAGATCGCCTAAATAGCCTTCATATGCTTCATGGTTATTGTCAGTATTTTCATTTGTATTAGTCTCGATTAACAGAGGATTCGAAATTTCAGGAGCCAGAGGATTCGTATTTTCAGGAGCTATGGGATTTATTTCCCTATCAAGTGAATATATTGTATCGCTTTGATTTTGTATGGCTGTAGATGAATTCTCAGATTGGAGTATTCTTATCTTTGGAAATAAAAATATTAATACTACAATAATTATTAATACAAGAAACGATATAATTATCAGTATTGAATGAGGTCTTGCTTTTCCTCCTGATTGGTTTGCGGAGGATCGATTATTCTTTTCAACCTCATTTTCAATCGTTTTAATTAAATGACCACAATTACTGCAATAATTTGCAGAATCAATGTTTTGTTGACCACAATTTGGACATTTCATATTTCCTCAATAAATCTAATGAAATATTTTATTTATAATAATTTATTTTAACATAATTTTGTTCAATATGAAGATATTGTTTTCAAGAGACAACGAGCGGCGAAGTTAAAAAAGTTCTCCTCATACTCCACGATTCAATGAGGTCCGTGACATTGCGGATAAATATAGCGATTTGACACTACAATGTTTGTCAATTTTCAGCAGTAAACTGGCTCTGCCGATGTAGCTATTTCAAGCTATATCTTATGTCGCGTAAATGAATGAATCAAGCCATTTTGATAACTAAAATCATAACTTCAAATAGATATATCTTCCTAAACCGCCGTACAGGCTCGCCGCTGCATTTTTATTGCCAGCCTTTGGGGGGTTTATTCCAGGTTAGCAGTAAACGTTCAAATTTGAGGCTGTAAGCACGTTGTTTATTCGAGTTTCTTTGATATTTCCAGTTCCGGTGGAATGCCATTGTCCCACTCACGCAGCATTCGCCGAAAAGCAGCTTGTAATAGCGCGTGGGGTGATTGTCCGCTCCATTCGCATATCTCATCTATCTTGTCTTGCACTTCATTACGAAGTTAAACAGATACAGGCGCATTGCGTTTTAGCTCCTTTGGCTACGCAGCGGGTTTAGCAGCTTCCGTCGGCTGAAATAATGGATTGCGTTCCATAGCTATTATTATGCTCACGAGAAAAATAACAAATGATGAAGTTTCTATTTAAATAAAACTTCTTATTAAGTTTTATCGATATTTATATAGGCTCAAACCTAAATTATCTCTTTAAAAAAAGAGAAAAAATCAAAAATCTTATTGGTTCTCGATCGGTCAGCTAAATATTTTTTGTGATTTTTGAATAGTGCCGTTTCATTTTTTGTCCCATTTCCGCCTGAAGAAACAGAATAGTGTAGAAAACCGTCAGCAAGTTCGCTTTACGTGTTATTATTGCA
>ENA-UPSM01005233-UPSM01005233.1-activated-sludge-metagenome-genome-assembly--contig:-NODE-5233-length-12936-cov-6.297570_pt1 | contig 12936 bp, 11 predicted proteins | sample MGYA00238181_ERZ773283 | MGnify/ENA primary metagenome ERZ773283 (study PRJEB29023, sample SAMN05720199) | activated sludge metagenome | isolation source: Anaerobic digester | place: Japan... | reverse complement strand
CGACCCGGCGAACCGCGCCGTGGGCGTTCCCGGTGGCGGCGGCATCTCGACGGCCGCCGACATGGCCCTGCTCTACCAGGCGTTCCTCCACAATCCGGGTGGGCTGTGGGACGCCGACGTCCTCGCCGACGCCACCGGCCACATCCGCACGACCCTCCCCGACCCGATCCTTCGCACGCCGGCGAACCGTACGCTCGGCCTGATCGCCGCTGGCGACGACGGCACGTCGTCCTTCCGCGGCATGGGGCACAACGTCTCGGCGCGGGCCTTCGGACACAACGGCGCGGCCGGGCAGATCGCGTGGGCGGACCCCGAGACGGGCCTGTCGGTCTGTTACCTGACCAACGGCGTCGACCGGAACTTCCTCCGCGAAGCCCGCCGAGTGTCGGGAATCGCCAGCCGGGCGGCGCTCCTGACGAACCCCTCTTGACGATCCCGGTCGGGCACTCCTGACACCCAACTAGAACTTGTTCTAGATTTCGGGCATGGGTATGCCTACTGACATCGGAGTGATCGACCTCATGCTGGGGATCCCTGATCCCGGCAAGAAGGAAGGGTGGTACGACTTCCTGAAGCCGAACCTCCGCGATGCCGAGTCGGCCACCTTCAAGTTCCCGGCGCAGTACATGTTCAAGGAGGTGCCGGAGGACCCGACCGAGGGCGACATGGTCGAGTACACGATCGACCAGCTCAACAAGCACGGCATCGAGAAGGCGCTCATCGGCATCAACCTGGCCGGCGGCATCCAACTCGACGCGTGCATCGAGCACCCCGACCGGTTCGTTGCCGGCCTCGCCGTCGACCCCAACGAGGGCATGAAGGCCATCCACAAGATCAACGAGGCCGCCCAACGGGTCGACCTCAAGGCGATCACGCTCTTCCCCGCCGGCTGCAACCCCGGCGTCCCGATCAACGACAAGCGCATGTACCCGGTGTACGCCAAGGCCTGCGAGCTCGACATCCCCGTGCTCTGCTGCGTGGGCGTTCCCGGTCCCCGTGTCCCGATGATGCCCCAGCACGTCGAGCTGATCGACGAGGTGTGCTGGTTCTTCCCCGAGCTCAAGTTCGTGATGCGCCACGGCGCCGATCCGTGGACCGACCTGGCCGTGAAGCTCATGCTCAAGTGGCCGAACCTCTACTACTCCACCTCGGCGTTCGCCCCGAAGCACTACCCCGAGGAGATCATCCGCTTCGCCAACACCCGCGGCGCGGACAAGATCATGTACGCCGGGTACTTCCCGATGGGCCTGTCGCTCGACCGCATCTTCAGCGAGATGCCGAACGTCGGGTTCAAGGACGAGGTCTGGCCGAAGTTCCTCCGCGAGAACGCGAAGCGCGTCTTCAACCTGTAGGCACGCTTGCCGGGGGACCGCCCCCCGATCGAGCCAGTGAACACGGCGAAGTAGGCCGAACGACTCATCTCCGTCGAACCGGGGCCGATGGGGCGGTATGCCGGCAACACTGCTTCCCCAGCCCACCGGCCGCTTCGGGTCCGCCCGGAACCGCCACCGCCTCCTCGTTGTGGTCGCCATGACCTTGACGTCCTTCGCCCTCGCCTCGTGGCCCGCCCGACCGGCCGGCGCCGCGCCCAGCGCTGCCGCCAAGGTCGTCGACAGCGGGCGCCTGAGCGGCCTGCGATATCACCTCGTCGCCCCTGGCGAAGGCCTGAAGGGCATCGCGAAGACGTATGGCATCCCGGTCGCGCAGATCCGCAGCGCCAACGGCATGACCAAGGACACCGTGTACGCCGGGGCTCGCCTGCTGCTCGACGAGCCGAACCCAGGACGCATGGCGCCGCCCGCGGGGTCCGGTCCGACGTCGACGTACACCGTGGTCGCGGGCGACACGGTCGCCCGGATCGCCAAGGGTCACGGCACGACGACCGACGCGATCGTCGCCGCGAACCAGTTGAAGTCGGCGAACCAGATCCGGATCGGCCAGGTGCTGACGATCAGCGGCGGGCAGACGCCGGGAATGGTCTGTCCGGTTGCCGGCTCGACCTACGCGTTCGACTGGGGCTTTCCCCGTGCCGACGGTGCCCGGTTCCACGAGGGGATCGACATGATGGCACCGGCCGGGACCCCGATCCTGGCGCCGACCGACGGCAAGGTGACCTACGGGTCGTCCAACGTGTCGGGCAAGTTCGCCACGCTGAAGGGGTCGAACGGCTGGCAGTACTACTCGGCGCACCTGTCGAAGACCGCCAAGGGCGGCAAGGTCGCCGCCGGTGACGTCATCGGCTACGTCGGCAACACGGGTGACGCCAAGGGTGGTGCGCCACACCTCCACCTGGAGATCCGGCCGCTGGACGGGCGTCCGGTCAATCCCTACCCAGTGATCACTGCCGCCTGCGGGTGAGGCTCCCCGGAGATTGACGGTGGAGGCGACGTCGCTATACTAGAACACGTTCTAGTTTTTTCGTCGTTCTGACGCGATCAACGAGGCGAGGTCTGCCATGAAGCGTTCACCGTTCCCCGTCCCCTACGGCTGGTTCCAGGTTGGGTGGGCGACCGACGTCGCCATCGGCGAGACCAAGCCGCTCCGCTACTTCGGCAAGCACCTCGTGCTCTGGCGCGACGAGGACGGCGGCGTCCACGTCCAGGACGCGTTCTGCCCGCACCTCGGTGCCCACCTGGGCCACGGCGGCAAGGTCCTCAAGTGTGAGATCGCCTGCCCGTTCCACGGCTGGCGCTTCGACGCGCAGGGCGCCAACACACTCATCCCCTACAGCAAGCGCACCAACGCCAAGGGCAAGCTCCGCACGTTCCCCACGATCGAGCGCAACGGCCTCATCATGACCTGGTACCACCCCGACGGCGTCGAGCCGATGTGGGAGGTCCCGATCGTCCCCGAGTTCAACGATCCCGACCAGTTCACCGAGATGGTCACCCGCATCTACCAGGTCGCGGCGCCGTGGCAGGAGCTCGCCGAGAACGGTGTGGACGCGGCCCACTTCCGGTACGTCCACAACACCGAGGAAGTGCCGGAGCTCGCCGGATACGACACCGAGGGCCCCATCGCCCGCATGAAGTCGATCCAGAAGTTCCCCACACCCCGCGGCGTCGTCGACGGTTACATCAACTCCGATTCGTTCGGCCCCGGCCTCTCGGTCGTCCACTTCGGCGGCATCGTCGACACCATCCTCATGGGCTGCAACACACCCATCGACGACGAGCACTGCGAGATGCGGTTCAGCTTCACGGTGCGCAAGCTCGGCGACGCCGGCTTCGACACGACGGTCGGCGATGCGTTCGTCGCCGAGGTCGACCGGCAGGTCCGCGAGGACAAGCCGATCTGGGAGAACAAGGCGTACCTGCCCCGCCCGGCGCTGGCCGACACCGACGGCCCCGTGACCAAGTTCCGCAAGTGGGCGTCGCAGTTCTACGCCGAGGGCGTCGTCGATTCCCAGGACTTCTACCCGCCGAGCGACAGCTACCCCGCCGAGGACCTCGGCCTGTCTGCCAGCCAGAAGTACGGTTCCGCGCCGATCGCCTGAGCGACCGCCACGTCAGGTCCTATCGGTCCACAACGACCGAGTCACCGCGCTTGAGCGGGCGCTTCGGCGCCCACGGCTCGGTGACCATCACCTGCGCGACGCCAACCCCCAGCTCGACGAGGGTGTGCGCCACGTCGAGTGACGGAACGCCGGTCGCGATCACTTCGGATCCGAGCGCCGCGCCCAGCCCGGTGACCGAGCCAACGGCGCGGGACAATTCGACGTCGCCGCCTCGGATCGCTTCGACAACGCTCGGGTCGACCACCAGGCGGTCGGCGCCGAGCCGGACCAGGCCGGTCAACGCGACCGCCCCGGGACCCGTCGACCACACCGCCACGTGCACGCCGAGCTCCTGCAGGGTGGCGACGGCGGCCGCCAAGGCATCGGGATCCTGCGTTCCGGCGTCCACCAGTTCGACGCCGAACGGCGCGCCGGACAGTCCGACGGTGGTCAACCGCTCCCACAGGGCCTCCACCCCTCCGTAGGTCACGACGTCCACCGCGGACACCTCGAACCAGAGCCGGATCCCGGCCGGAGGGATCGTCCGGCCGGAACGGCCGATCCCGGCCAGCGTCGCGTCGAGCAGACCGAACCTGCGGCCGGCGAACTCGGCGATGAGTCGGAGTTCCGAACCCTCGATCGGGTCGCCTCCGCCCACCGGGACTTGGGGCACGACCATGGCACCGACGATGGAACGGTCGACCAACGAGCGCTGCAACCGGACGCCGATGTCGATCGTGTCCCCGATCGTGCCGTCACGGAAGCTCGCCAGCGCGGCACGGGTCGCCTCGTCGAAGTGGACCGACCGCCCGCGGCCCGATCGTTTGGCCCGGAACATCGCGAGATCGGCCTCGGTGAGCAGCTGATCGATGCCGACCCCGGGCGCGCCGTGCACCACACCCACGCTGCACCCCAGCTCGATGCGTCGCCCGTCGACGGTGACGACTTCGAGGCGTTCGATGATCCGGGCGACCGCCAGGTCGACGTCATGAGCGGTCGCCCCGCCGAGGACGATCGCGAACTCGTCGCCGCCGAGTCGGGCGACGAGGCCCTCGAGCGGCGCGGCGGCCGACTCGAGCTCACCGGCCACCGCCACCAAGAGGAGGTCGCCGACCGCGTGCCCGTAGCTGTCGTTCACCGGTTTGAACCGGTCGAGGTCGACGAGGACGACCCACATCCCGTCGTCGGCACGGAGGTCCACGAGCGACGAGAAGAGTCCACCGCGGTTGAGCATCCCGGTCAGGACGTCCTCGAGGGAGTCCTGCTCGCTCCGCCGCTGCGCCCGCCGTGCCGCGACCACGAGCAGCAGGAGCAGGATCACGGCCGCTCCCACGACAGCCGCCGCCATGAGCAACAGCAGCGTCGCAGTGTTGCGGCTCTCGGCAGCACTGTCGTGAAGCGCCCGCGACCGGTCCGACGACTGGCTCGCGCCCAGGCGGGTGATCTCCCCGACCAGACGTTCGGTCTCGTCCAGCGCTTCGTCGACGGCGAGCGGCGGACCGACCCCGTCGGCCGGCGCCAACGCTCCGAGCACCGACGTGATGAGCCCGGGGTCGATTCCGCCGAGCAAGCCGGCGAGTCCCGCCTCGGTCGACGGCGCTGCGACCGGCGGCTCCGCTCCACGGACCAGATCGAGCTGGTCGAGCGACCAGGCGACGGTCCCCAGGTAGTCGGGGCTCGGCGCCCGGCTCCCCAACTCCTCGACCAGGGGGTCGATCAACTCGGTGAGACGCTCTGCTGCGCCCGGACCGGCCACCCATCCCGACAGCGGTCCGGCGGTCAGCACGCCCAGCCCGCCCGCCCCACCCAACGTTCGGATCGCGATTCCGAACGAGGTCCACGCCGACGACGAATCCGGCCGGTTGGCGGCGGCGGCAACCGCGACGTCGGTCGCAATCCCCAACACGTAGAGGTGCTCGGCAGCTCGATCGGCCGACGCGTCCACCCCGGCCAGACCGTCCTGGCCCGCGCCTTCGACGAGGCGGTTCTGCGCCGGGAGGAGCTGGGTTCGAGCCGACAACACCGGGTCACCGGCAGCGATCGGGACGACCTCCACCGAGATGACGTCGCGGAGCTGTTCGGCCGCAACCCGCGTCAGCGGCGACGCCGGCGCGATCGGCACGCGCCGAGCCACCTCGGCCATGTCCACCTGCCACGTGTCGAGCACCCCCTGGAGGCGGGAAGGATCCACCACGTCGTCACCGGCGACCCGGAACAGGTCGAGGTGCGCCAACTCGGTGACACGCATCGCCTGCAGGCGAATGGCCGACAGTTCGACCAGCTCGCGCTGCGCCAGCTGGGCGTCGCTGTCGGCACCGGTGCCGAACGCACCCCACACGAGTGTGGAGGCCGCTATCGCGGCGAGGAGCAGCACCACGAACAACCGGACCCGTCGAGGACGACCCGTCGACACGACGATCCCGCGCCGATCACCGCGGCGACGTTCGGTCAGCCCTGCAGGGGCGACGTTGGTTCGATGACGTCCGGCCAAGGTCCTCGTCCGATGGAAAGGTGGATCACCTTCCCATCGGACGATGGGGACCTCGGTCTGAGGATTCTCGTGGGGGGTTGCGGCGCCCCCCGACGGACTACGGCTTCTCGGAGGACACGACCCAGGTGGCGAAGAACTGCGCCGCACCGCCGTAGGCCTGCCCGAGCGCCGTCTTCGCGCCGTCGATCTGGTGCTCACCGGCAGTGCCGCGGACCTGCATCGCAGCCTCGCCGAAGCGGAGCATGCCCGACGCACCGATGGGGTTGGTCGAGAGCACACCGCCGGAGCAGTTCACCGGGAGGTCGCCGTCGAGCTGGGTCACACCCTGCTCGGTGAGCTTCCAGCCCTCACCCTCCTCGCAGAAGCCGAGGTTCTCGAGCCACATCGGCTCGTACCAGCTGAACGGCACGTACATCTCGACGACGTCGATCTCGGCGCGGGGGTTGGTGATGCCGGCCTGACGGAACACGTCGGCAGCACAGTCCTTGCCGGCATCGGGGGACACCTGGTCACGACCGTTGGCGGTCGCCGGCTCGGAACGCATCGAAGTGCCGAGGATCCACGCCGGCGGCGTGCCCGTGGCTGCCGCGGACGCCTCCGCCGCTGCCTCGCCGGCGAGCACCATGGCGATGGCACCGTCGGAGCTGGGGCACGTCTCGGAGTAGCGGATCGGCTCCCAGAGCATGAACGAGTCCTTCACCGTGTCGTAGGTGATGTCGGGCTCGTGCAGGTGGGCGTAGGGGTTCTTGAGGGCGTTCAGGCGATCCTTCAGCGCCACCAGGATGCCGATGTCGTCGGGGGCGTTCGAGCGCCGCATGTACTCGCGGATGAACGGGGCGAAGTAGCCGCCCGCGCCCGCGACCAGCTGCTGCTGGAACGGGATGGGGAACGAGAGCGCCCACATGGCCTCCGAGCACGACTGCTGCTCCCAGGCGATCGTGAGCACGCGCTCGCCGACACCCGCCTGCACGTGGCTTGCCGCGACGATCGCCGTGGAGCCACCCACCGAACCGGCGGTGTGCACCCGGAGCAGCGGCTTGCCGACGGCACCGATGGCCTCGGCGAGGAACCCCTCCGGCATCATGATGCCCTCGAAGAAGTCGGGGGCCTTGCCGATGACGATGGCGTCGATGTCGTCCATCGTGAGTTGTGCGTCGGCGAGCGCACGGTAGACGGCCTCACGGAGGAGACCGGCGAGGGACACGTCACCACGAACGGCGGCGTGCTTGGTCTGACCGATGCCGATGACGGCTACCCGGTTGCCCATGTCAGGCTCCTTCCAGAACGGCGACGAGGTTCTGCTGCAGGAGGTGACCACTCGTGGCCGTGGCCACTCCGCGGTCGACCTCGCCAGCCATGATGCGGTTGGCCACCTCGCCGAGGCGGAGGAGGCCGGCGGCCATCATCGGGTTGGCGGCCAGCGCACCACCCGATGGGTTGATCGACACGTTGTCGCCCAACCCGAGGGCCTCGACCAGCAGCTGGTGCTGGTGGGTGAACGGGGCGTGCAGTTCGGCGACGTCGATCTTGTCGTTGCCGACGCCCGCCTTCTCGGCCGCGAGCTTCGCCGACGGCGCCGACGTGAGGCTCCGAGCGCCGAAGTTGTGGCTGTCGATGCGGTGATCGAGGCCGGTGATCCAAGCCGGACGATCGACCCAGTTACGGGCACGGTCGCCGGCAGCGAGCACCACGGCGACACCACCGTCGGAGATCGGGGCGCAGTCGTGACGACGCAGCGGATCCGACACGAAGTCGGCGGCCAACAGTTCGTCGACGGAGGGGGAACCCTGCAGCTGGGCGTTGGGGTTGTTGCGGGCGGCCTCGCGGGACTCGTAGGCGATCTCGGCCATGCGGCGCTCGGTGATGAGACCGGCGTCGAGCATCTGGCGGGCCTGGAGGCCGGCCATCGCGATCGCGTCAGGCCACAACGGCTGGTAGTAGTACGGGTCGAGCTGGCGGCTCAGCACGAGCGGCAGGTCGCCGGGCGAGCTCTTGCCGTAGCTGTACACGAGGGCCGTGTCGGCGTGGCCGGACTGGATCTTGACCCAGGCCTCGTACAGCGCCCAGGCGCCGTCCATCTCGACGTGGCTCTCCGCGATCGGCGGCCAGGCGCCGACGGCATCGAGGGTCATGACGAAGCTGAACGCCTGACCGGCGAGGTAGTCGGAGCTCCCGGAGCAGGTGAAGTCGATCTCGCCCTTCTGGACGCCGATCTGCTCGAGGGCCCGCTGGATGATCGGCTGGATCAGCTCGACCTCGTTGCGCTCGACGACCGCGCGGGAGTGCGGGTCCTGGGTGACGCTGACGATGGCGACGTCGCGGGGTGCCTTCTGGAAGTCGGCCATCACATGTGTCCCTTCAGGCTCTCGGCGGGCACGTCGGGCTCGTCGATGGGCCGCCACCATTTGATCGATTCGAAGCTCGGAGCGAGCTGGTCGTCGTCGACCCAGACGGGTTCGACGCGCATGCCGATACGGACCTTGTCGTGCTCGATCCCCTGGATCGGCCCGTAGACCGACACGGAGGCACCGTCGAGGAGGACCAGCGCCGAACAGAACGGGGTGGGCGGTGCGTTGGTGCCGAACCCGATGTGGACCACACAGAACGAGGCGACGCTGCCCTTGTGGGGAAGCTCCACCTGCTCGGTGGTGGGCAGGCCCTCGGCGGGCGACATGCCCCGCGGCGGAACGTACACATCGCCGAGCACGGCTGAACGCTCGCCGAGGATCTTCTTCTGAGCGAGCCCGCGGAGGAAGCGGGTGGGCGCCAGGCCGGGGATGTAGTCGTAGGTGATCGACGCGGGGAGTCGGACACGCTGGATGGGCTCGACACCATCGAGTTCGGCGATGGCCGAGGCGTCGATCGCCGGCTGGGACCAGAGGCCCTCGGGGATCACCCCGTAGATGTCGGTGTCGGTCATGCGCTCAGCTCCCGGCGAGTTCGAAGTAGGCGATGTCGGTCACGGCGCCGCTGCGCTCGTCGGCCCAGTGGGCCTTGACGCGGGCACCGGTGCTCACGGCCTCGGGCCCGGAGGCGGCGACGACGTGCAGGATCGCGGTGTCGGCGCCGTCGAGCGTGATGAGGGCCAAGGCGTGGGGGGCGTCGAGCGCCTGCTGCGCGCGGGGCGCCGGCACCCACGACCACGAGGTGATCGTGCCCTCGTCGGAGACCTTCACCAACTCGGTGAGCGGCTCACCGGTGGTCGGGTCGTACTCGACCGGGGGGCAGATGACTCGGCCGTCGACGCCCTTGATGCCGACGACGACCTGCTTGGTCAGCCCGGTGTAGAACGCGCCGATCACCGGACCGGTCGTCCGGTTGAACGGGTACTCGATGGCCAGATCCGCCCGGAGCAGGTCGGCAGGCACCGCTGGTTTCCCCACAGCATCTCCCCTTCGATCATTGCGGTCCGCACAGGTTGCGGCCGACGAGAACATGTCGGGCGGAATATTAGAACAGATTCTAGTTTTGGCAATTCAGCCCGTCGGGCCGTCGGGCGACCGCTGCGAGAGCTCCGGGCGCAGGGGGCCGAGCCGCCGGGCCGCGACACAACCGGCCCAGACCCCCGCCGAGTACGCCACGTCGTCGGCGAGGCCGAGGGCCACCCAGGCGGGCAGGGGGAGCGCCGGCCGCCGCTCGCGCCACGTCAACAGTGGGTGGACCACGGCAGCGACGGCGGCGAGGCGACGGACTCGCCGACTCACGAGGCCCAGCGCGAGCGTGATCGGGAACCACGGACGGATCACCGCCCGCGCGAGCTGACGAGCGAGCCCGACGTGGCCGCGCAGCACCAGGCGGGCGGAGAGTCTCCATGCGTCCGGCACCTCGCCGAGCCGCTGAGCCATGGCCCGCACCGTCCACCCGGTGAGCCCGGCAGCGACCACAGGACGACCAGCGGCGACTGCCGTCACCACCGCAGCAGACCACGCGGAGCCACGCACCGGCGGCAACGCTCCGGGATGCCGCGCGTCGAGCACCGCTGCGGAGCGGCCGTAGTCGAACCGGCGTCGCAGCATCGGCCCGAGCGCGGGGCGGCCGACGTGGGTCACGACCGATGCCGGCTCGTAGCGGCACCGCCACCCCGCTTCGGCGAGACGCCACACGAGATCGACGTCCTCCCCGACATCGAGCGCCTCGTCGAATCCGCTCACCTCCTCGAACGCCTCGGCTCGCACGACGAGCGCGGCCGCGGGAACGTAGGACACACGCGTGCCGGCGCGGATCGGCGCCGGATCCGGCCCGAGGTCGAGCGGCGAGTTCGCCGCCTCGAACCGGTCGATCAGACCCGGACCGGTGCGATGGGCGACCCGCGGAGCGACCAGGCCGCACGCGTGATCGCTGAAGTGTCCCACGAGGGCAGTCCAGCAATCAGGGGAGACCTCGATATCGGAGTCGACGAAGGCGACGAGCATCGGACGGGGTTCGAGCGCCCGCCAGCCGGTCATCCGTGCTGCCGCGGGGCCTCCCGAGATCGCCCGCCGCACGACCGCAGCGCCATGACGTTCGGCCACCACTACGTGCGCCGACGGATCGATCGATCCGTCGTCGACGACGATGATCCGCGTCGGTCCCGATGCAACGAGCGCAGCCAGGCAGCGTTCGAGCGCATCGGGCCGATCCCGGACCGGCACGATCACGGCCGGAAGCGACCGATCCTCGAGGTCCGGGACCGGGTGGGCCATCGCCGCGTCGACCAGGCGGTCGACGAGCTGGCGCTCCGCCGGGCCAGCGGGATCGCATCCCTCCCGACGCCAGCGCGCCACCAGGGCTCCGCCCGCCTCACTCAGTCGCAACAGCTTCGTCGGGTCGCCGCCGAGCAGCGCCCGGCCGCCGTGCAGGAACTCGACCGACGGGTCGAGCCGGTACCTCACCTCATCAGACGGTCATGCCGCCGTCGATCGGCAACACGATGCCGGTGACGCCACTGCTCTCGGGCATGCACAACCACGAGATGCCGGCCGCGATCTCGTCGGGCCGGAGATTGCGGCCGATCGTGTGGTGCACCGCGAACTCGTCGATCGACTCGAGCCCGTACAGCCGACCGGACGCCTCGAGGATGGCGGTCTCGGTCGAGCCGGGGGCGATGGCGTTGGCCGTGATGCCGCGCCGACCGAGCTCCAGAGCGAGCGAACGAACCAGACCGACGACCCCGTGCTTCGCCGCCGTGTAGTCGGCGATGGTGGGATTGCCGCGCATGCCGGCAGCCGACGCGATGGCGACGAACCGACCCCGTCGCGGCTTGGGGCGCTCGAGCATGGCCGGGATCGTCGCCTTGGCGGTGCGCCAGACGCCCGTGAGGTTGATGTCGATGTTGACGAGGAACGCCTCCTCGGAGATGTTCCAGGCCGGATCGCCACCGCCCATGATGCCCGCGGCGGCGACCGCCACATCGAGCCCGCCGAACTCGTCGACCGCGGTGCGCACCGCGGCGTCGAGCTCGTCCTGACGGCGAACGTCGGCGACGACACCCACCGCGTGCTGTCCACAGGCGGCGACCGACGCGTCGAGATCGGCCTTGGTCGCCATCGGGTACGGCAACGGCGAGATGTCGGCACAGATGTCGACCAGCACGACGGAGAAGCCGTCGGCTGCGAGGCGGCGGGCGGTAGCCGCCCCGATGCCTCGGGCAGCACCGGTGACGAGGGCGACGGGTCGGTCGGTAGCGGGCAGGTCAGTCATCGGCCCAGCGTGCCACTTCGGCAGCGAGGCCGGCGACCAGATCGTCGACCAGCCGCGCTCCTTCCTCCGCCGAGGCACCCGTCGGGTCGCCCAGCACCCCGCTCGGGCTGACGGCAACCACGCCGCCGGCGACGATGTCGGCCTCCATCTCGGCCCACGATCGGGTATCGCCCGGCGCGGCCAACTCGATGCGGACCACCTCGGGCGCAATCGCCAGGAGGATCGACGTCTCGGTGCGTCCGGCGTGTGCGTCGCCCCCGGGGAAGGAGCAGCGGGCGATCATCGACCGCCGACCCTCGGCGCGGAGACGGGCGTCGGCGCTTCGCAGGGCCACACTGTTGCCGCCGTGGGCGTTGACCCAGACGACCCCGGCGAACGCGTCGGCGGACCGCCCGATCTCGACGATCATCTCCTCGAACACCGCTGCTCCGACCGACAGCGTCCCCGGGAAGCCGGCATGCTCACCCGACGCGCCGATCGCCACGGTCGGAGCGACGACGAGGTCGACCCGCGTCGCCGCGAGACGTTGCGCCACCTCGGTGGCGATGCGGGCATCGGTGTCGAGCGGCAGGTGCGGACCGTGCTGCTCGGTCGACCCGAGCGGCACCACGAGCGTGGGCCGCCGCTCCCCCACCTCGGGCCACGTCATCTCGCCCAACACCCTCGTTTTGTCCTGCATTTCAATCGGCAAACCGAACGGTTTGCAGGGCAAAACGGTCGGAGGTCATCTCAGTCGAGATAGCCCCACACGCGCAGCTGGCCGACGATCTCGGCCGCCGCAGCGGCCGGGTCGGCCTCGACGCGGCGGGGAGGTGTGCGCTCGACGAGGGCGCCGGTGAGTTCGACGATTCGCGACAGGGCGCGGTCGCCGTGGGGCGAGGGAAAGGCTCGGGCCCTGGGCCGAACCGGAGAGGTCGGCCCCACGTCCACACGGCTGAGGTCCGTCACCGGCGCGGTGTCGTGGTCCGGGCCCGGAAGCGACTTCGCCGCGAGCACCTGGCGCAACGATGCACGACGGAGACGCGCGACCGAGCCCTCCACCGAGATGACGATCGGGCCGTCCCAACGAACGTGCTCACGCCGGCCACCGTCCAGGCGACGGACACCGCCGCGACCGTCGTCCGTGACATCGGTGAGTCCCAGCGCTTGGGGCCAACCGAGGCCGTGCGCGGCGAACGACGGCACAGAGCGGGAGCCGCGGTCGAGGCTGTGGTCGCCGGCGACCACGAGGTCGACGTCGCCGAGCCGACCCACCGCGGCGGCGATCGTC
>ENA-UPSM01005231-UPSM01005231.1-activated-sludge-metagenome-genome-assembly--contig:-NODE-5231-length-12937-cov-49.910185_pt1 | contig 12937 bp, 8 predicted proteins | sample MGYA00238181_ERZ773283 | MGnify/ENA primary metagenome ERZ773283 (study PRJEB29023, sample SAMN05720199) | activated sludge metagenome | isolation source: Anaerobic digester | place: Japan... | reverse complement strand
AAATTTTAACCTAAAACCGCAAAAATCCCGAAATGACAGTTCCTATCAGTTATTCCTCAAGTAAAGGATTCGGTAAAGCATGCCATATCAGCAGCCGGAAGGATGAGCGGATTCGATCTTAAGATGAAGCAGTACAGTCGGGTATTAAAGTTACAGGCTCAAAACATCAAAGATATATCCTTAAAGACTGATGAGTTCATAAAAGAAATAGAACAGGCTATGAATCAGATCTCTCAGGCTTCTGTAAATAATACCAGCCACATAAGCGTCCTGTCGGAAGAGATCAGCACTATGAAAAATTATATTTCTGATTCTTATAGTAATCTGGGCAAAATAAAACAAGAAAATGAAAAAGTCTCTGAAAAAGGAACAGAGCTCTCAAAGCAGATGAATGAATTTTCTGAGCTTGTTGAAAAGATGCGCGAACTCATTAAAGGAATTGAAGACATTGCTGGTCAGACGAACCTCTTGTCTCTGAACGCATCAATAGAAGCGGCACGTGCAGGAGAAGCCGGGAAAGGTTTTGCAGTGGTGGCTGATGAAATCCGCAAGCTTTCGGATGATGTCAAGAATAACGTGGGCGATATGAGGGATTTTATGGACAGAATGGAAGATACCTCTGGCAGGAATCTTGAGGTGATTTCACAGACAGTAAAAAGTATAGAGCAGATAACGCATAATACAAATGAGATTAATAAAGTATTTGAGCAGAGCACAAAGCTTATTCGTAGTATATCGGAGGAAGCCGGTTATGTGGTTTCAAATTCTGAAGAAACAACTGCTTCTACAGAGGAAATAAGCTCTGAAATTGGTGTGCTGAAAGAGCTTATAAACGATGCTTCTAAAGCTAGTGTGGAATTGGAAAACAACAGTGAGGAGTTATCTGAAATTTCCACAGAAGCTGCCAAAATCGAAGAAGATATATCATCATTAGCCAGAAAAAGTGGAAAGATAGCATCTTACAAACTTTTCCACCTTGATATAAAGGATTATGCCCAGAGCATAGATAACGCCATAACCGCTCATAAAAATTGGCTTAAAATCCTGCGGAAAATAAAAGATGAGATGAAGGTGCTGCCGCTTCAACTGGACGATAAAAAGTGCAGCTTTGGACATTTTTATCATTCGGTACAGGTTAATGATCCGCAAGTCATTGAGATATGGAAGTCAATAGATCTTGTCCATCAAAATCTGCACACAAAAGGTTCACAGGTTGTAAAGGCAGTGGAGTTGCACGATAAGGCACAGGCTGATTTGCTCTATAATGAAACAGAAAAAGTATCCAGGCAGGTTCTTGAGAAACTTGAAAAAGTTTTAAATGCCATAAAGCAGACTGATAAAACAAATTTGACAGATAACAGATAATCATTGGGAGGGTTTAAAGATGATAAAAAAAACATTATTTTTGTTGATTTTAATTTTAAGCAGTTTATATGTTTTTGGCGGAGGATCCGGTGCCTTTTCGGTCGAAAATCCGATTTTAACATCTGGCTGGGAAAGTGTAGCCGATACTGCACGCAAAGAGATAAGCAGCTACCTTGAAGGCAGTGCATCAAGCGCTGCAATAGCAGTAAGGATAGACGGTCAGACAGTTTATTCAGAAAGTTTTGGAGTTTGTGATCTAAACACGCTCAGACCGGTGGAAAGAGACACTCAGTTCAATATCGGATCAGTAAGCAAAGTATTTGCTGCTGCATCTGTTCTTATTCTTGTGCAGCAGGGAAAGGTAAACCTTGATCTGCCCGTTTTCATTTATCTACCTGAGTTTTCTATGAAAGATCCTAGATATAAAGATATTACAGTACGGATGCTTTTGAACCACACTTCCGGTATTCCAGGGACTTCAATCAAAGATAGCATGACTGCGCAAAAAAATACAGGGTATATACAGCAGGTCATTTTAAACCTTAAAAATAGCTATTTAAAACACGATCCTGGCAAGATAAGCATCTATTGCAATGATGGCTTTACTTTGGCTCAGGCTCTGATTGAGAAAGTTTCAAAGACAAGCTACTCCGATTTTTTAACAGAAAACATATTCTCCAAATTGGATATGAGTAACTCAACAACATATTTTAAGGAGAACAATGAGAATATTGCACGATACTATGACCATGACCAGAATATTTCTTTTCCTGCAGAATATGTAAATTCATTGACTTCCGGCGGGCTTGCCAGTACAGCCGAAGATCTTGTAAAGTATGCTGAGATACTTTATAACGATAAAATTTTGAATGAACAGCTTCGTAAAGAGTTTATGAGTCCACAGGCTGGATCTAAAACGGCTCTAAGCGGTGAACCTCTGTATATGTTCGGTCTGGGGTGGGACAGTGTTGAAGATTCCGTATTTCATAGTAGTGGTGTAACTGTTCTTACCAAAAGTGGAGGAACCTGCTTTTATTCAGCACAGCTTCATGTAGTGCCGGAGTATAAGATCTCTGTTGCTCTTACCGTTTCAGGCAGAGTAGATGTAAAAAGTATAAATGATGTTGTGTTGACCGAGGTACTTAAGCAAAAAGGGATCTTAGCAGGATCAAAGAAAGTTTTTAATATACAGACTGTACTTCCACTTAGCTTCTTTAACGGCTATGAGGGTATATACGCATCCCTGGAAAGCATCTTTAAGTATGAGATAGATTTACAGAATAACGGTATGAATGTGGAAATTTTTAATGGAAGCGGTTTTGTTCCTTACGATTTTCTCAGATACGAAGACGGCTATTTCATTTCTCGCAGTTCAGATGTTTATTCATTTATAAGCGATGACTATGGTAAGTATATCCAGCAGCATTTTAATGACAGAAAGAGTACAAGAGTTCTTATTGAAAAGATAAAGCCTTCAGAAAACATAGATGTCAAAGAGTTTGAAAATAAGGTATGGATTCCTCTCAACTTAAAAACACAGGATCTTTGTGTTATGATGGCACGGACAGGTTCTGTCGGCCAGGCTGAAGGATATGCATACCTGCAGTTCTCCGGATTTCATATGAATGTATTGAAGGATGTTTTTACAGGTGAGAATAATCTCAGGTACATAAGAGATACCGTTGCTTTTAGAATTGAAAAGACAGCCGGCTCATGCAATCTTTTGTTTGAAGGTTACAGATACGCTGATGCAAGTAATTTGCCTGTTCTTGACAGGAATGAAGTTATTAAAATAGGTCTTTCAGGAGAAAATATTTCAAGGAGAGTATCGGACGATCTTCTTTTGAAGTTTGATATTCAAGATGGAGCCAGAGCGGTTATTTTTTCCGACAGTCTTGAGATGATCTACGACAGTCTGATACATGATTACCGCGAGGTGTATGTACCGAAAGGCTCTTATGTGACTTTCATATGTGAGCCTGGAGCCCAAGTCGGTATAAACCTTAAAAAGTATCAGCAGGATGACAGATACAGACAAGTAAAGGCAAGAGCAGAAAAGATTGCCGATACGCTTATAGATAATTATGGAGTTACAAGCCTTCAGTATGCTCTTATATACAATAATGAACTTATACTTTCTTCCTTTGCGGCCGGAACAGACTCTGAAAAAGCAGAGGAGCTAAGTACATCTACACCATACGGAATCGGTTCAACCAGTAAGATGTTTACTACAGCTGCCATTATGTATCTTGTAGATAAAGGACTTGTTGAACTTGATAAACCTGTTTCGGAGTACATTCCACAATTCACTATGAAAGACGAACGATACAAAAAAATAACTGTTCGCATGCTTCTAAATCACTCATCGGGATTAATGGGATCTATTTATGCGCAGGGACCTACCTATAATCATCCGGATACAACTAATCACGATAATATATTAAAGGAACTATCCGGGCAGATGCTGAAAGCTGACCCCGGAGCATTTTCAGTATACTGTAACGATGGATTTACGCTAGCGGAGCTGGTAGTGGAAAAAGTAAGCAAAATGAGTTTTACAGAGTTTATAAGAGTTTTTATAATAAATCCTTTAGGAATGAAAAATACGTTTACACCGCAGGATAGCTTTGAAAAAAGCGGACTTGCCGCTACTTTTATGAATGGAGTCAGGACTCCTAGCGAAACTTTCAATATGATCGGTACAGGAGGTATGTACTCAACTGCTGAAGACCTTTGCAGATTAGGCCAGATATTCATGGATGATTCCGGATACAGTCCTGCCGGACTTATCCTCTCGCGGAAAGCCAAGGATGAAACTTTTTCTAAAGAGTACAGCAAAGGAGTATGGCCCGTTCAGACTGATAACATTGCAGGCTTCGGATTGGGCTGGGACAGCGTGGATCTATATCCTTACAGCAGCTATTCGATACGTGCTGTTTGCAAGGGTGGGGATACAGGGCTTTATCACAGCAGTCTTGTGATACTTCCCGAGTACAATATAGCTTTTGCCGCAACATTTTCCGCGGGTTCAAGTACTTTAGGAACAGTATTTGCACAGGAAATAATCCTTGATCTTCTTCAAGCTGAAGGAAAGATTGACCGTTCATCGGAGAAAGATAAGAAAAGTCCTGCTGTATTGGCCGATATGCCTCTTTATATGAGTGAGTTCAGCGGAAGCTACGAGAACAATGAAAATATATACGATATCCAGATAAGCAAGAATGGAGTCCTTACTGAAAGAACAATCTATCCAAAGGGTTTGCCAGAACATGAGTACAAGTATACAAAGGAAGGCCTTTTCGTCAATGATGCCGGAAATAAGAAGCTTTCTTTTGTAAAAGAAAGCAACGGTATAACTTATATATGTACAGAAAAGAATATGGTTCTTAACGGTCTGGGAAGGGTAAAAGTAAAAACCTATTCGGCACAGAAAACACATTTTTCAGATGTGGCAGACGGTGTCAAAAAAGTATGGGAAGAAAGAACCAAGAACAGGTACTTTCTTGTTAATGAACAAAGTACAAGCCAGAACTATCATCAATTGGCTGCAGCCTCTATGTCTTTTTCAATGGATAGTGAACTTAAGGGTTGTATTTCAAACTACCGTATCATAAACAATAATTTTGCTGTTGTAAATGTTCAGATTCCCGGATTTGACGGTCGTGATACTCAGAGCATCGAAGTATATGAAAAAGACGGCAAAGAGTATATCAAAAACGCAGGCTGGATCTTTATATGTGATAAGAATATAGAGTATCTTAATGGGTCGGAGACGGGTTCATGCGTTATCGGCACGGACGGGTATGCCTGCTGGTACAAAATTCCGGATGAAAAAGCAGGGAAGACCATTGAAGTAAAAAAACAGGAAGGTTCTTCTTTTGCGGTATATGATGAACAGGAATGTGTTTTTTATTCGGTTGCTTGCGGAAACAAGCCGGTTATACTTCCCAAGAATGGAATGATTTTATTTGCGGGTGAAAAGCCCGGGGATGTTCTTTACTATTCAATAAAATGAGAATGAGCTGGGTGGTGGAAAGCATGAAAGAAGGATTTATTGAGACTAAAAACGGTAAAGTATGGTACTGCTCCTTTTCATCGGCAAAACAAACGGTTCCGATATTGGTAGTCCATGGGGGGCCAGGATTTGTAAGTATGCCGCAGGTGATTGAGGAGTTCTCAGATGATCACGATGTTTACTTCTATGATCAGATAGGAAGCGGAAAGTCTGATAGAGCAAGCTGTAATGATTTTTACAGTGTAGAAAACTTTGTAGACGAACTGGAAGAAGTTATAAAAGCATTGAAATTTGAACAGGTAATTCTTATGGGTTTCTCATGGGGCTGTGCTCTTATATGTAAATATATGTTATGCAAAAAACCTGAAAATGTAAAAGGAATAATCCTTTCTGCGCCGTATTTGAGTTCTCCGAGATGGTATGCTGACCAGAGAGAAAATATTATGAATATGCCAGAGGATACGAGAAAAGCTATTCTGCTTGGAGAAGAGACCCAAAACTACGGAGATAATTATCAGAAAGCGATGATGGAGTACTATAAAAAGCATGTATGTTGTCTTAATCCGTGGCCTGACTCTATACAGCAGGCTTTTGGAAAGCTTAATATGGATGTTTATCTTACTATGTGGGGACCCAGTGAGTTTACTATTACGGGCAAACTCAAAGATTTTGATCTTCTGCCGGAGCTTGAAAGGATAGATGTTCCTGTACTCCTGACTTGTGGAGATTACGATGAGGCAGAGATAAAAACAGTCAGAGATTATCAAAGAGCTTTTAAGAATGCAAGTATGGCTGTTATACCTATGGCCTCGCATCTTCACCAAATAGAACAGCCTGAAATATATAAAACGGTTGTACGGGCATTCCTTAAAAAAATTTGTGATCCTGCGGCGCTGAAGACATGATTACTTTTAAAGAGGATGTTTTTAAAATTGATACTGACTCAAGCAGCTATGTGTTTGGGTTAAATCATGGAATGCTTGAAAGCATGTATTATGGAAAGAAGATAAGGGATGGGTCTGATTATTATGCACTTAGGGAAAAGTCGTCGGGAGGATATCCCAACACGGTTTTAACTGAAAACGATGATAAGACCTTTGTAATGGACAATCTGTGTCTTGAATACTCATTTCCGGGAAAAGGTGATTTCAGAAATACAGCGATTGAGATCAGGATGCCCGACAGTTCTTTTGTCTGTGATTTTCGGTACTCTTCACACAAGATCTATGACGGCGGCTATAAAATACCGGGTCTCCCCTTTGCAATAAAAGGCGATCAGACACTTGAAGTCAATCTGATAGATTTGAGTGGGCTTGAGCTTATACTGTACTATACAGTTTTTTCTAAAACTGACGTTATTGCAAGAAGCGTTTGTATTAAAAACGGAGCGGATAAGGATATATATATAAGAAAAATCATGAGTATGCAGCTTGATCTTTCAGACAGCTTCAAGCTCCTCACATTTAACGGTCTTTGGGCAAGGGAAAGGCATAAAGACGAAAAAAATCTTTCCTATGGAGAAGTGGTTTGCAGTTCTGTCACAGGAGCGTCTTCAAACAGGCAGAGTCCTTTTATGGTTCTTGCGGACCGTGAGTGTACACAGAGTTCAGGCTGCTGTATAGGGTACAATCTTATATACAGTTCAAACCACTATGAATCTGTTCAGGTAAGCGGATACGATAAAACGAGATTCATGGGAGGCATAAATCCGGCTTTCTTTGAATGGAGGGTCGGACCTAACGATACCTTTTTTACTCCCCAAGCTGTAATCTCTTTCAGCAGCTGTGGGTTAAACGGTCTGTCCCAAAATATGCACGGATTTGTCAGGGAGAACATTATACGGGGTGAATGGGCAAAAAAAGAAAGACCTGTTCTTATAAACAACTGGGAAGCGACATACTTTAACTTTGATGAGAAGAAACTACTTGAAATTGCCAAGGTTTCAAAAGATCTTGGGATAGAGCTTTTGGTTCTTGATGACGGTTGGTTTGGCTTACGCAACGACGATACTACATCTCTGGGAGATTGGTATGAAAACAGAAAAAAACTTCCCGGTGGACTATCCTCGCTTGCTGAAAAAATAAATGAGATGGGAATGATGTTTGGCCTTTGGTTTGAGCCTGAAATGGTCAGCCCGATCAGCGATCTTTACGCTATACATCCTGAATGGGCGGTAAAAGTTCCTTCACGAAAGCCTTCTCTTGGAAGGAATCAGCTTGTTCTTGATCTTACAAGAAAAGATGTGCGTGATTATATAGTCAATGCAGTCAGCAATATTCTTAATAGTGCAAATATCCAGTATGTAAAGTGGGATATGAACAGACATATAACAGATGCTTATTCTCAGGAACTCGGAGCCAGGCAGGGAGAGTTTTACCATAGATATATCTTGGGGCTTTACGATATTCTTGAAAGAGTCTGTGGTGCCTTTCCGCATGTGCTTTTTGAATCATGTGCCAGCGGTGGAGACAGGTTTGATCTGGGTATGCTGTGCTATATGCCGCAGATATGGTGTTCTGATAATACAGACTACTATGAAAGAGTACTTATTCAGGAAGGTACATCCTATGGTTTCCCCTTGTGCACTATGGGAGCACATGTATCGGCTGTTCCCAATCACCAAACCATGCGTACAACTCCATTGGAATCAAGATTTAATGTAGCCTGTTTCGGACTTTTAGGATATGAGCTTGATCCTACAAAGCTTTCAGATAATGAAAAGCTTGCAGTAAAAGAACAGATAAAGTTTTATAAAAAGTATCGTAAACTCTTTCAATTCGGAGATTTTTTCAGGATAAAGGATGGGTTTGAATCTGAACATGCAGTCTGGGAGGTGGTTTCTGCCGATAAAAAGCAGAGTATCTCCGGTTTTTTCCAGAAGCTTTTTGTTCCTAATCCACCTTCTGATAAGCTGTTTTTTAAAGGGCTTGATGAAGAGCTGTTTTACAAAATTTCATGCAGGGAACAGTATTTGGAGTTTGTTCCCGGCAGATTGTCTGATGATGAAGGTTTTCTCTCAAACAAAGAAGAGTATGGAGGATACGGCGATCTTCTTATGAATGGTGGGATAAAGCTAAATCAGCAGTACCCTTCAATAAGGTACAATCAAGGGAGCAGACTTATGGGTGATTTTGGTTCCAGATTATATATTGCCCGTAGTGAGGAGGAAAAATGAAAATACTTTCGATAATAGGTGCCAGTACTTTTGGAAATACAACAGAAGTTTTGAGATACTTTAAGAGCCAGCTTGAAAAATGCGGCGGTTATGAGTTTGAAGATCTTTACCTGCAAGATCATAAGATAGATTTCTGTACAGGCTGTCACAGCTGTATAATGCTTGGACAAGAGAAATGTCCGCATTATCTTGCGGTAAAAGAGATTGAGGACAAGATGATGCAGGCAGACGGAGTTATCCTTGCAACTCCTGGTTATATGTTCAGTGTAAGCGGCATAATGAAGAACTTTCTTGATCATGTTGCATATAACTGCCATAGGCCTAAGTACTTCGGAAAAAAGATCTTCCTTATTTCAAGCTGTACCAAATGGCAAGAGGAAGGAGTTTTCATTCCTATGAAAACATGGGCTCAGGGAGCAGGATTTGATCTTTGCGGCAGCATGTATATAGATATGATGCCTTTTCCATACAGTGAAGGCGAACTTGAAAAAAGAAGAAACAAAGTAAATGAAGCGGCTTTCTCATTTGATAAGATTATCAAAGAAAAAAAGGAAATAAAACCCGAATTTTCAAGGATAATGATTTTTCATGCCTTCAGGACAATGTCAGCAATGTTTCCCAAAGTAATGCAAGCGGATTACAGGTATTTCACCAGTAAAAACGCATACGATAAAAAAACCAAATGGTACATACCGGCTAAAATTTCATTTTTAAAAAATTTTATAGCCGGTATGATTGAAAAAAAGATGAAAAGCTCTATAATGGATATGATCGACAAAGAGAAAGCGGAAAAAGCAGAAGGCGTGTTCCGAAATAAGCTTTAAATACTCTCTTTTACCGGAGTTTTTTTCAAGCCCACAGAGCGACTCAAGACAATCTCCACGAATGAGGTCGCTGCCTTTTGCCATTCGACCCTGTGTGGGGAGCGTGACCGGGGGAATCTATATGCTTAGCTGAATATTATGAGAAGGTGCGCATTTCTAGTTTTGTTCTTTCTTTGGCCGCTATTTCTATTCGCCGAGGACCAATACGTCTATATTACATCGACAGGGACGAAATATCATATCGAGTCATGCTCTTATGTTGCCCATTCAAAAATCAAGATATTGCTTTCCGACGCACTGAAAAAAGGGTATCTCCCTTGTAAAGTCTGCAATCCTCCTACAGCGGCGGAACTTCCCTCATCAACATTGCTCGAATCCAATGAGGCCTCCATCATTCATCGTACTCTTGTTGGAACAGTGGCGGGGATTACCGATGGAGACACAGTGACGTTGCTCTGGCATAATCAGACCTACAGAATTCGATTAAACGGCATCGATTGCCCTGAACGAGGACAAGCGTACTGGAAAGCCTCAAAAGAATTCACCGCCCATATTATCTTTTCCAAATCTGTTTCTGTGCATGTCGTTGATATCGATCGGTATGGACGATATGTGGGCGATATCTATCTTGGCGACATCTACATCAACGCTGAAATAGTGAAAGCGGGATATGCATGGCACTACAAGAAATATTCCGACGACTCAGAGCTTGCACGCTGTGAAATAGAGGCTCGGAACAAGCGAAAAGGGCTGTGGCAAGATGCTCGCCCTATTCCGCCCTGGGAATTCCGTCGATAAATGGGGTGCTCTTTCAAAAGGCGGATGTGTTTTGAAAGAGCACCGTTCGATGATCAAAGAAAAGAGTACCCACACTACTTTTAGCGATTATAGAAGCCGTCGCCTTTATTGCCGATGTTGAACGGTCTTTAGGAGTTAGCTCTGTTTTGCAAGCAGCGGCTCCAGCGCCGCATCGATATTCTTCAACACCTCCGGCGTCAGCTTCGGCAGCACCTCGAGCGCACCGAGGTTTTCCTCGAGCTGGGAAAGGCGGCTTGCGCCGGTAATGACGGTGCTCACGTTCGGGTTGCGCGCAACCCAGGCGAGGGCGAGCTGGCTCATCGTGCAGCCAAGGGATTCGGCAATCGGGCGCAAATTCTCGATCGTCGCGATGACTTCATCGTGGTACCAGCGATCCTTGAGCCATTCATATCCTGGCAGAGCGAAGCGGGAGTCTTTGGGTATGCCGTCTCTGTATTTGCCCGACAGGAGGCCCGAGGCGAGCGGGCTGAATGTCGTGAGTCCAAGTCCGATGCCTTCGTAGAGGCGGGCAAATTCCTTTTCGACCTTCGTACGGACGAGCATGCTGTATTGGGGCTGTTCCATCTGGGGTTTGCGCAGGTTGCGTTTGTCGGCGATGTCCCAGGCCTCGCGGATCTGCTCGGCGGACCACTCGCTCGTGCCCCAGTACAACGCCTTGCCGGATGAGATGATGTCGTGCATGGCCCAGACTGTCTCTTCGATGGGCGTTTCGGGGTCAGGTCGATGGCAGAAGAGGAGGTCGACGTACTTCATGCCGAGCCGTTCGAGACTGCCCTCGATGGCTTCGAGGAGATATTTGCGGTTGAGCGTGTTCTTCTCATTCGGACCTTCGTTGATGCCCCAGAAGAGCTTGGTCGACACGAGGTATGAGCCTCGCCGGAGGCCGAGTTTGCGGAAGGCCTGGCCCATGATGGTTTCGGACTTACCGCCCGCGTAGACTTCGGCGTTGTCGAAGAAATTGATGCCGTGTTCGTACGCATATTTGATCATCTGCGTCGCGGCGTCCACGTCGACTTGCGAGCCGTAGGTGACCCATGAGCCGAGCGACAGCACCGATACCTTGATTCCTGCTGAACCTAATCGGCGATACAGCATTGCAGAACTCCTTTCGAGCTTTGTTGGGGGCCCATCACACAGCGTGTGCGCCACTGTCGGGACATCGAAGGGGGCACGGCACTGGAACGCCGACAGGCGCTCTGGGCATGCCAAGGCACCCCTCTCTCTTGCATGGAATTGAGCCCTGTCTAAAAACATACTACACTGAATGGCGAAAGGAAAGGTTTTCGATGCGGTCGACCGACCTTATATTCAAAATTCTCCATATGTCCGACCTTCACCTTGGCAAAAGTCTGAAGGCTCAGGACCTCGCAGAGGATCAAGGCTACGTGCTCAGCCAGATTGTCCAGCGGGCGGAGGGCCTTGCGCCCGATCTTGTCATCATTTCGGGCGATGTGTTCGACCGCAGCATTCCTTCGGAGGACGCGCAGACCATGTTCGGCCGTTTTATGGCCGATCTTCGGCGAGTTCTCCCCGTGAAGGCGCGCATCCTCGTCATTCCCGGAAACCACGACTCGCCACGCCGCATCGCGTTTGCGGCGGAATTGTTTGAAGCGGTGGGCATCCACCTGGTGAGCGATGTAAGGCTCGCTCCTGCGCTGGTGCTGGAAAAGGGAGGAACTCAGGCGGCGGTGTGGGCGCTGCCCTTCGTGACTCACGGCGCCTACCACGAATTTCGGAAAAGCCTCGTTCAGAATCACAATGAAAAGGAGGTGGCGTCCATCCCTGCGCTTGGCGGCGACGGTTCCATGGCGGAGCGCGTGGCGAACGTCGTTGCCCACCTCCGTCCACATTTTCAAGATTATGACGTGAACATCCTCGCGGCACACTGCTATGTCCGTGGAGCTGCGCTCTCCGAATCGGACACTGCGTTCATCGGGGGAACGGAAGCTGTGCCAGCATCGTTGTTCGAAGCCTTTGACTACGTCGCGCTGGGGCACCTGCACCGCATGCAGGCGCTTTCGCCGACGATGTGGTATGCGGGGGCGCCCATGGCGATGTCGTTTGGGGACGGAAGTGACGAAAAAGGCTTTCTGTACGCCGAACTTTGCACGGCGACGGCGCCGCGGATCGAGCCGGTCATGCTTAAGCCCCTGCGCGCGTTCAGGCGCGTGCGCGGCAGCTTCGCCGAGTTGACTGCGGGAGCGTCGGCTTTCGAGTCGGATTACGTTGAAGTAGTCCTTACCGATGTCTAGAGCAGTGTAATTTGGGCTAGACTTTTAGTTTTGAGGCATCCACCCGTTTCGGCTAGATTTTATTTTGAGGCATTACGGACAAATTTTTAGCTTTTTATCAATATTTTACTAGAAAGGGGAGTGACCTTAAAAAAGCGGAAGGGTGGAAAAGCCTAAGCCTAACCGAGTACCTTGCGGAACTTCCCCGGGGCTTCAATCCCTTCTCGCTTATCGGGGAGGAGTGGATGTTGATCGGCGCCGGGACGCCTGAGGATTGGAACGCCATGACCGCTTCCTGGGGCGGTTTGGGGGTGTTGTGGAACTGTAACGTGGCTACCTGTTACGTAAGGCCAACTCGGCATACCTTTAGCTATATGGAAGGATCGGAACGGTTTACCCTGTCGTTTCTGGGTGGTGGGCAAAAGAATTATCCAGAAAAGGATTTCCACCGGATGTACGTAGGCGAAATTGAAAGGGTTTGGCGAGGTTAAAGCAGGGGCTCTGTACC
>ENA-UPSM01005215-UPSM01005215.1-activated-sludge-metagenome-genome-assembly--contig:-NODE-5215-length-12975-cov-5.937616_pt1 | contig 12975 bp, 10 predicted proteins | sample MGYA00238181_ERZ773283 | MGnify/ENA primary metagenome ERZ773283 (study PRJEB29023, sample SAMN05720199) | activated sludge metagenome | isolation source: Anaerobic digester | place: Japan... | reverse complement strand
CGAGGCAACCACCACCCCCAAGACCTTTGCGTCCAAACTGCTTTTGACCTTATACAAGAGATTTGGTATGGGAGAGTACATACCCCACGGTACGGCTAATGACCTCTTCAAGATGTGCTTATCGCTATTGGAAGATCATCCTGATACGATCATAGTGGTTGATGAGATAGACTACGCCTTCCGGCATCCCCAGCTCTTGGGCGCAATCAGGGATATCGTGGATGAGACCACCGCAATAGTCATCCTGGTCGGGATGCAGAATGCCAAAGACAGACTGAACCAGATCAATGAGTATTACTTCGACAGATGCAACTTCTTCTATGAGTTCCAGGACTTGTCAAAGAAGGACATTGCCCAGTTGTGCAGTGAGATAATGGAGATCAAGTTCCAGCCTGATATTGTCGATTATGTCCACTTCCATTCCTGCGGCAATGTCCGTAAAGCCATGAAGCTTATCCGTTCAATAGAGGAGATAGGCAGATACAATAACCTTGAAGTAGTCTCCCAAGCAGATCTGGAGGATTGAGGGAACCATGACGGACAAAGAACTCATCCTCAACTTCGTCAATCAATATGATCGTCCCTTCAATGCAGAGCTCACATCCAAACAGACCTGTGTCAGCATTGATGTTATTGAGAGCCTGATACCAGAACTGCTTCAAAGCCAGACTATCAAGCAGATAGAAGATGATCCACCCATCTACGTCCGAGCCAACCGTTTCCAAGCCAGGATCGGTTATCAGCACAATAAGGGCTGGACTTTCAGCTTAGCAGATGCCCACAGGCTACTGGACATCCTGGAACGAGGCAACTACAAGTCCATCCGAGAGATTGCTCAAGTCATCGGCAAATCCAGGCAGTGGGTCTATATCTATCTGGAAGCGCTAGCATCAATAGAAGTAGTCGATCTGAGGCAGCACATATACATCGTTATCTCACGCCAAAACGTGCCCAATATCGGCAGAAAAGTCCAGAAAGGTATATTGGGTCAACTCCGCTGTTTGAATAGGATTGGGTGCTGTAGATTACTGGACTAAACAGGTTGGATAAGGATACATAAGCCACTCTTCATACTGGAAGGCAACACAATATGCTGTACATATAATGCCAAATACTTAGGTAAGTCACGGAAGTAGGTTACGAGTAAAATTGATGAATTGAGATCAATTTGGCATTGTCGAGATAAGGATCGGGTGCTATTAGTCTCTTACAGAAAGGACACTATAGACAATGTCCTTTAAAGTTCTCTAAGATGATGTGCTACCACTGATGATTCATAGCAATATGGATTATCCAAACATAAGCATTGACTAAATCAATACCTGCTGGATGCTTGGATTTAGGTAGGATTAACATGGTAGACAAAATACTTCAATCTATAGATCAGGAGGTTTTATCATGGTTGATACTGGTCAAAGCTCTATCCCTTCCGTTAACATTTACTTGATTAGAGAAGCGATCTATCGAGAAAAAGAGGATAAGTTAACAGCTGTTCGTTTAGTGATAATCGATGAGTACAATAAGGCTGGTCTTAAAACCGAGCATTATCAGCCGTATGACACAAACGAAGAGAACTCCCTACTTTTCCATCAAAAACGAAACATTGCTTTAAGATGGAGCAAATATCTTCAGCCGATAACAAGCCAAAGTCTTGACTTTGAAAATACTATTCACTCATTCATCCTATTCTTGCTTATTAAAAACCAAGTATTTGCTGTTGTGGGTGGTCATGGCTATCATGTAATCTCTAAGCACATAGATGGGGAGTTTAGTAAGTCAATTATTGAAAAAACATTCGATAAAACCTCAAGTGTATTTAAGTATCTACAAGACCGTAGTTTAGTTGGGAACGTGATTGGTACATCAAAAATTTTCAGAAGCAATGCCAATCTCGCCGTAGAAGAAGACTTTGGTAAATTGTTTGATAAGACTATAGCATCCATAGGCAAAGAACAGCTGGAACTTTTGGGACTTACAAGTAAAAGAGGATGTAGCTGTTTTGCTGGCTCTGGGTTTAGGCTATCTGCATCGATTTCGATAAAAAACACTATCGTTCTGTGTCATAAACTAAGAGATAGGTTAAACGAGCCGAATAAAATGAATCTTAACGATATTGATGAGGAAAAAGATGTAGTTATGATAGCAATGCTTGAGCATACCTTCTTTGAAATGATCAAGGAGGTTGCATCAGGTAAATGTGAAGGAAGTGAATTCGATTTTGTAGGTAAAGATCTCTTTAAGTTCATCACAGCAGATGCACTTTGCTTAAGAAAAGGCAAAGATGATCTCATGCAAGGACTGTCTCCTACTGTTAGTGCTTCCGATATTCTCACTGGCCTACGTCTTGAAATCGCTCAATGTGTTAATGATGATGAGTTAAAATCCTTATTAGCGTCGATAAAAGTGATATCTTACAATGAGAGTGTTGAGACCCCTATAACAAAGGGAGACCTAATAGAACACTTGCATGGAGAGGTTACAATGAATAACGGCGTTTGGTTTCTGATTAATGGAAAGTGGCTCAAACTCACAAGAGACATCGGAGCAGAATTGGACAAATATGTGGAGGATAACTTTAAGGATGTTAATCAAGAATGGATGGTAGAACCATACAAAAAAGTAGACCTTGAGAATAAATACAAGGTCTTGAAAAAAGACAAGTTATCGCACATGTCAGCCAACTCCAACATCCCATATGAGCTAGTATATAATCTACAATACTTAGAATATCGTGATACTCTGATTTTCGATAGAGTGTTTTATGATAATAATGAAAAAGTGGAGCTATGTGACATCATGCAGATAAAGAAAGATATGCTGGTTTTAGTACATGTGAAAAAGGGGTTTGGAGCTTCTATGAGAGACGTTGCTGAGCAGATTGTGACCTCAGCTAGTGTATTGCTGTCTTGGCGCAAGAACCCAAACTCAGCAAAAATCGATGCATACTATAACCAGTTGGCGAAAATGTACAAGGATAAGTACAAGATCAGGAAACTCAAGATTACGAAAGCAGGTTTTAAAAAGGCATTACTCCAGAGTAAGAAAGTGCAATATGTACTTGCATTTATTGACAGTAAGCAGGAAGTTGATTTTAAAATAGCAAAATACAGATCTGTGCTAGCTAAGATTGCGATAATGAACGCCACAAAGCGCTTGGTTGAAATGAGATTTGAATTTAAGCTAATTCGAATTAGAGAAACGTAGCTTATTCAGGTATGATGGAGAGATTAGATGAAAGTACCTCGAAATGCTCTATGCCCCTGTGGATCAGGGAAAAAGTACAAAAAATGCTGTCTTCTTAAGAATACACGCCCATCTCCTCATGAATTCATCGAAGCCACCCGAAAAGCATTTTCTAAAAATACTGCCTGCATCCCGACAAATCAAAAGGACTGTGTAATGGTGACATAATAAAAGCACACACAATATCAAAGTTTATGCTAAAAAAAACAACACCCAATGCTCAAGTTTATACTCCACCTCAGTTTGGAGACTTATTGAGTCAGCTACAAAAGAGGGATGGTATCACGCTGATTAAAAGAGGAATAAGTCAGATATCTACATTCACTGGCTTTTGTGCTCACCATGACAAAGAACTGTTCTCGCCCATTGAAGATGTAGATTTCGAAATTGATGAAGAAAGTATTTTTCTTCTTACTTACAGAAGCGTATGTCATGAGTTGTTCAACAAAGTTGCACAATCGAATTCGGCTGAATACAATCTACTGCATGGGACTAAAGATGTTGATCAACAGGTAAAGCCGCGTATGCAGCAGTTACTCGAATATCATCGGAATGCTTCAAAGGCTGGGGCAAGTGACCTGGATGTTACTAAGAACAAACTTGATATTATGCTGGTGAATAAAGATTATCAGAAACTTCGTTACAAGGTTTTCGAGATCAATAAATCACCTGAGATTGTCGCATCATTCTGTTCAATTCCTTATTGTGACTATCATGGAAATAATATTATAGGTGAGAGATTTTTGGGTGTTAGAACGGCACTACCGATGGTTGTTACTCAAGTCCTGCCCTACAGAACATATGGTGTGATCATATTTTCGTGGATTCAGAGCGATGAGTTAGTTGATAAGTTTATCCGTTCACTATCAGAGCTTGATTTGCAATCTGTCCCAAGCGCAGTTGTTAGGTATGTCTTCTCTCACTCTGAGACATTTGCAGTCAATCCAAATTGGTGGGAGTCACAGAAACCGGATACTATAAGCTACTTGTTGCGTTTGTACAAGAATTATTTACTAGGTCATGAATTGGACAATAGTTGCTTAGTGGGAGATAGAGAGATTGTTGATTGGTCAGTTACAAATCTCGTTTAGGCCTCGAATAATGCAAATTGGACATTGACAGAATAATCCTGCTCGTAAAGCTGGTTTTATTCTGATATGATCCCTTTTTATACCGATTCTTAAGGGATCTTCAGGTACGATTGCATTTGAAAGGGAGCTTTATATGGATGACAGATGGCTTTCAGTGGATGAGATAAGTGTTTATCTTGGGGTAACCAAGGATACGGTCTATAAATGGCTTAGCGAAAAGAAGCTTCCTGCTCACAAAGTAGGGAGACTCTGGAAGTTTAAAAAAGAAGATGTAGATACATGGGTCAAAACGCAGGCTCATTCTCAGGATAGCTGACTATGTCTGACCTTTTAAAATACAACTTGGGTTTTACCTCTGCCGCATTCCTCTTCAGAGACTCTGTGTTGCTTGCTAAACTATACTTGAGCCTCGGTGACTGGAACATGGTTCGAGAAAGGGTTCTTTCCGAGAACCTACTGCAAATTCGAACAATTGCGGCCCAAAAGAGAATTTACTCCGAAACTTACACTCGCCTAAAAGCATTAAGCGTAAAAGCTTTGGAAGTTATTGCCAATGGAGAAAGAGATGATCAAGTGCACATGATCTGGTATGCCATCTGCAAGAAGTACGCACTCATCAGGGACTTCAGCGTTCAAGTGCTATCTCCCAAGATTAGGATCAATACACGAGATATATCAGAAGCTGATTTCAATGTCTTTTACAATAATCTCGCAGCCAATCACGACGAATTGAATCACATCTCCATATCCAGTAGAGCAAAGCTGACCAAAAACCTGTTCAGGATGCTAGTTAGCGCAGGAATTATCGATTCTGACGGGAAGCTCTGTCCAATAAGTATCTCTAAGTCTGTAAGACAGATTGTTCTCGAGGATAATGATATTCCGCTTGAAATCTACCCAGGGATTTAATCGTGAAAAGCATGCTCAATATAGAATCGCAGAATTTTGCCCGACGGTTTACGCATCTTCTTGATTTGCTATCCAGTCCAAAATTCTTAGCCATGGAAGGGCTGGGGAATGAAATCCCTTTCTTCATCTGTCCATTTCCCATAAAACAATCAAAACAGATGAGTAAAGATATTAAGGATTTGAAATTGCAACTGCGAAATAAAGGAATTGTTGTGCTTGATGTAAACCTATATCGCCTATCGCTTAAGATACTCGAGGAACGTGACATACTGGATTCTATCATTCAGAATGAGCACACTATTGACAAAGCTCAACTATGCGAGTTGTTGCAGAATGTTTTGGATTCCGAAAATCACCTCGTTCCCCAGATTGAGAAAGAGGTCCAGGACTCCCAGCATAAGATACTGTTCATTACTGGAATTGGGGAAGTATTTCCGTATATAAGGTTACACACGGTGTTGAATAACATGCAAAAAATCTCGCATAATAAGCCCACGGTATTCTTTTTCCCTGGAGAATACAATGCTGCCAATGAAAATGGATCTACCTTGAGCTTATTTGGCGTTATGGACGACAAGTATTACAGAGCATTCAACATTTTTGATTGTCTACCTAAATAAGGAGGCATAGTAATGATAATTAAAGACATCTTTTTGAAGCCAGTTGATCGGGACATTGAAGGTGTAATAAAGGCGGATGATCGGAGTAATCTGGTCCGTGAGATTCAAGAGTATGTTGTTACAAAGGAAATCAAGCAAAAACTTGATAAATTCATAAAATCCTACTTGAGAGAAACAACATCAACAGGTGTTTGGATTTCAGGATTCTTTGGATCAGGTAAGTCCCATTTATTGAAAATGCTGTCTCTGCTGATGGAGAATTGGAAAGACGGCGAATGCTCAATACTGGAAAGCTTTTCGGAAAAGTGCAAAGATGATGAGTTTTTGGTGGCAGATATCAAAAAAGCTGTCGCAATCCCAAGTAATTCCATCCTTTTTAACATTGACCAGAAAGCAGATCTGATATCCAAACAACAGACGGATGTTCTACTTGCCGTATTTGTAAAGGTATTTGACGAGCATTGTGGTTATTACGGAAAGCAGGGTTATATAGCCAAGTTTGAAAGAGATCTGGATAAACGAGGGGTTTACTCGATCTTTAAGGACGAGTATAAAAGAGTCTCAGGGAAAGAATGGGAAGTTGGTAGAGAAGAAGCTATTCTGGAATCGGCCAATATCTCCCTTGCTTTTGAGAGGGCTACAGGCAGTAAAGAAGGACAAGACAAGAAGATATTAGATAAATACCGGCAGGATTATAAATTATCAATTGAAGATTTCGCTCTGCAGGTCTGGGATTATATCTCCACTCAACCAGGCGATTTCCGGCTGAATTTCTTTGTCGATGAAGTTGGGCAGTTTATAGCTGACAATACAAAACTCATGCTCAATATGCAAACCATAGCAGAGAGCCTTGCCACCAAGTGTAAGGGGAGAGCCTGGATTGTTGTGACATCCCAAGAGGATCTGGATGCAATTATTGGAGAAATGTCTCAAAGTTCTGGAAATGACTTCTCTAAGATTCTAGGACGTTTCAAGACTACGTTGAACCTAACCAGTGCAAATGTGGATGAAGTGATTCAGAAGCGCCTCCTGCAAAAGAAAGAATCTGTTTTTGATGACTTAGCTGAACTTTATCATAATCACAAGAATAGCTTTAAAACCATGTTTGATTTTGTGGATGGCGCTCAAACCTATCGGGTGTTTGAAGATAGAGAGGAGTTTATCAATTGCTATCCATTCATTCCATATCAGTTTGCGATTTTTCAGAAGGCCATTAAAGCACTATCTGTTAACCATGCCTTTCAAGGCAAACACCGTTCAGTAGGTGAAAGGTCTATGCTTGGTGTGTTCCAGCAGGTTGTTAAAGATTTGCAAAATAAAACAGTTGGGAACATTGCCACCTTTGATCTGATGTTTGACGGCATTCGCAGTTCAATAATTGGTCAAATACAAAAAGTAATTATCAACGCAGAAAATCATCTACAAGACGAATTTGCGATCAAGATTCTCAAGGTCCTGTTCATGCTGAAGTATGTGAAAGATTTTCGGGGAACAGTAGCCAATATTAGCATCTTGATGATGGATAGTTTTGATACAGATATCAGCGCTTTACGAAAGCAAGTTCAAGAAGCCCTCTTCAAGCTGGAGACCCAGACATATATCCAACGCAATGGAGAGATCTATGAATACCTCACCAATGAGGAAAAGGATATTGAAACCCAGATAAAGAACACTCCTGTAGATGACATGTCTCTACTTGATAAGCTTGATGAAATTCTCTTTACCAGTGGTCATATAGTAAAAAGCCTGAAGATAAGATATGATGATAATAAACAGGATTTCCAGTTTACCCGCAGAATAGACAAAAAACAATATGGCAGAGAATACGAAATAGCCATACAAGTGATTAGTCCCTACAACGAGTTCTACGACTTTGAGGATGACACACAGATTGTAGCGCATTCCTTGGGTAAATCTGAACTCACCATACTCCTGCCGGCGGACAAACGTTTTTGGGATGACCTGAAGATTGCCATGCAAACAGAAAAATGCTATGCGCAGAACTACAATAGTTCGCTCAAAGAATCGGCAAAGAAAATACTAAGTGAAAAGAAAGACCTAAATAAAGATAGATTGGTCAGTGTTAAGAATAGACTGGCAGGGCTAGTATGCGCGGCCAAGCTTTATCTGAGTGGAGAACCGATTGATGAAGATCAGGACGCCAAAGTTACAGATGCCAACCAGAGAATATGCAACGCCTTCCAATTGCTAATCTCAAAAGTATATCCATATCTCAAGATGCTGGGCGGAATCAGCTATACAGAACAGGACATTGGAAGATGTCTGGATAATAGCCAGATAGTTGCAGATTACACGCTGTCTTTGAGTGAAGCGGAACAGGAAGTGTTTTCGTATATCAACACACAGGCCAGAGAAGGCAAGAAAAGCACAGTGCAGGATGTAATCGACAAATTCAGCAAGAAACCTTATGGATGGGGTTTGTATGCAATACTATGCCAACTTGCCAGGCTATATGCCAAAGCAAGAATTGAAGTATTCGGAGATGCTACCAGTTTGGAGAACAGTGCTTTGGAGAAGGCATTAAAGAACACTCAAAAACATTGCAGCCTGGTGATCCAGACGTTGCAAGAATACACCCCCTCTCAATTGAGGCGTTTGAAAGAGCTTTCTCAGACATTATTCAACAAGCCCGCAGCAGAGACTGAGGCAAAGGCTCTGGCCAAAGAGATCTCAACCAGAATGCAGGAGTTGGTACTAAAACTCGAAGCTCTGGTTGTCCAGAAGGATATGTATCCATTTCTGAGTAGCCTGGAACCAGTTATCGTGTTACTGAAGAAGGCAGTGGGTAAGCATCATTCCTGGTATTATACTGAGTTTTTAAGCCTGGAAGATAAATACACAGGGGCAAAAATAGAGCTTATAGATCCAATCCAGGCTTTTTGGAATTCGGGGCAAAAGAGCATTTATGATGAGATTAGCAGATTCATCAGAGAGCAAGAACCCAACTTTAGTTATCTGGATTCAGTAAAACTCAAAGAGCTTCTTGATGGGTTCGCAGACCTGGAAATATACAATGGAAACAGAATTCAGCAGCTTAAGATAAAGTATGATATCCTGAAGGATAAGCTGGATAGATTGATTGACGATGAGAAGTCTGAGGCATCACTGATTATTGAACAATCCCATTCAGATATAAACCACGATCCGGATTTTATTGCTGCTGAGAGTGGCGTAAGAGATGAAGTGATCGGTGTATTTGAAAGGGCGAAAACGAGAATAGTTGAAACCAGTATTATCGCCGTAATCAAAGACATCTTAAACCGCTTTAATGATGTAGATTACCCAGAGATCATCCGATTGATCCATACAAAAAAGGATGAGAGCATACCCGAAAAGCCAAGAATAAGGATTCAGATTAAGAGCATTAAAATATCCTACCCCTCCGACGAGATCAGTAGCGAAGCCGAATTGCGTTCTTATATGCAATCCCTGAGTCAAGCGCTACTGCGGGAGATTAGAAAAGGGAACATCATCAAGCTCGAGGAGGATAAATGATAGAGAGTATTTATCTAAAGAACTTCACCGTGTTTGACGAGCTGGAAATGAAACTATCTCCAAGTATAAACGTTATCCTAGGAGAAAATGGAACGGGTAAGTCTCATTTACTCAAAGCCATTTACACCATGGGCTCCCTTTATAGAACCGATAGAAAAGACACCCAGATTGATGAAAGTACCGTAAGAGAGACGCTAACAAGCAAACTGATAAACACCATGATGCCTATTGATGCTAAACTCTGAAACTCAGAAAATCTGATGCTACGAGGGAGGCATTCATAAAAACCTGTTCGCATGATATTGGGAATTTTGAGATAAGTTTTAATTTTAACTCCAAGAAGGTCAGCCTTCCCACCTCTGATAGCAATACATATAGTGCACTGGATGAATCTGAGAAACCTGTCTTTATACCTGCAAAGGAGATTTTTTTTATTGCTGAAGGCTTGAAAGAAGTTCCGACTACGACAATAGTAACTTATATGAAAGCATTGCACTTTGATGAAACATACACTGATTTGATTAAGAAACTGACTAAGCCTTCAGGGGCAGATTTGACTATAAGCGAAAAATCAGAGTGGGTTTTAAGTGAGATTAAGAAGATTGTGCGTGGGAGCTTTGTTTATGATAGATCTGGCAACTTAGTTTTCCGCTCTTTCGGAACCGACTTTTCTGTGAATGTGATGGCCGAAGGATTTCGCAAGCTTGGAACCCTATGCAGGCTGATTGAGAATGGTTCACTTATTCCAGGTAATGGGGCTCCATTGCTTTGGGATGAGCCTGACTCAAATCTGAATCCTTTGCTGATCAAGCTTCTGGTAGAGACTCTTTATGCATTATCGGAACAAGGTCAGCAGATAATCCTTGCCACACATAGTTATAACCTCATCAAATGGTTCGACCTGTTATTCGATGAGGGGAAAGATCATCATGTCAAATATCATACACTATCTCGAGACAATTCAGAAAGCAAAAGTATCAGAATAGATAGTACAGAAGACTTTAACGCTATTGATCCAAACCCAATCCTTGATGCATTCTCTGAGATTTATGATACTGATATCGATAGAATTCTTAAAGAGAGCTGAATATGCCGATTAAAGAATTCTCAGAAAACGAGATAGTCTTTTCATTCCCAGAAGATTTATCAAAGGATAAACTGGATGAACAAGGTAAACGGATACCTGTTGGAATGTCCCTCGCTGACTTGGTGATAAATACAGATGATTACACCTACCTCATTGAAATCAAAGATTTTTCTTGTTCTACGGCTTCAGAATCAAGAAAAAAGGCCGACTTAAAGCTCCTCCAGGGAGACGAGTTAATATCAAACAAATTGACTCCCAAGGCGAGAGACTCCTACACTTTCCTACATCTAATGGAACGAGTTGATCGACAGATTATATATGTAGTTTTATTAGGTTTAGATGGTGTCGAACCGCTGAATAATAAGACTTTTCTTAATATATACAAGCAAAAACTAATTAAAAACATACGCCAAGAAGCAGATGAGCCATGGGAGAAAGAGCATATTAGTGACTGCATTGTTTGTAACTTAGAAACATGGAACGATATATTCCCGCATTGGCCGACCCAAAGGCGACCTATGAATGGAGCACACTAATGGAAACATCAAGACTTGAACGTTTCGCAAAATACGCTCGACGCTACCTGATAGAGCAAGTGGGAAACAAGCTGCAGCAAGTGCTTGCTCCGGATAGTGATGCCAGAAGGTATTACCCCAAGCAAGTACAAGCCATAGAAGAAGAATTGCGACGCGACCAATCCCTAACCCATAAAGCATACCACCTTTCACCTCTCTCGGAACGGGTAGCCTACACTTGGTTCAATCGGTTTTGTGCTTTGCGCTTCATGGATGTGAATGGATACAACAAGGTGAACGTGATATCTCCCTTGCCCGGGCATTTTCAGCCGGAAATCCTGGAAGAAGCCAAAGCCGGGCATATAGATGAGACTCTTGTGCAGGCGAAGTTTCGCACCCTGGTTTTCGATCTGCTTTCCGGTAAGGAAACCCATCCCGATCCGCAATCAGAGGCTTACAGGATACTAATCAGATCAGTTTGTAACTACTATGCCGATATCATGCCCTTTCTCTTTGAACGCATCGAGGATTGGACTGAACTGTTGATGCCGGATGACCTGCTGAGTGGGAATTCCATCCTCGCTTACACCCGGGAAGCGATGGTTCCAGGCGTCTGCAAGGATGTGGAAGTGATTGGCTGGCTATACCAGTTTTACATAGCAGAGAAGAAATCCGAAGTCCAGGACGGAGTAAAAAAAGGCAAAAAAATACAGAGCAAAGATATCCCCGCGGTGACCCAACTCTTTACCCCCCACTGGATCGTAAAATACATGGTGCAAAACTCGCTGGGAAGGCTGTGGTTGGATACTCGTCCCAACTCTCAATTAATAGATAAGATGGAATACTATGTAAAGCCTGAATCAGATTCCGATTTACTCCGGAGTAATGAGTTTATAGAAATATCCTCACCCGAAGATATCAAGTTTTGCGATCCCTGCTGTGGTAGCGGACACATACTCACCTACGCCTTTGACTTGCTTTATGAGATCTACAGCGAAAAAGGATATTCACCAATAGAGATACCCAGGCTGATCATCGAACAAAACCTGTATGGGATAGAGATAGATGAAAGGGCGGCAGTACTTTCTGCTTTTGCTCTCACAATGAAAGCGCGTGAGAAAGACAAGCTATGGTTCTCACGCAAGATAGAGCCACATATCTGCTGTTTGAAGAACATCAGATTTAGTAAAGGCGAAATCGAGCCATATCTGGACAGATGCGGACGTGATATCTTTACCTTAAACTTCGAGCGTATGCTCTCCCAATTTGAACACGCCGATACCTATGGATCACTGATTATCCCCCATGAACAGGATATCGAAGGCATCCGCGAACTGCTGAACGCCAAAGACTTCAGCGGCGATGTGTTCCTTGCCCCCACACACAAAAAAGTGCTCAAGCTGATCGAGCAGGCAGATTATCTCAGTACCAAATATCAGGTGGTGGTTACCAATCCACCGTTTATGGGTAAAGGGATGAGCAATCAGCTATCAAAGTATCTAAATGAAAGCTATCGCGACGTGAAATCTGACCTGTTCTCCGCTTTTGTATTCAGATGCGCAGAACTTGCCTTAGATATAGGTAATATTGGTATCATGAGTCCTAATGTTTGGATGTATCTGTCTTCATATGAAAAACTAAGAAAGTGGATGATTCAGAACAAGTCGCTCACAAATCTTGTTGAACTGCCTTTATCAGGATTCACTGGAGCAACTGTACAGATTTGTGCATATAACTTTATCAATAACCAAATAAAAGACCAGTATGGTGCTTATGTTCGATTAGTTGGATTCAAGGGTGCAGATGTTGAGATGGCATCACTTACAAAGCAAGCAGTTGCAAATCCAAATGCAATGCCCGGCTCACTTCGGACGCTTGATTTGAAGCTCAGGTGTTCCGCTGCGACTGCAACTTCGGCGCAGGCACCAAGGCTCGATATGCAAAGCCTTCCGCGCCATGTCCGCGCTCAACTCCGGCTAATGCACGGTACGGCA
>ENA-UPSM01005214-UPSM01005214.1-activated-sludge-metagenome-genome-assembly--contig:-NODE-5214-length-12976-cov-5.793824_pt1 | contig 12976 bp, 7 predicted proteins | sample MGYA00238181_ERZ773283 | MGnify/ENA primary metagenome ERZ773283 (study PRJEB29023, sample SAMN05720199) | activated sludge metagenome | isolation source: Anaerobic digester | place: Japan... | reverse complement strand
GCATGCGCTTGCCCGTGATGACACGGTTTTGGGGTTTGGTGGGGCTTGTTTTGGGGTTTTGTGGTTGTTCCAATACGGCGCTATGGCAAGCGCCGCTACAGTAGAGGCGGTCGCTGAACCGCCTTCAGGGAACCTTTTCACCATTTTACCTTTCCACCTTTCCACCTCAAAAAACACTTTTCCACCTTTCCACGGATATCACAAGAGAATGTCAGATTACAAATAGCGTTAAATAGTTTGATAAAAGCGAATTGGTATTGATTGCCGAAAAAAAGGCCGGGACCATGATAATCCCGGCCCGAAGGCTTTCAGATTTGCCATCAGCCTTACTTGCGCTCCTTTTTTTTGGTTCACCTGCCTGCAGACCGAGCCTACAGATCCCACAAAACCGATTCCGAAAAACATAGAATTGGTATAATAAGGTAACAATTGGCGTGCCAATTACGGCAGAAAGGCATAGCGGTATACATATCAGTGAGTTAGCCGAAAAGGCAGAGGGGCGGGTGTGGTAAAATCTACCACAGGGTTATTGGTCTTGCTGAGGAAGCAGGATATTGAGCTGTTTTATCTTCTTAAACAGGTTTGAGCGGTCTGTATCTAGGTGTTTGGCCGTCTGGCTGACATTATAATTATGTTCTCTGAGATAGAACTCGATCACTTGCTTTTCGTATGATTTAATCAGTTCTGCCAGGGAGATAATCCTCTCCCCTGCATGATTTTTAACGGCACTTTCCTCGGCTGTGGTAAAATCTACCACATCAAGATAGTCGCTTGTGGTAAAAATTACCGCACGCTCAACACAGTTTTTCAGTTCACGCGCGTTTCCTCTCCATTTTCTCTGGCTCAGCCAGCTCTGGGCTTCCGGGGTGAGGAATTTTGGAGTTATGCTTTTTTCCGCGCAAAACTCGTTGAGGAAGTATTGTGCAAGGACGGGGATGTCTTCCTGCCTGGTTCTGAGGGGAGGAATGTGGATGCGGATGGCGTTAAGCCGATAAAAGAGGTCTTCGCGAAACGTACCCTGTTCGACCTCCTTTTCCAGATCACGGTTGGAGGCGCTGATGATGCGTGTTTTGACAGGGCGGATGTCGCCTCCGATCTTTTGCAATTCCCCTTCCGAGATCACACGCAGGATCTTGGCCTGCAGCACCAGGGGCAGCTCCCCCACCTCATCCAGAAAGAAGCTGGTGTTGTTCGCGTATTCAAAGAAACCCTTGTGATCCTTCACCGCCCCGGTGAAAGCCCCCTGGGTAAAGCCAAACAGCTCCGCTTCAAAGAGTTCGCGGGGCACGGAGGCGCAGTTGATGCTCAGCATGTTCCTGTCCCCGTAATCGCTGAGACGGTGGATGGCGCGGGCAGCCAGTTCCTTGCCTACCCCGGTCTCGCCGGTGATCAGCACCGGGTTGTCGAAACGGGAGGCCTGGATGATGCTGTCGAAAACGGCGTTCATTTCCCGGGAAACACCCACCATGCCAATGGCGGCGACCCGCACCTGTTGAAGCTGCTTTTCCCTGAGCAGGTGTACACTGAGGGCATTGAGGCGCAGCAGCAGGTGTTCAGGCTCAGAGGGCTTTTCGATGAAGTCGGCAGCTCCATATTTGATCGCCTGCACGGCGTCTGGGATATGCCCCGAGCCAGAGATCATCAACACCAGCATCCGGGGCAACTGCTGGCGCACCTCCTCCAGCAGGCCAAAGCCGTCGCCCAGGGCGGGAAAGCACATATCCAGCATCATGATGTCGTACTCTGAGCTTTGCAACGCTTTTTGGGCATCTTCCACGCTGTTGACGGTGGTCACCTCATACTCGTTGCGTTTCAGCACGCTCGACACCAGGCCGCAAAACACCTTGTCGTCATCGGCAAGGAGTATCCTCGCCTTCATTTGCCGCCCCCTCTAAGCCAGATCGAGACCACAGTGCCTTCTCCTTCGTGGCTTTCCAGCGTTATATCGCCACCCATCGAACGGATGATCTTGCGGCTTTCAGGCAGGCCGATGCCGGTGCCGGAATCCTTGGTGGTAAAGAATGCCTGCCAGATCTCCTCCAAATACTTGTCGGGGATGCCTTTGCCGCTGTCCCCAACCTCCACCAGCACGGTGAGTGGGCCTTGCGGGCTTTCGTGGAGCGGAAAATGCCTCACGGTGATATGCAGGGTTCCGCCCTGGGGCATGGCGTCCACCGCGTTGTGGATGAGGTTGCCGAGGGCTTCCTCAAAGCGGATGGGTTCAAAGAGGGTGGCGATGGACTTGAGCGACCAGTCCTTGATCAGATTGATGTTGCCCGGCAGATTGATGCGGCTGATGCAGTGTTCCACGGAGGGGATGATATCCTGGGTCTCCAGTTCGTTATCCCGCATCTCGGTGAAGCGCTGGAAAGCGTGGGTGAAGACCCTGATCTTTTCCACCTCTCTGCGGATGACCCCGGCATTATCCCTGCCGCTGTCGCTGAGGGCCTCATCATTTTGCAGGGGGTTGAGGGCCCAGATCACGTTTGAGATATGCCGTCTTACGTTGTGGGAAAGCCTGCGCGCGGTGTCCGCCCAGGCGAGCTTTTCCTGGATAATGTCGGAATCGGTGAACTGCGGCTGGAGCGTGATCAGATAGCGCAGGCGCAATCCGTGCAGATTGTAGATCAGCACTTTGTGGGGGATGAGCTTCGCGCCCAGATTCATGACGCTATCCTGCGAGTCGGTCTTGACCAGGCAAAAGCGCCGCAAAGTCTCGGAAAGCGCGGGTAAACACAGCTTGAGCCTTTTATGCCTCTGCTCATAATTCGGAGGCAATCCCTCGGATAGCAGTTCCTGGACATAGCGATTGTAGAAGCGAATCCGGTCTTTGCCACTCATTAGTATCACGCCCTGTTCAACGCTATTGGCGGCTTTGATACACAGCTTGCGCCGACGCTGGGTGTGCATGACCAACAGCAGGCAGCCAAATAAAAACAGCAGGCTAAGCGGCAACGCGGCAGCCTTGTAACCCCTGCCCAGGAGGGTGAGCGGGTCCACGGAAGTGTAATCCATGAACACAATCTTGGTAGGGATGTACATGGCGATCAGCTTGTGCTCGCCATATCCCTTTTGAACTATGCTTACCGAAACCCGGTCATCGGATTCAAACGGACTGGCAAAGCGGGCGCGGACTCTGAGGTCGGAATCCAGAATTTCATATTGCTTGTCATTTGTTTCCAGAAGGATTTCGTTATCGCCATCCAGATCGATGTCTGCCACATCCCAAATCACGCGCACAGAGCCATTGTAGCTGTGTTTTTGCTCACGGAGCTTTTCGTCCAGCAAGATCAGGCGGGATGCCTTGTCCACCAGTAAAAGCTGTTTGGGCCCGTTGCTCTTGAGTTTATACAGAAACGCCGGGTTGCCGCGTTCCAGGGATTTGTAGACCGTCCATTCCCGCACAGTTATCATGCCCGAGCCATCCCAATGCAGCACCGACACGCCGTTGGGGATTTCAGCCGCTCCCCAGGTGGTTTTGCGCATGTAAATATCTTTATACTTTCCAGTGCCGCCATCGCCCGTTTGCAGGGACAGCTCTCCAAAGCCATCAATTACCTTTTGCAAAAAAACCCTTTCGCCCTTGGGATTAAGCACAAAAAGCCAGCAGGAGGCGTCGTCCATGTCGTTGAAGATACTGGTGGTGTTTTTGAGCGCGATCGTGGAGCAGATGAACTCCCTCTGCCCGTCGCCGTCGAAATCGTCAAAGAGCATGCTTTTGACATTGGTCGGAAGGATGTATTTCCATTTGATTTTGCGGGTGGTGTAATCATAAACGACCAAGCCGCGCGGATTGGCGGTGAAGCCGTCATAAGCCCGGCAAACCAGTTCGGGGCTGCCATCGGCGTCAATATCGCCCATGATGTCGGGCACAATGGACGCCTCCCACTCGATGGACGGGTTTTCGTCGAAGCTCAACACCCTGTCGATGGGTTCATAGAGCCTGTTATCCCGCTTGACGGTGTCCCCCCAGGCATAATTGGCTTCAAAGAGCCAAAGCTTGTGCTGGTCGTTGAAGGAGAGGAAAAGTGAGCTCCGGAGGCTGTCCTCCAACCCCCCCGCATACCGTACCCTGTTCCCAAAATTGATCTGGGACACGGCTTTGCCATCCAGCTTGCTGATGATATTGGCGCACACGCCATCACCCCACATGGAACTTGTGATCATCATGTCCCCGCCATCTCCGCGAAGGTCGGCAAAGGTCCTGAAATGAACGGGGCTATCCGCCGCGGACTTGATCACTGGTTGGACCTGGTGAGTGAGAAAACGGTCAAAAAGACCACAACCACTGATAACCAGGATCAGCAACAAGACAAACCAAACTGGCAGCTTGTTCATACATCCTCCCAAGAAAACGATATCTGCAAGTTTACAATAAAGGCAAATCTGTCAAGATAAAATGACCGGTTTCCGGGATGGGAAGGATTGACGGAAAACAGCGGGATTTTAACAGGGAATGCCTGGCCCGAACCGGGATCCATCCGCTCTGGTTTCAATCTGCAAGTTGCGCCATATTCTCCACGATCCCCATCGTTTTCATGCTGACGGCGCAGACGCGGGCGAGAAGGTCGGTCACCTTGTCCTGATAATCGGTAAAGCGGTAGGTGTCAAAGAGTTTGGCGATGGTGGGGTCTTTGGGTTTCTTTTCCTTGTATTGGTCGAGGATCCAGTCCAGGGCGGAGCGGTTGCCGAGTTTGTAATTCCAGGCCTGGGGCGGAATGCCGGTGAGGACGCGGTGGTCGGTGAGGGTGATGGTGCCGCGGTCGCGGTCAGCCTTGAGCCTGACTTTGGGAACGGCGTCGGGATCATCTATAAGCTGGAGATTGAGCGGCCAGGGCTCGACGGTCTCGAAGTTCAGATGGAGGCCCATCAGTTCTTTGCCCCAGTTCGCCCAGAGCCAGAAGTCGGCCTTGAAGGGAATCCGGGGCAGGGAACGCTTGAGGTTGATCTCGTATTTGGCGCGGTAATGGGGATCGTGAAGCACGCCGTAAACGTAATGGAAGATGTCTTTTTTGGTGATGGAAGCGTCCTGATAATGGGTCTGGAACTCTGTCAAAGCCCAGTCCGTGATGTTGTCGTGGCGGGTGCCGTCGGATGAATAGCGGTAAATGGGAAGGCACTGGGTATCGCCAAGAAAATGATAATCGCATATCTTGTTAATAGCATAACAGGAAAAAGGCTTTGTCGCTGACCAGTTATAAGCAATTATAGGTATGGATTCGTTACCTGTAGGAAAAATATGTGGTAATTGGTAGCGCATTTCGTTCAATTCTTGGCTGTAGTATAGGTAGTATACGAGAAACGGTCGATAAGCACACTTAACAACGTTCATGGGACTATATATGTACTTTCTTTGCTGCATTAGGTCCCTTTTAACTGCCCTTGTCCATTTTATCTCATCAGAGTTGATTTTCTCACCACTGAGGATCATGTTGTAGTTGTCTATCCAATATTTAACCTTGTTTTCCAAACTGACTCTATTGAAATCATAAACCCATTCGTCCCTTGCAGAGAGAACCCCCAGCGAAGTTATACCAAGTATTGTTCTTTGCGAATCTTGACCTTGCTTTGATTTAGTAGATAATGGTATCAACTCTTCCCAATCATTCACCACCAGGTCTATCCAGTTGTTGTCTTTGTCCGGAGTGATGTTTTTAAAGGGGATGCTATCTATCCTCTTTTCCGTGAGCCATTGAAGCTTATCTTCCTTGCGCCATTCATCTTCCAGGGCATAGTAGGATATGCGGCAGGGGTGTTTTTCTTCGCTTTCCTTTTTCACCAGAAACATTATGGCCACGCCGGTTTGGATGCCAAAGACGTTGTGGGTGGTCCCGGCGATTTTGGGGTTTTGGCGCACGTCGCTCTTGGTATCGATGATGTAGGCGTGGTCAAACTCTTCCCTGAGTATCTTGCGGAAGCCGTCAAAGGTGCGGCTGTTGATGAAGGAACGGTTGGTGATGAAAGCGATTATGCCGTTTTCGTCCAGCCTGTCCATCGCCCAGCGGTAAAAGCGGGCATACATGTCGTAAAGCTTGGTCTTTTGGGCGGTGCTGGCCTTGATGAAGGTGTCCCTGATGCGTTTGTCGATGGCGGGGTACTCGCGGTTTTTGTTGTTCTCGTTCTCGTTCAACTGGTTGGCGTTGTAGGGTGGGTTGCCGATGATGACGGAGATTTTCTTTTCGTTTTGGCGTTTGATACGGTCGGCGTTTTCGTCGGTGAGGGAAAAGATGTCCATTTCCGCACCCTCGCTCATGTTCACGTAGTTGTCCAGGGTGTCCACGAAGCAGAGGTTTTCAAATTCGATGTACTTTCCGGTCTTTTGTTTGTAGGTGAATTCGATATTGAGGTTGGCGATGTAATAGGGCAGGATTTCCACCTCGTTGGCATGGAGTTCGTGGCGGTATTTGTGTTCCAGTTTGTGGGGTCTGATGTGGTCAATGAGGTCGCAGATGAAAGTTCCGGTTCCGGTGGCTGGATCGAGGATTTCCACGCCGGGGTCCTCGAGCATCTTTCCGAAGTGTTTTTGGAGCAGGTAGTCCGTGGAATCGATCATGAAGCGGACAATTTCGTTGGGAGTGTAAACCACGCCGAGGCGGTCGGCTTTTTTGGGGTTGTAGCTTTTGTAAAAGTTTTCATAGACCACTTTGAGGAAGCGCTGTTTTTCGTGGTGGTCATGGATTTGGGCGGCCCGGGCGTTGATGGTGTCATAATAGTGTTTGATGGAGGAAAGGGTTTTGTTGCGGATTGCGCGGGTAAAGAAGGTGTCGGTAAGTTTTTCCAGCTCCTGGGCAATGTTGTTTTCCCTGTGGAAATAGGGTTCGTCAAACACGGTGTTGAAGATGTCGGCGGTGAGGATGTGCTGGATCACCATTTCGCGGATGTCCTCGGGAGTGATGGCGGGGTTGATCACATCCCGGCAGAGTTCCAGAAAGGAGTCCCTGGCATTGATGTAGTCCTTGTTGGCTTCAGCGTTTTTGACGATGCTTTCCCTGAGGGCGGCAGTGACTTTGGGGATGTCTTCCTTGAAGAGTTCTATCGCCTTGCGGAATTCCTTCACTTCGGGGCGTTCGTAACTTACAAAGCTCATCAGGATTTCGTGGAGTCTGGCAGGGTCCCGCATCTCGGCGCGGGCAATCTCAGTTCCGTTGCGGATCAGCACGGCTGTGTTGCCGTCCTCAAAGAGGATGTTGTTGTTCGGATAGCCTTTCTCGAACTTTTTCCTTATCTCCGAATCGAGGTCGTCATATTCGTCCTTGCTTTCCCAATAGCCCCAATCGAGGCGTAGATTGTCCTTGAGGGTTCCGTCCGGCTTGATTGTGGCTCCGCCGCTTCCCTTCATCGCCAGTTCCGTCACCAATTCCAGGTCACGCGCCCGGGCATAGGTGCTCAGTAACTTGTGAAACGCTGGCCGGATGGTGGATTCATTTCCCGTTCCGCCGCGGTGTTTCAAGGTCTCCAATTCCCTCAGGAAAGAGTTTATGGCCATTTCGCTCATTGCGCCTTTACAACTCCTCAAATTGATTTTTTCTTTATTGACTGGGGCAGGGATTGTGTCAAGCGAAGATTTCTGCGGGCGGGCTGGCTGGCGTCACATTTGTTTATCAGCGAATCACACGAATTGACACTATATAAACCACTTTCCAGCCTTGCTTTCTTGACGCCCGGGAACAAACTGAGACGGGGCTGAAAAGAATGATGGCGCGAGGAATATGTGTATAATATCCCCAAACTGCTTCATACCGCCCTCCTTTGCTGCTACTGGAATTTGGGGTATCATCCTTAGGTATGTGGTTGCGAAGTTAAGGATGACCCCAGGAAGAGCCCAGCCAAAGCGGTGGTTGCTTATGGGAGCCATATCTTGCGCGCCCGTATGCCGGAAAGGGCAAAACAAACTTGACACAAATGGACAGGCGCTTTCTTTTGCGTTAACATGCTCCCAAAGGGAGTGGAGGTGAAATGCGCAACAAAATTGCCACGATCCTGGCCATGCTGGCCGCGCTGGCATTGCTGCAGGGCCAGATTTCAGACGCGGGACGGACTCCGCGGCAAGGCGGCAAGGCGGACTCCGCCAATAGTGGCGTTGAGACGGTGGATTCAGGCCCCGGCGTACGCTGCTTCAGCCATCTGGATAATTATCTGCGGGTGCGGGCAGACCTGAAGGGAAGGGAAACGGTGTTTCATTTTTCGGGCATGGCCTATGGCGTCACGCCCGGGGATAAACGAAGGGAACTCTTTGCCGTGGAAGGTTTTACCATTGGGAGAGTGATGTGGGATGGCGAGGCTGGCCCCTATCTGCTGGAAAAAGAGCTGCTATTGTGGCAGGACCACCGCACGGGCGAAATCCTGAACAAATGGCGCAATCCCTATACCAACAAAGACGTGCAGATGCTCCACCTGGGGCTGGACCCCATTAACCAGAGGCTGGTGTTTCCAGAAGAGGAGCGGTCGCTGCTGCCCATGATCCTGCCCTCCCAGCGCCTGGGCAAGCAGGTGGTCTGGCACCGCGAGCTTTTCCCCAACTATCCCAGCCCCCTGCCGCGCCGCGACTATCCCCACAACTCGCAGAGCGATATCTTCCAGGCAGGCGAATTCACCCAATACATCGTGGAGCAAAGCGACCTGGATGATGTCCGCCTGGACAGCGTTCCAGCCGTCTTCACCTTCACGGAAGTCCTGCCTTGGCTGCCCTTTATGGAGATGGGCGACGCTCCCGGCAATGTGATTCTGGTCTGCCGCGGCAGCAAGCTGGCGGGAGGCTTCCGGGAATTGCCTGAAGAGATAAAAGACTTTACGCGGCAACAATTTCCCGCCTTCACCACCGCCCCGGAAAGCTACACGGAACCCAACGACACCCCCTGGGGCAGCTTCAAACGACAATTGGACCTGATCCGGGCTGCCCAGCAGGAAATCCTTGATTTAATGGAGGAAGAATATGAATAGACTGGCCGCACTTATCGCGCTGCTTCTGCTGGCATCACTGCTGCCCGCCCAAATGATAGACCCTTTCTTTATGCGCCACAGCTCGCGCTGCGCGGATGGCAATATCCGCCTGCGGTGGGAGGGATTGGACGCCATCGAATGTTACTATTCCAACGCCGGAGCGGACTGGCAGCAAGCCACTTCCGAACAGATCAGCACCGGCACCCAGCAGTCTTTGATCCCCTTCCAGTTTGGCCAGCAGCTCAAATACCGGCTGCGCATGCAGGTTGAGGAATTGGGCCAAAGCCTCACCATGATGCACGCGCCCAGGCTGGATTCCGACGCCTTTCCCCCCGCTTTGGGGCAGTTGGGGCTGATCTCATCTGACGCCGTGGGCGATTCCGTAACGCTTTACGCGCCAATGCTGGATCTCACCGACAGTTGGCTGGGAGCCTCCGAAAACAAGCTCTATGCCACCCTCGCCAACGCGTCAGGCAGCTTTCCCACCATGAACGGCTTTACCTCCTACAATATCTACATGATGATGATATTTAACCCGGAAACCGTGGCGGACAGCGTGGCTTACGCCATGGTCTATGGCGGAGTCCCTCTGCTGCTGCCCTCCGGACTCTACAAACTGGGCATCGGGGAAGGCATGGTTCCGGAATTCGCCCAGCTCGGAACGGTGCAATCCACTGTATCCGGCAGCAAACTATGGCTGGCGTGCAATATCCAGGACCTGGCGGATGACCCTGATTTTGGCGGCTGGCCCAGCGCATCGGGCACCCTGCTCTTCGTCGGCGCCACCATGCGGGTGACCGTCGATCTGGGCAGCGGCACACCGGAGTTTGGCTTTGGAGACTACGCGGGCACGGCGCTGGCTTACTTTGACGACCACCGCTACCTGGCAATGGCAAACAGCCTGCCGCAGATTTCCAACCTTAACCTGAACCATCAGAGCGGCCTGCTCACTTTTGATTATCTGGACGCCGAGGGGGATTTTCCCCTCACCATGGAGTTTGTGGACGCGGGCGGCAACAGCTTTTCGCCCCAGCCCCTCAGCCTGGACTACTCGCAAAGCGTTAGTTACAGCGCCCTGATCAGCCCCATTCCCAAGCAGGGCGAACTGCGGGTGAGCGACAACGACATCGACCTGGTCACCATCCCCTGGGAATGGGTTTCAAACTCCGATCCCGGCACGGTGCCCGCCGCGCTGAACTGCCGAATGCCCAATCCGCTGCGTCTTTCTGAAACTCCCTGGCGACTGTCGCTGGACGGGCTTGGCAAGGGCCTGCTGAAGCTGGAAGTATTCAACCTGCGCGGCCAGAACCTGGGTAGCATTGCTTCCCGGGAATGCAATTCACCCCGCCTGGAGCTGAACTGGGACGGCCATCTGAATGGCCGGCGCCTGGGCAGCGGGCTTTATCTGCTGCGGATTTCGCAGGGGAATACGCTGCGCGAACAGCGGTTCATCATCCAGAAATAAAAGGCCTTGCATGTTCATAGATTATGCACGGGTGCGGGTCAAAGCCGGTAACGGCGGCGACGGGGTGGTCAGCTTCCGACGGGAGAAATTCATCCCCAAAGGGGGGCCTGACGGTGGCGACGGAGGCAGGGGCGGAAACGTGGTCGCATTGGGCGACGAGAATGTGAACACCCTGCTGGACTACCGCTACAACAAGCTTTTTAAGGCCGGAGACGGAAAAGCGGGAGCCAAAGCCCGCAAGACCGGAGGCAGCGGGGAGGATGTCTTTTTGCGCCTGCCGCTGGGCACCGAGGTATTCCGCGTCGGCGAAGACGGACGCCGGGTCAAACTGGCGGACATCACCACCCACAACGAACAGGTGATCCTCTCCCGGGGAGGAAGCGGAGGCAAGGGAAACTGCAACTTTGCCACCTCCATCAACCAGGCCCCCCGCCACGCCACTCCCGGGCGGCTGACCGAGGAGATGGAACTGGAGCTTGTGCTCAAGCTGATGGCGGATGTCGGGCTGGTGGGCTTTCCCAACGCGGGCAAATCCACCCTGCTAAGCGTGCTTTCCGCCGCGCGCCCCAAGATCGCGGACTACGAGTTCACCACCCTGGAGCCCATGCTCGGCGTGGTGCGGGTTAGCGACTACCAGTCCTTTGTGATGGCGGACATCCCGGGCATCATCGAGGGCGCGCATCAGGGCAGGGGATTGGGACACCAGTTTCTGCGCCACATTCAGCGCACCAGCATCCTGCTCTTTTTGATCGACATCAACACCCCCGATCCGGTGGAAGCCTTCCGCGTCCTGCGTTCCGAGCTTTTCCTCTACGATTCTTTCATGGACAAAAAACCCTGGCTGGTAGTGATCTCCAAGCTGGACACCCTGGACGAGGAACGGCGGGCGGAACGGCTGGCGGAGATCGACAGGCAGTTCCAGAAAGAGTTTGGGGTCACGGCGCTGCCGGTGTCATCGGTGGGGCACGTGAATCTGGAGGAACTGAAATTCAAGCTTTTCAAGATGCTGCAGGAGAGCTGATGGAGCGGCTCCAGGCCTGGCTGTGCCTCAAATCATCCCCACGGCTCAAGCTGAAGGGGAGCATTGACCTGCTGGAGAAATATCCCGATCCGCTGGAATTTGTGGGGCGGCCGGAGCATCCCCTCTACGGGGAATCCTGGCTGGATGAGGCGGACAGGCTGCATCTGAGCCAGGGCATCCTGCCGGAGAACTTTTCCCAGATCGCCAAGCTCTGCCAGCATTACGACATCGGCATCATGACCTATACGGACGAGGCTTATCCGCCCTGGCTGCGCGAGATCGTGGGCCCGCCGCTGCTGCTCTACTACCGGGGTGACCTGCCCGCGGCGCTGCAAAGGATTTGCCTGGGGGTGGTCGGCACCCGCAAAGCCACAGCCTATGGGCGCAACTGCTGCGCCAGGCTGCTGGAACCGGTTTGCAGGCAGCAGGTGACCATCGTGAGCGGACTGGCTTTGGGCATAGACAGCGTGGCGCACCAGGCAGCGGTGCAAGCCGGATGCCCCACGATTGCGGTGCTGGGCTGCGGATTGGACCGCATCTATCCCTCTCAAAACCAAGAACTGGCGGAAAAGATCATCGCCAACGGCGCGCTGGTTTCCGAGTATGATCCCGGCTCCAGGCCCGATCCCTGGAACTTTCCCGCCCGCAACCGCATTATCTCCGCGCTTTCCCAAAAGGTCTTCATCGTGGAAGGCCCCCTCTCCAGCGGAGCCATGCTCACCGCCAAATACGCGCTGGATCAAAACCGCGATGTGCTGGCCCTGCCCGGCGAGATCACCCATCCCAACTCGCAAGGCCCCAACTATCTGATCAAAAACGGGGCGCAGTGCGTAACCTCCCCGGAGGACATCCTGGGCGCCCTGGGGCTGGATCAGGTGGAAAGCGCCCAACTGGAAGTGGTACCCGAGCTGTCCGAAGACGAACAGGCGGTCTATGACCTCTTTCGCGACCGGCAGCGGGAATTGAGCTTCGACGAACTGCTTCTTGCCACCGGACATGGCTTCGGCAAGCTTTCCACCCTGCTTCTGAACCTGGAACTCAAGGGCTGCATCTGCCGCTCCGGAGGCAATAGCTTTGTACTGGCCTGAATATATTGGGAGACTTACATGAATGTAAAATCAGTTTTATTGGTTTCAATGGCGTTATTTGCCTGCCTGGCCTTGCAGGCCCAGATGCCCGGCTTTGGCGGCAGCAAAAAAGGGAGCCTGGGGCTCGGCTATGGACTGCCTTACGGGGGCCTGGGCGTGAGCGCGGATTACCGGCTGCTGGACAACCTGGGCATCACAGCCGGCTTTGGCGCCTTTGCCTATTCCACATCAGATGACGCCTATGGCTATTCGCCGGGCTACGCGATCGGGGTGAAATACTTCCACGGCAAGCCCGACAAGAACTGGCATCCCCAACTGCTGCTGCTCTACGGGGTCAACGGGATCATATATGTGGATCAGGAACCGGAGGAGGACATCAACGAAGCTTTCGGCGGTTTCACCATCGGGGTGGGCTCGCAATATATGTTTGGCAAGAGCAAAAAGCACGGGCTGGACGCCAGC
>ENA-UPSM01005213-UPSM01005213.1-activated-sludge-metagenome-genome-assembly--contig:-NODE-5213-length-12976-cov-6.835539_pt1 | contig 12976 bp, 19 predicted proteins | sample MGYA00238181_ERZ773283 | MGnify/ENA primary metagenome ERZ773283 (study PRJEB29023, sample SAMN05720199) | activated sludge metagenome | isolation source: Anaerobic digester | place: Japan... | reverse complement strand
AGCGGCATTGTCGGGTTGGTGGAGGCATAAGATGAGCAAAGCATTTTTTAAGCAAGTTCCGCTGGATATTACGGTGCGCTTTGGGTTCGAGGTCTGCGTGCTGGCGCATCCGTGGGAAAAGCGCACGCTGAAAAGCGGCGTAGAGATCCGGATGGAGGAGCGGCCAGGTGGAAACTGGAAGGCCTGGGCAAGCATCCCGGAAGGAACACTGGAGCAGCACAAGTGGAAGAAGCCGATTGTCATCCGGGCGCACTGGACTGAAATTTCAAATCCTGACCAGATTGAAGCCATGAAGGCTGGCACCTGGAAGCCGGGCGAGGACTGGCCTGTGGGAGGGCAGCATGGGCGAAGCTGAGAAATTTTATGTTGGGCAGAAGGTCAAGCACGTCAGCTCTCCCGGTAAGGGGATCGGGACCGTTACGGCAGTCAAGGCGAGCAAATTCATGGGCCTGATGGTTGAAGTTGAGTGGGCGAAGTGCCGAGCCTGGTATTACGAAGTTGAATTGCAGGTTTTGGAGGTAGTGTCATGAGCGAAATGACGCAGGGAATGCTGTGGTATGACGCCAGCGGCCGCCCGCTGGCTGAGCGGGCTGCAGATGCAGCGGCTTACTACGAGAAGAAATACGGCTCACGGCCCAACCGCGTGGTGGTCAATACGACCGAGACGGGTGCGCCTGATCAGGTGGGCGGGATGACGGTGAATGTCTCCCGGATGGTGATGGTGAATCACCTGTGGATTGGGATGGCCAGCCATGCATAAGATGCACGTGATCAGTGTGGCCAATCAAAAAGGCGGGGTCGGCAAGACGACCACAACCATCAACCTGGCGGCATGGTTTGCATCCCAGGGGCGGCGGGTGTTGGTGCTGGATATGGACGGTCAGGGGCATGTCTGCCCCGCGCTGCACCAGGCAAAAGGACCGGGGCTGTTCAATGCCCTGGTGGCCGGGCGCGGCGTGGTTGAGGTGATGGTGGAGGCACGGGAGAATCTGTTCGTGCTGCCGAACGACCACACGGGCGAGAAAATCAAGGCCTGGGCGCAGACGCTGGAGCTGCGTGGGTTCATCATCGCCGACCTGGTTGACAGTGTGCGGAATCAGTTCGACCTCGTATTTATTGACACCCCGCCCAGCACCGATCTGCTGCATGTGGCTAGCCTGGTGGCGGCGGACTGGATCGTGATCCCGGCCGCAATGGATTACCTGGCGCTGGACGGGGTTGGGTACGTGATGCAGATGCTGCGGGACATGAGCAAGATGCGGGGCGTGACCCCGCCGCAGTTGATGGGTGTACTGCCGACCATGTTTGACCGGGTGACCAGCGAGACGGCTGGCAATCTGACCCGGGTGCGCAATGCGATGGGCGCGGCGGCGCTGCTGCCTCCCATCCCACGGGACACGAAGGTGCGGGAAGCCAGCACTTATGGCATGAGCATCTTCGAGTATGCGCCGAACTGCCCGGCGGCGATCGGCGTGCCGGTGAAGGAACGCCCGAACATGGTATTGAACTCGGCGGGGCGGGTAGGGGGCTACCTGCACGTGGCCGAGATGTTGAAGACGGTACTGGGAGGTTGAGATGGCACGAAACCTACACTCCATGCAGGATTTATCGCTGGATGCAGCGCTGAGCACGCACATGGGCGACGCGGGCAGTGATCCGATCTACGGCGGGCTGACAAAGGTGAACCGGGCCCGGATGACGCGGAAACAGCGCCGCCAGGCTGAGCATGATGCAGCCCGCAACCGGGTGACGTATGACCTGGCCCCCGAACTGGACCAGTTGATTGAGGCGATTGCCAGGCAGTTGAGCGTGCCCCGCAGCCAGGTGGCTAGCTACCTCATGATGTGCCAGTTGGATCAGATTGCCAACGGCAAGGCCAACCCGATTTCGATGTGGCCCACACGTCCCTCGAAGTCCATGCGCTACGACTTCAATCTGACCCATTTTCCGGAGGTTCCGGATATTGAAAAACTTGGTTTGTGAGTCACCCCACAAGGGATACCTTTAGGGGCGACCCTGTGAAAAACGCAGGGGCTACCCTATGGGGAACCCTAAAGGGGTGACACACTCGCCACTACAAGACACGTAGAGCGATTTTATCAACCGGGGCGCTATAGATGGGCACCCCACCAAAATTGACAGGCACAGTGAGGTTTTATGGGCGTAATTGACGACATCAAAGCGAGTATCGACATCGTTGCCCTGATCGGCGAAACGGTGAAGCTGGAGCGGAAGGGCAAGACGTATCACGGATTATGCCCATTTCACGCTGAAAAGACGCCGAGCTTTACCGTGTGGACTGAGGGCAAGAATGGGCCGAGCTGGCACTGTTTTGGCTGCCACGCCGGGGGCGACGTGATTGATTTTGTGCAGAAACTGCAGAACCTGGACACCAAAGAGGCAGTGCGCAGACTGGCCGAACGGGCCGGGATCCAGCTGCGGCCGCAAACGAAAGAAGAAGTTGCGGCGCAAGAGAAACTCCGCACACACGAGGCGATCCTGGGAGCGGCAATGAGCTACTTCCGGGCGGCGCTGTGGCGGGAAGGCGAACCCTCTTCTGCCGGGCTGACCTATGCGCTGAGCCGGGGCTTTACGCGTGAGACAATCCAGGATGCCGGGTTGGGCTTTTTTGGCAAAGACTGGAACGGGCTGCGGGAAGCGCTGAAACTGGCCGGGGTTGACCTGACGCATCCGACCGCGGTGGCGCTGGTTGGGTATAAGGGCGATGTGGCGACCTGGGCAAAGACCTGGGGGATTACAGCACCACAAGCCTGGGTTGAAGCGGGCAAGGTGCCAGCGATGCCGCCTGACATGCTGATCTACCCACACCTCTGGCGAGGGCGCGCCCGGTATGCATCGGGGAGGGGCCTCCCGGAGCCGGAAGCGGAGGGCGACACGGATGAGCAGAAGAAACGCAAGGCCAAGCGGCATTACAACCTGGATGAGACACTGGTCGGGAGCCGACAGCCGTATGTGAATACGGCATACCGGACCAGCGACAACCAGGTTGTGATCGTGGAGGGGCAAGCGGACGCGATCACACTGGGGCAGTGGCAGATCGGGGCGCTGGCGCTGGCTGGAACGGCGTTAAGTTTCGACGATCAATCCAGTGCCGATAACGTTATATTATCGGTACTAAAACCGCTGGCAGAACTGGCGAAAAAGGGGGAGGAAGTTCGAATCTACCTGGCGTTGGATGATGACAAAGCCGGGCGGGAATCGGTGGCGAAAGCGGCGGCGGTGCTGATGGACATGGGTTTCAGCGGCGCCGATATCCGCATGGTGCAGTGGCCAGCAAAGGATGCCAATGCCTGGCTGATGGCAGAGGGGACGGCAGAGAAAGCAGCTGAAATGCTGCGAGCGGCGCGGGCGTGGATTGTGGTCATGGCCGAGATGGCAGCCAGGAGCAACGAGGAATCACAGGTCAAGGGCGTGTTTGCGACCCTGGCCAGGATGGATGCGTTTGAAGTTGAGCGAGCGCGGGAATCCGTGGCGCTGGCGCTGGGAATGCGGCGCAAGACGTTTGATGCGCTGCTGCGCCAGGCCCGCCGGGAAGCCGGGATGGATGACGACAGCGACTCGCTGTACTACATCGAGAACGGACGGGTTTATGCCCGGTCATTTGACCAGGTGGGCAACGAGACCAGCCAACCGTTGTGCAATTTTGCGGCGCAGATATCGGCGGATATCATGCGGGATGATGGGCAAAACCAGATGCGGGAGTTCCACATCAAGGGGCAGATCGGCAAGCGGCACATGCCGTCAGCGATTGTGCCAGCAGATGAATACGGCGACATGGCCTGGGTGGTCAAGCACTGGGGCAGCCGGGCCATCATCGAGGCGGGCAGCCGGAAGAAAGACCAGCTGCGGGCAGCCATCCAGCATCTGAGCGTGGATGTGGAGCGGAAGATCATCTTCACCCACACCGGCTGGCGGGATGTTGGCGACCGGCGCGTGTTTTTGTCGAATGCCGGGGCCATTGGAGGGGAAGGAATCACGGTTGAACTGGATACGGACTTCGAGATGTACGAAGTGCCGCTGGAGCCGGTCAACCTGAACGAGGCAATTCGGGCGAGTCTGAGTTTTCTCGATATCGCCCCTGACCGGGTGACATTCCCGCTGTGGGGATCCATCTGGCTGGCGCCGATGTCGGACCTGATTCATGTGGCGTTCACCCTATGGGTGTACGGCGGCACCGGGGCGATGAAGAGCACGCTGAGCGCCCTGGCGCTGAATCACTTTGGGGCACGGTGGGATGACAAGCACATGCCGGCCGGTTTCCTGGATACGGCGAACCGGTTGGAGCAAAAGACGTTTATCGCGAAGAACGTGATCCTGATCATTGACGACTTTGCGCCACAGAAGAACAGCCGCGATCAGCAGGAGTACATCCGGACGGCGGCCAGAGTTGTGCGCAACGTGGGCAACCTGGCGGGGCGCGGGCGCATGGCAGCCGATACGACTGCCCGGCGAACCTATTACCCGCGCGGGCTGGTGATCATCACCGGTGAGGATGTGCCGCAGTCCGAAGGCGTGATGGGGCGGTTGTTCGTGGTGGAGATGAACCGTGGAGACGTGAACATTGAGCGGCTCAGCGCGTTGCAAGGGCGGCGGGCAGAACTGCCCAATGCCATGAGCGGATATGTCCAATGGGCCATGTCCAACTGGAACACACTAAAAACCACTGTCCCAGAACAGTGGCGGACCTACCGTCAGGAGATGGCGGTGATGAAGAGCCACCTGCGGCTGCCCGAAGCGCTGGCCGGGCTGATGATCGGGATTGATCTGGGACTGCGTTTTGCGCTGAGCCAGGGCGTGATCAACGGCGAACAGTACCAGGCACTGGTGGCACGGGGTAAGGCGGCGCTGCTTGAATCCGGGCGGCAGATGGCTGAACGGGTGCAGGATGAGAAGCCAGAGGTAATGTTCGTCCATGCGATAGCCGACCTACTCATCCAGGGCAAGATTTACCTGGCGGCGGTGGATCCATCGGTGCTAAATGCTCAGCCAATCGGTGGGCCAACGGCCACAGCGGAACTCATCGGTTGGTACGACAAGGATTGGTACTACCTGATGCCTGACCCGAGCTATGCGCGGGTCTGCCAGGCATTTCGAGATCGGGGCACGACCTTCCCGGTCAGCCCGGCCACTTTGCGCAAGATGATGCGCGAGGCGGTCATGCTGCGCACAGATACAGATGACGGGCGCAATACGATTGTGCTCTGGGTCAACAATTCATCACGCCGAGTTTTGGCGGTGAAGCGCACAGCATTTGAGGAGTCGGCAGCAAAGTAAGCGGCTCACGTTTTTACACAAGGAGACACACAGGAGGAACACATGGAAATACTGGTGGAGAAAGTATTACCGAACCCACAGCAGCCGAGGAGTGAGTTTGACCTTTCGGCGTTACGAGAACTGGCGGATTCCATCCGGCAGGTTGGGCTGATCCAGCCGATTGCTGTGCAGGCGGCCCAGGATGGCTGGTATGTACTGATTGACGGCGAGCGGCGGTTGCGGGCGCATAAGCTGCTGGGCAAGGAGACGATTGAGGCGGTCATTCGTGAGGACGACAACGATCTGCTCCTGCTGGCGCTGGTGGCCAATGTGCAACGGCGGGATTTGAATCCGCTGGAAGAGGGTCGGGCGTATGCTCAGATGCGGCGGGCGGGATTGAGCCTGACACAAGTGGCGCTGCGCTGCGGGACAAACAGCAACCGGGTGATGAACCGGCTGAAGCTGCTCAATCTGCCCGAGCCCATCCAGGCGCTGGTGGCCAATGGGCGACTGCCGATTGCGGACAGGTCCACCGATGCGATTTTGGGGCTGCCGGCCGAGTACCAGGTTGAGCTGGCCCAAAAATTAGCGGCCCGACCGGGCGTGACGATTGCGGCCATTGAGTCGGCGGTGCGGCGAGTGCACGAGCTGATTGCGGTGGAACAGGCAAAGGAAACCTACGGGGATGGCACTCCGGCGGTCACCCTGGCAACTGCCCGGGTACGGCGCAACAAAGCGGCCTGGGATATGTTGGCCCAGGTTGGGAAGCTGCCGCCGTGGGACAAGGTAGTAGATGGCGCTCGCTATACCTGCGGCAAGTGCAGCTGGTCAGATATGGCGAATGCCGAGACGTGCAAGGACTGTCCGGCCGTTGAACTGCTGGCCAAGATGCTGGAGGCAGCCCAATGAACATGAGCGTAGTTGATATGGCCATTGAGCTGACAATCTGCCGGCCTATGATCGGCGGAACTTACCCGAATCGGCGGCTGCGGGTGTGGACGCCGGAGGATGAAATTTTCCTGGAAGAGAACACGGGGCGGATCCCGTGTGACGAACTGGCGCAGCAGTTGGGTCGCACGCTGGTGGCGCTGAACGTCCGGCGCAAGAAGCGCGGGATGCCGGCGCCGAGCAAGCGCCCCGGATACCTGACGTTGAATCAGGTGGCCTGGCTGCTGGGGATTGACATCCACTCGGCGATGAAGCTGGAAGAACGGGGGATGCTCAAGGGTGTGGTGTTGTTCGGGAAGCGACATATCCGTTCGGTATCACGGATGTCGGTTTACCGTTTTGCGCTGCGACCGGAGAGCTGGGTGATCGTGGATGTACGCCGGGTGAAGGATGATCTCCTGGCACGGTTGATGCGGCGAAAACAGGCGCTGTGGGGCGATGAGTGGTGGACGGTGGGGCAGGCGGCAGCTTACCATCACTGTTCGGCGACCGCTGTCACGAAGGCCATTCGAACAGGGCGGTTGGCGGGATTCCGATGGGGGAACCATTACATTCGCAAGAGCGTGGCAATCGCGGCGCATTTTTACACGGGCAAGGGCAGCGCGACAGAGATCCACCTGTCGGAGCGGTGCAAGGCGTTCATGCTTTGGGCGATGAAGGAAGGGTTGACCTGGTCGGAGATTGCCCGAATGATGAAAAAGCCCGCCACGTGGGTGCAGCACCAGGGCCACAAGCTGGCAAAGCTCCACGGGATCCGAAAAGTATGCCGGGTGCAGCTGCGGGGTAGTGCCTATAATCGCACTTATCGGCAGGGGGTGACGCATGAGTGAGCGACGCGAGGAGACGAGAATTGCGCCCAGGATGCGGGTGCAACATCCACGCTTTGGGATCGGGAAGGTTATGGCCGTATCCGGTTACCAGGTGTGGGTAAAGTTTGGCGCCGGGTCAGTGTGGGTGAACCCGGAATCGTTGAAACCGATTGAGCGAAAAGACATGAGGAGGCAGGCATGACAAAGACAAAGATAGAATGGGCCGACCGGGTCTGGAATCCGGTGACCGGCTGTACAAAGGTTTCCGAGGGCTGCCGAAACTGCTATGCCGAGCGATTGGCCAAGCGGTTTTGGGGTGAGCGGAAATTCGCTGAGGTGCGCTGCTATGAAGAGCGGCTGAATGAACCGCTGCACTGGAAGGAGCCTCAGCGGGTGTTCGTCAATTCGATGAGCGATTTGTTCCATCCGGATGTACACGACGGATTTATTTACGGGGCATTTATGCGGATGGCCAAAGCGACCCAACACACCTATATCATCCTGACCAAACGACCACAACGGATGGCGCAGTGGTTTGCCAAGAATGAGTCGTTTTGGGATCTGCCTAACGTCTGGATTGGAGTGAGCGTTGAGAACCAGCAGGCCGCTGATGAGCGGATCCCGATCTTGATTCTGATACCGGCAGTAGTACGGTTCGTGAGCTGCGAGCCGTTGTTAGGCCCGGTAGATTTGTCTTTGAGCGGAACAATTCCCTATAGCGCTCCTTATAGCACATTTGGGAATGAGCTTGACTGGGTGATCGTTGGCGGCGAGAGTGGGCCAAATGCCCGCCCGATGCACCCAGATTGGGCGCGGAATTTACGAGATCAATGCAGCATGGCCCACGTGCCGTTTTTCTTCAAGCAGTGGGGGGAATACGTTGTGCCATTTGACGGCGAACGAGCTTGCCGGGTGTGCGGGTGTACGGAAAACTACGCCTGTGTGGATGATTCTGGCGAAACGTGTTTTTGGGTCGAGCAGGATTTGTGCTCCCAGTGCATTGGGAAGGATCGGCCAGCGGAGAGAGCGGTCAAGTATGCCAGAGTCGGAAAGCGGCAAGCCGGGCGCCTTTTGGATGGGCAGGAGTGGTTGGAATATCCTAATGGACACCATTAAAGCTCTACGGGTATTTCGAGAACTGGCAAAGGCCGAGCTGCAGCGCCTGGCGATTGATGCGAATCTGCATGAACGCTGCGGGGCGCAATATCCGGCGGCGGTAAAGGCCAGTCAGAAGCGGAAAGAGATCCAGTCGGCAATGGCTGTGCTGGAAGAGGTTTTGAATCCGGAGGGACGAGAATGAGCGATACGAAGTTTGCAGTCGGTGATCGGGTCATTTCGACCAGCTTTGGATACCTGGGCATCGGCAGGGTGATCAGTGTGCGGTTGTCGCTGTTTGATGAGACGGTTTATGAGGTCGAGTTTGCCATCAACGGCGGCGGGCGGATTCAGATCCCGGAGAGCCAACTGGCTTTGATCGGGGAAACAGTGAAACACGTTCAATCAATTTCAGAAAGGATGACGAAATGAGTAAGTTTGTGTATGTGACCGGGCCGAATACGGCCAATACTGATAGCGACGTAAAGATAGCAGTCAAGGTCGCTGATGCGCTGCTGGATCTTGGACTGAGACCGTTTGTCACCAATCTGCGGCGGTTTTGGGATATCAGCCTGGCGGCGCGGGATACAGACGCCATGTGCTACGACCTGGGCTGGCTGCAGAAGTGCGATGCGGTTCTGGATATTTCCAGCTATACAAAGGTGGTGAGTTTCCGCTCCAAATGGTTTGGCAGCATGTGTATCGCTGCGTCGCGGGACAGGAAACAAGAATCGGTTGAGTTCTCTGTGGCTAAATCAGCGGGGATTCCTGTTTTCGAGGATATCTCGGAGCTGGTCGAATGGGTTGATTGCTACAACGGTCCAGCGAGGCAGTTTTCGCATCGATTTTCACAACCAGTCAAATATGTTTATGTAGCAGGGCCGTATTCGCAGGGCGACACGAAGGCCAACTTGCGCGCAGCATTGGAGGCCAGCAACAGCGCGTTGGCTGCCAATCTCGTGCCGTATGTGCCGCACCTGTCATACTACTGGCATGCGATTTCGCCGAAGCCTTACGACACCTGGTGCAAATTCGATATGATGTGGCTGCAGAAGTGTGATGCGCTGATCCGCCTGCCTGGGGAAAGCCGGGGTGCAGATGCCGAGGTGGCAGAAGCAAAACGCCTGGGGATTCCTGTGGTTGAGAGCGTAGAGGCGCTGGCGGAATTGACTTCACCTTTTAGCCCAGACCATGTTTACGCCCGCTGTATGGGCAGTTGGGCCGAGCACCAGGTGGAGCGAGATCCGTATGACGTGATAAACGACGATGGGGATTCGGTTGAGCCGGTTGGGCAGGGCTCGGATTTGGAGTAGAAAATGCCGTATAAAGCATATGCTGGTGTAATTGGACTAGTTGATTCGCCATCCCCAGATAGACATGTGGCATTTTGCGCTCATGGTCATGTGCCCCCAGCGGATTTCTGCGCCTGGGTACGGCATTCGTATGATTGCGAAATTGCGCCCGAATCGGTTCGGCATATCCTGGCGAGGTGGGTGCCGAATCGAGAACTCGGATCCGTGTTTCGAGAAGCACAGACACCAGGGCGGGGTGTATTCGAGGCGACGTATGCAGAAAACCTGTCCTGATAATGTGTATTATCGGCGGCATGTCAGAAAGGATTGAGTTATGAAAGAACATCCGATTATTTTCGGTACTGAGAGTGTGCGGGCCATTCTGGATGGGCGCAAGACGCAGACCAGGAGAGTGCTAAAGCCGCAGCCGAGTCGGAGATTTGACAGGGTTTGCCCGATATATGGCGATCCCAAAACGGTACAGATTGCATTGGATTTCTACAACAGCCAAAACCGGTTAGACCATGCCTATCTGCGGCGAATTTTTCCGTATGGCAAGCCGGGTGATCGACTGTGGGTGAGGGAAACCTGGATGCCCGATGCCCCCCAAGATGCAACCTGGGCAGACGTGGAATTCTATGGCTGCGAGAGGGCCCCCCTCGGCTGGATCCCTGAGCATTACCGAAAATCAGAATACTGTCTTTACCGCGCAGACTATCAAAATGGCGTTCTGATCGGCTGGCGGCCATCGGTTTTCATGCCCCGCTGGGCAAGTCGCATCACGCTGGAGATCACAAGCGTGACGATTGAGCGGCTCCAATCTATCAGCCAGGCAGATGCAGCGGCCGAAGGGTGGCCGGGGGGCGACATGGCCCGGAAAACGATTGAGGCATTGAACGACAGCGCGTCAGGTTTGCAGGCGGTTGAGTGGTATATCCGGCTATGGGACACCATCAATGCCAAGCGTGGCTATGCATGGGAAACAAATCCCTGGGTATGGGTGATGGCGTTCAAGGTTGTGGAGGTGGGTGGATGAGCGATCTTGATGCTGAGATTGCAGAAGCAGAATATAAGGCGATTGATGCTCTGAGTAGATACAAATTTGCAATGTTTGGATATTGGGCTGGTATTTGGGTGCACCTCAATCGCATATCTGGGGCGAAACGACCGAACCCGTTCCGCCCGCTGGTTGATGCAGCGAGATCAATTCTAGCCAAACGGTTGGCCTGATGGGCCTGCCACTATAGGAGTTTGGTATGAAAAATGATGTGCGGTTACAAAAATATATGGGGCTGGTGGCATTGGGGTACAGCACACGAGCTGAGCTGGTTTGGCGGTTGAGTGAGATTTTGGGCCATGCAACTATCAGTGGAACGGTCAATCGAACGGCCAAGATTGCTAAGCAGCTAGGCCTGGTATACTGCGAGAATATCCGGCTGTTCCGTCATGGACAGATGCAGATGGTCCGACTGACGAATGCTGGCGAGAACTGGTGCATTGAGCGGGAAATTTTTCCGGAGGTGGGTGATTGGGATCTGATGCGCCGGTTCCATGATGGCGATAATCAGCCGAGGCATACGGCGGCAGTGTTGATGTTTGCTTACCAGGCGCGGCGGCGGGGCTGGACTGCGAGTGTGATGCCGTATGTAGTAACGATGCGTCGCGGGCTACAATGGGAGCCAGATATCAAGCTGTGCAATTTTGAAACCGGTCAGTCTGTATACTGCGAGGTGGAAACCCGGGCCAGATATGCAAAGGTGGAAGAGGGGAAGTTCGCAAAGGCGCTGGATGGCTGTCACGAGATGGCCAGCCAGCTGGGGGTGGTCGGATTGATGCCGTATGCGGCAGATAAATTCCAACAATGGCTTCCGGGAGATGTGTTGGTGACAGATTTATCCAGCCTGTGCCAGGGGCAGAAGGCTCTATGGCGGCAGGGATATCAGGCCAAATCTGAAGGAGGATTGTGATGGAAAAGTGGCACTATGCTGAGAATAAGAAGTCTGTGGTGATCGTTGATGATCAAGGCAGCATTGTGGCGAGGGTCGCCGGATCGTTGGGCAGCCATGCTGAAGACCTGCGACACGCCCAACTGATTGTGACCCTCCACAACGAATCCGCCGGGCTGGTCAATGAGCTGACCCGGCTGCGGGAAGTGGAAAAGCGGGCAATAGAGCTGGAGCAAGCTCTTCAGGATGCCCAGGTGACGCCGGTGGATCTGGGGCTGATGCGGGCCCAGGTTGAGCGGATGACTGAGCTGCTGGTTGACCTGGCCAGTCAGTGCTGCGGGCAACCGGATGGGCAACTGGCGAGCCTGGGAATCAGCACGTATGCGACCCTGCTGGAAACGCTGGCGGGAATGGGGCGGGTGCGGATTGTGGAGGAGCGAGGGAGGCTCGTCCATGCGGAGTGGATCCCCGAATAATTTTGATGGCGGTGCCGTGCCTTGCATTTTTGTAAGGCACGGCGTTTTTTGTGGACGTGCTATAATAATTGAGAATTCATGCCACAATTTGGCATGGCTTGATTACTACGTTAGATGGCTGTAAGTTACACCAAGATTACCAATGTAAAGTCCTAATCACAAGGATCTGTCGCAATGCGGCAGAACGGATGACCTCCATACAGTGGAGGGCCTCAAACACAAGGAGATTTAGCCCAACTGGGCGCAACTCGACCAGGTACGCCTGGCTGAGCGTGATGCGAGATTTTTGGCGTTGTTCTCTCGACATCGCGGGCCTCCTTCAAAACAATACCCCCTCCATGCGAGGGCGCTCCGAGAGGAGCGTGCGGCCTCAAGGCCGTCCCAACGAGGCACTTTATCCAATTGGAAACAGGCGGAAAGCCCATTCGGCAGCCAAAAAGCTGCCAGCTTTCGCGTTTCCGCGTTCTGCTAGCTGTCGCGAGGTAAAAAACCATGACTAACTCAAAAATCAGCCAGCGTAGTTCGCTGGGGCACCAGATGATGACCGCCCTGCAATCCGTTTTCAAGCCCGGTAAAAGCCGGCATGAGGACAAAAAGCATGACCGCCCATACATCCGCGGCATCGGCACGATGGAGACGATGACACGGGATGTCTTTGCTTTTGCGCGCTACATAAAAGCGAACTGGCCGGGCACCAAACAGTTGAGCCAGGTGACGCCAGAGATGGCCCAGGGGTACGTTGCCGATCTGATGCTGCGTGAGCTGTCTGGCGGGTACATCGGGCGGGTGAGCGCCTCCCTGCGCAAGCTGGATGCCGCCTGCCGGCATGTCGGCATCTTTGTCCAGGATGCCCCACCGCTGCTGCCGTATGCAGGCCGGGGAGCCGTGAGCGGCTTTCACTCGGATGCCAGCACACAGGCATACTCCCCGGAGGATGCTGAGCGCGTGATTGCCCACATCGCCCAGCAGGAGCCACAGGTGGCTGTTTTGCTGCGGGTGATGCTGGTGGTGGGCCTGCGCGTGACTGAGGCAGTGTACCTGAGCGCTGAGGACATCGATCCAGCGACCGGGCGGGTGCAGCTGGTGGCAAACCGCAACCGGACCAAAGGCGGCAAGCCGCGGGTTGTTGAGGTGCC
>ENA-UPSM01005212-UPSM01005212.1-activated-sludge-metagenome-genome-assembly--contig:-NODE-5212-length-12977-cov-5.295388_pt1 | contig 12977 bp, 8 predicted proteins | sample MGYA00238181_ERZ773283 | MGnify/ENA primary metagenome ERZ773283 (study PRJEB29023, sample SAMN05720199) | activated sludge metagenome | isolation source: Anaerobic digester | place: Japan... | reverse complement strand
CATTTTATTTGTGGGTTAAGAAAATAGGGAAGGAAGCGGAGTTAATGAGTTTTGAAAATTATGGTGGTCATCGTAACTCAGGTGGAGGTACATTTGAGGGATCTGTGATTGATGCAATAAAAAGTATCACTTCGGAAATGGAAAAACAATTAAAGGAGTTGCGTTCCCAAAATAAGAAAGAAAAAGAGTGGATAAATTATTAACAAGTCTGGTAATATCGGAATATTATTAATATTAACTTATTTAATAGTTTGTTAATTTGTCACATAAGTTTTATTATGAATTTGCATCCTCTGATTACTACGATCTTGGCTATCAAATGGGAAAAACATTTAGGGAGGACTTGAAACGAATAATTAAAATATCGTTTGATAGACTTAAAGAGATAGGAGTAGAAGTTCCTTATGACGAACAATCCATTGATCTTATTAGAGAAATCTTTCCTCAATACTATTCGCAATTTGAAGGATATTCCTCTGGGGCAGGGATAGATATTAGGCACTTTTGGGCACTTTTTTTCAATAACAATATAATCAATTCGAATGATTTGGAAACTAATAATGAAAAATGTACAACTTTAGTCACAAATAAAGGGGAATTATTGGCTCATTGTGAAGATGGAGCACTTAAGACATCAACTGAAGTATGCCTAATTAAAACAAATATTAAAGGAATAACCAAGTTTGAAGTATTTTATTACGGATTTATAGGTGGTGATGCCATTGGTTATAGTGAAAATGGCTTTGTATATGCAGTTAATTCTCTATATTCAAATATTGGAAATAAGCACGGTATTTTAAAAGATATTGTGGCTAGATATTTAACAGATGCAGATGATTTCGGAGATGTTCAAAAAAGAACCGAATTTATAAGTAAATACAAAATGCTTGGGGAATATAATTACAATTTTGTAAGTAAAGAGGGGAGACTCATGAATATTGAAAGTACTGAAGCTGAATTTGATATTAAATTCCCAGAGACTCCGTTTGTTCACACGAACCATTATCTTGGGAGACTAAAGAAATATGAAGCTGTTGAAAAGTATCGAGTTTTTCCACATAGGAGCAAGAGAGAAATTGATTCATTTAATCGTTATAATTATGCAATTAATAATTTGAAGAGTTCAATGAGTGTTAAAGATTTAAAGGATCTATGTTCAGAGCATAAGAGCAAAACTTGTTCTGATTTGTATAATTATTATACTGACGCTGTGGTAATCGCAGATATCGTTAACAAAAAATTTATAGTTAATCTAGTGAGAGAAAAAAATGATGGATGGATTGAATATTGTATGAATTTCAGAAGTTAAATGGAAGAAAATGTACAGATTGAATTACTAGCCTCGAATAAATTTGTTGTTTCTTTTTTATCACCTATCACTTATCACTTCCGCCTGTCCCTGCCTGACGGTATTAATACTGTCAGCTGCGTAAATTTCACATATATCCCTTATCATCTATCTCCTATCACTTATTTAAACAAGTCCTGCTTTAATTCTTCTTAAACCATTCCCAATATTCTCTTGTTTGAAAATTTTGAAAATTTTTCCATTTTCCCCAATTTTCCCTGTATTCTCTACGTGGGGTCCGCCACAAAATTCTGCGGAAAAACGATTATCAGTAATGTCTTTATTTTTACTTACAATATATACTGATACAATTTCAGGATATTTCTGTCCAAACTCCATTTCTGCTCCTAATTTTTCAGCTTCAACTTTTGGCATTTCATGTCTTGTTACCAAAAGATTTTGTTTTATAACGTTATTGACTATTTCTTCAATCTTATTAACTTCGTCTTCGGTAAGCTTTCGATCAAAATTAAAATCTAACCTTAATCTTTCGGCAGTAATGTTACTTCCTTTTTGGACAATGCTTGGATCAATTGTTTTTTTTAATGTTGCAAGAAGCAGGTGATGAAGAGTATGAAGTTTGGTAATTTCTTCTGTTGTGTCGGCTAATCCACCTTTAAATTTTTTGTCAGCTCCTGCCTTCGACTTTTCTCTGTGTGCTTTTTCAGTTTCATTGAATTCAGAAATAACTTTTACAGCCTGATCAACATCAAGATTAAATTCATCAAGTGTCATTTCAATTGGAAATCCATATGTTTCATAAAGATTAAAAGCAGTTTTTCCATCAATAGAATCACTAAACTCTCTGATTTTGCGAATTTGAGTTATTCCCTTATTGAGTGTTTTTTGAAATTTAAATTCTTCTTTTTCAAGTTCCTCCATTATATTATTCTTATTTGTTATTGAAGGGTTATTTTCAAGGTGTGGATAAGCTTTTTTCATTATATTGATTACTGTTTCGGCAAGCTGTGAAGTACACGGAGAAGTAATTCCCAACTTGTTTGCGAATCGAACCATTCTTCGGATATATCTTCTTAAAATATAGCCTTGTTCTTTATTTGAAGGAATTACTCCATCAGCGAGTATGAAAGTTGAAGCACGTGCGTGATCAGACAAAATTCTAAAAGAGGACGTAAATTCGTTGTCCTTTTTATTTGTTTTGTATTGTTTTCCACTTAATTGTGAAATCTTATCAATAAGTCCCTGAAACATGTCAGTTTCAAAAATATCAATTACATTTTGTGCAATCATAACTGTACGTTCAAATCCGGCACCAAAGTCTATGTTTTTATTTTTAAGCTTTTGCCAACGTAAGTCATTGTCCAATCGGTATTCCATAAATACATTGTTAGAGAATTCTATGAATCTTCCAGAATCATCATTTATATGGTATTCAGTTTGTATTTTTTCAATATCTCTTAAATCATAAAACATCTCTGATGTTGTTCCACCTAACTCGTTTGGAGCGTGTGCTCTTTCCCACCATCCTTTTCCTACAGCAGTGTAGGGGAATAATCGATTGTTTTTGTTGGCAGTGCCTTGTATTTCAGGAACCGCATGAATGTCATCTGAATATTGTGCAACAACACCATATTTTTTAAATTGTGCTTTCCATAATTCGATTGCTTCATCATCTCTTGGAATTTGCTCGTTTCCTCCCCATACTGAAATATACATTCTTTCTGGGTCAAATTTCAGATATTTGATATATAATTCCATGACCCACTCAATTTGTTCTTTTTTGAAATAATCCCCAAGAGACCAGTTTCCCATCATTTCAAATACAGAGGTATGTCTTCTATCTCCGATTTCTATCATTTCGTCATAGTTTGTACGAATACAACGTTGAATATTACATAAACGTCTTCCTTGAGGATGTGGTTGTCCCGATAAATATGGTGCTATTGGAAACATCCCTGAATTAACAAAAAGTAGTGTTGAGTCAACATTTGGAACAAGAGATGTATTTGGAATTTGAAAATGGTTTTTAGGTTCAGAAGTCCAAAAAGAGGTAAATATTTTTCGAATTTCAAGAGAGGATAACATTTTTGTGATCAATAATTTAGTATAGAAATAGGTAGAATGCTATATATTTTAGCATTTTTTATGCAAATCATGCAATATTCTCCAATTTCATTTACCTTTATTTAGCAACTTTGATAGAAATTGAACTACTTGTATAGTTTTTGATATCGGTTTTGGCGATAGCTTTTAATGAGTAATTTCCATTACTTAATTCATTAATGTCTAGTGTAGTTTTCCATTTCTCGTTAGAGTCTTTCGTGCAATTCATTGTTTGTACTATTGTTCCCCCTTGATTTGTAATTACAAGCTCTATTGAACTAACTTTTGATCTATCTGCACCTCCAACTGTAATTTCTACATATTCAGTTCCAGAACTTGTAAATGTTGTTCCGCTAGTTGGTTCGGTAATACTAAGCGATACATCATAGGTTTTTATTGTTTGAATTGAAACAGAGGCACTTCCTTTTCTAAGGCCGTTATCAGTTACTACGACTGAAAGAGAATGATTTCCTGTAGACAATGTGGAAGGAATGTTAAAAGTAACTGAACCTGGATTACCTGCTACTGAACTTCCTGGCACGGGATTATTATCAATAAGTACATCAACAGCAATAATTGGCTCTAGCGAATTTACTGAGTATGAAACTGTTAATGATTCACCAATAACAAATTTCATTTGGTCAGTTGGAGAGGCAATTGCAACTATTGGTTCATTATTTGCACCAAGTCCAAGTGGGCAAACATCTGCTTCGGGAAGTTGAAATTTATATATGAAATCATCAACGCCAATTTCGTTAAGTGATGCAATGGTTCCTTTGTTTTCAACTAGCCATTTTTCCCAAGTTGCTGTTTGTAGAGTATTTGCAAGAGGTAAATCAATAACATATACATCTTTTACTAAGTTCATTTTTCTTGCTTCAACTTCGTTTGATGCTATTTTATTGTTTAACGTACAGATTGCAACCATTTTATGGCTATTGTCTTTTTCTGGGAGCTTTCCTGAGATAAATACTCCTGTTGTTTTTCTGCAGGAATTACTCGAATCTGCTGGGAGTCCACTATCAAGACATACAGATGTTGATACAATGTTTCCAGGTCTTGAAGGAACTTCTGGAGAATACATTCCTGATACTCTGGTCATAAAACTGTGGGCGAGAGGTAATGGGATGGTTGAACTTGATGCCTGAGCTCCCCCACAATCTCCATCAGCTCTTCGTACACCGCAGGTAACTTCATTATTGTTATTTCCTGCCCATACCCCCACTACTAAATTAGTATGATAAAGAACTGTTGTTAAGTCTCTTGGTCCATCAGTTGTTCCTGTCTTTCCACAAACTCTTTTACCACCTACCTTAAAATAGTTTGAACCTAATCGACTTGCTCCGCTATCATTACATAATACCCAATTTAATAGATATATTTCTTGTTCAGAAAATACTCTTTCCTCTCTCTCTTTATTAATTTCATAGATTATTTCCCCTTTTCTGTCTGTAATTTTTAATATTGCTTCTGCTTCTCTTTTAATTCCACCTGTTGCGAAAACAGTATATGCTTGAGTAAGTTCAATTAACTTAATTTCTGCCGCACCAACTGCAATTGATAATCCAAAATTACTTCGATCAGTAAGTGATGTTACTCCTAATTTTTCTGCTGTTTCAATCCATGCGTCCACTCCAGTTAATTGCGTTATGTAAACAGCAGGAATATTTCTTGAATGTAATAAAGCATCACGTAATAATCGATGATTTTGAAATTTACCATCCCAATTTTTCAACTTGTAATTACCAAATTCCATAGGAATATCAGGAGTTAAGAGTGTTGGATAATATCCTTGGGTAAAACTTGTGAGATATCCGATTGGTTTAACCGAAGACCCCATTTGTCTTAAACTATCTGCAACGTTTACATTTCCATCTACTCTCGGATCATCTTGAGCGAAATAATCATAAGAACCTATCATTACTAATATTTCTCCAGATCTTGGGTCAATTGCAACCATAGCAGCATTGTGTACGTTGTATTGGGTTTGAGCTTTTTCACTTTCGTATAATTTATGAATTTCATCGTTTCCAATTTGAAATAAATCATAATCTAATGTTGTAGTTACGTTTAAGCCACCTCTTTTAACATATTCTTCACCATATTTCTCATTGAGTTCATCTAATACATAAAAAACGAAGTGAGGAGCCTTGATATCAAGTGGTTTACTCTTATATATTATTTCTTCATTTCTTGCATTTTCAATATCTTCATGAGTAATCGGTTCCTTTCCTTCTTTGCTTAATTCATTATTTATATAATCCAGGTTGTTTTCGAGTTGATCGAGAACGTAATTTTTTCTTATATCCGCTTTTGTGGGTTCAATTCCAAAAAGTGGAGAATAATATCCTGGAGCTTGTATAATTCCTGCTAAAATTGCACTCTCAGCTAATGTGAGCTCTGATATATCCTTTCCAAAGTAAATTTCAGCTCCAGTCTGATAACCATAGACAACTCCTCCTAAAGGGATAACGTTGATGTAATATTCAAGTATTTGATCTTTTGTGAGTTCTTGTTCAAATTTTAACGTAATCAACATTTCTTGAATTTTTCTTGAAACAGCTTTTTTATAGGCTTCTTCGCCTAATATATCGACAAGCACAGTATTTCTTACTAATTGTTGACTAATTGTGCTAGATCCTCTTCCACTTGTGTCTCTTCTTTTTATCATTTCTACTCCAGCCATAACAACACCTGGCCAATCAACACCATTATGTTTATAAAAATCAACATCTTCTGCTGCAAGTAATGCCCATTTAGTATGAGAAGGCAATTTATCTATAGTTATATACTGACGATTTTGATCTCCATAGGTTGTGTATAAAAGTACACCATTTCTATCGTAAATTTTTGTAGACTCTTCGAATTCTCTTTCTAATAAAGTGTCAGGACTTGGGATTTTGTCAGAGATATTTTTCAAATAAACGGTTACTCCAAATATCAAAATTACCCCGATAAAAGCAAAAGCACTTATTAACGCTATTATTGCTTTTTTTAAGTTGGGATTGTGAGTAAGTCTTGCAATAAAACCTGTTTTGTTGTTACTTCCATATGGAGCATATTTCCTTTTTTTAGATATTTTTCTATAGTTTTTATAACCACCTCGCATTGCAGATGAAGTAGATTTTCCAGTTACTTTAGTTTTAAAGCTTTTGCTTGATTTTGATTTGTAGTCCACACTATTGAATTTTTAAATTAGAAATTTGGGATTTTAAATTGCTTTATTTAAATCTATTTTTCTATTGATTATAATATTTATACGTAAGGTTTACAAGTAAAGTAACGAAATCATTTAATAGTTTGTAACCACTGGGGCAAACTGTTATAATCATAGAAGTTGATTATGGTTTTTTCATATATCACCTATCATTTATCATATAAATAACGTGAAAGTTACATTAATCTATCCTGATTTTGAATACCGTAAGTCAATAAACGGCTTTTATGTTGAACATGGTGGTTGGTATCATGAGGGTATTGCCCAACTTGGAGCGGTAGCAGAAGAAGAGAAAGTAGATTTAGACCTAATTCACCTTACTGGTCCAATTGGAAAGGAAGAATTTATAGAGGATTTAAAAAAACGTAATCCTGATGTTGTTGGATTTTCAGCGTTAAGAACCGGAAATCTCTTGTTCACCAAAGATGCTGTGCAATGGGCTAAAGAAGCACTTCCAAAGGCAATTATTATTTTGGGTGGTTATCTTCCAACATTGGAACCAGAAAAATCAATAGCAATAGAAAACGTTGATGCTATATTTTTAGGAGAAGGTGAGATTTCGTTTGCATATTTTTTAAGGAAAGTTAAAGAAGGAAAATCATTTAAAGATACTCCAAGTACTTGGGTAAAAGATGGTGATCAGATAGTCAAGAACAAAATGGCACCTGTGATTGAGAATTTGGATGATTTACCACTACCCAAATTTGACTTATTCGATTTTGAAAAATTAATAGTGGCTCCACTAGGAATTGGTCTTGCACTTGTAACACGTGGTTGCCCTTATAATTGTACTTACTGTTGGAATAACAGAGCAAGAAAATTATATCCAAATCAAAATAAATATGTTCGTTTTAGATCTCCCAGAAATGCTGTTGATTATTTGAAAAAATTACTAGAGCATTATCCTAAATTAAGGAAAATTAGATTTGAAGATGATATTTGGCCAGTATATAAGGAGTGGGGTGAAGAATTAAAAGAGTTGTACTTAAAAGAAATAGGTCTTCCTTTTGATTGTAACTATCGTGCAAATCTTTTTACTGAGCAACTTGCAAAATTATTAAAGGAAATGGGTTGTGAATATGTTTATTTTGGAGTGGAATCAGGCAATGAACATATTCGAAACAATGTGCTGAAGCGTATGATGAGCGAGGAGGATATTATAAAAGCATTTGATCTTGCAAAAAAATATAAACTTAAGACTTGTGCCTACAACATTATGGGGAGTCCATATGAAAATATGAGAACTGCGCTAGATACTATTAAATTGAATGCGAAAATAAATCCTGATGTTATGTTTTTCCCAATATATTATCCTTATGGAGGTTCAGATCTTCATCAGATGTCAATTGATGCAGGGTTTTATGATCCCAATAAACCTCTTGATCCATTAGTAAATGTGGTAATGCCAGATTTTTCTAGAAATCAAATTTTGTTCGCATTTTCTTATGCAAAACTATTCGTGAGATTATACCAATTATCCTCAAAATTTCCTGGATTTTTAGGAAAATTAGGAGAAAAGGTTCTCGACAGGATTTGGCTATGTAAAATTCTTCCACATTTTGTTTTGTACAAATTGATGTCAATATATCGCTTATTTATAAATGCATCAAAAAGGTTTATTAGAAAAAGACTTACACCGTTGTACTTTGTGTTAAAAAAGAGTAAAATTCTTGAAAAATTAGGGAATATGTAAAGCAGTTCGGAGTGCGTAGTTTTTAGTGCTGAGTTGCTAGAATTGAGTTTTAAACTGATTTGTTTCATCAATTTAAAATTCCCACCTGCCTGTCCTTGTTTTTATGGTCTGGTGGGCAGGCATAATTTAAAATATTAAATTTCAAAAAATGATGCTTCGTGCTTTAATAACAGCTATTGTTGAATACGCTTTAGCTTTTTACGTCTATAAAAAAGGTAAATATCAAAAGAATGTGTTTTTCTGGGTATTGTTTTTTCTAGCCTCATATCAACTGGGAGAATATATGATTGCGTTATTCCCATCATTAAATATTGGGATCCGTTTCGCTTATTTTTCTACAACAATGTTACCTCCTCTAGGATTATTGTTTTTACAGAAACATACAAATAGGGAATTGGGTTACAAGTTTGTGCAAGCAGTTGGATTAGTTTTTGCTATTTTGTTTCTTGTTAATCCCTCGGTGATCGGGTCTTATCAAATTTCATCAACAGGGCAGTGTATTCAGATGTCTTATGTTGAAGGCTACATTATTGATTCTTGGATGTTTTATTATCAAGGAACGCTTTTGTTTAGTATGGGGGTTTCTCTTTTTGAAATTATTAGGAACAAGAAAAAAGTTAATATGGAAGCTAATAAATATTATAAAATATTAAAACAATTCTTTATTGCTTATGTATCGTTTGATATTGTAGCTCTTGTAATATCAAAAATTGATCCTCAGTTTTCACCAAGGGTTGCATCTCTCATGTGTGCATTAGCAGTATTTGCGTCATTTATATTTACCAATATTGCATTTGATTTGAAATTTCTTCCAGATTTAAAGAAGAAATTGATGTTAAGGTTGAAGATTGGTAAATGAACAGATTCTTCGGAAATTTAGAACTTCATCAATTCGTTCATCATATTGGGATTATGAATCACCTGGTTCATATTTTGTGACAATGATAAATATTTTGTTTAGGTGTGAATCTTAATGATCCACACCTATTTGGTTCCTATCTTCTTTCACCTGCACGTCTGGGGCTACAATCTAATTCTGAGAAAAATCCTTTATCTCTCAGAACGTCAAAAAAATGATGGTGAAGTGTATCTTTTACTATTCCCCAAAAGTTTCTCCAATGTCTATCAATTCTTTTACCCCAGATAGCATTATCGTCTTCAATTGTCTTTTCTTCCCTCCCTTCTCTCCAGTCGATGCTAGCTACTCTTTGAAATTGAAATTCATTATGTAGGGTAGTTAAAAAACTAACAGTCTCTTGTTCATTTTCATCATTAAGAGTTACAATAAATATTGTATTTGGATCGGTTTTATCTCCTTTAGCACGTTGAACTCTTAAAAAGGCATCTGCATCTTTTTGATCAAAAATAAAAGTTGCTTCAAGTTCGTCTTGTAATCTTGAAGTAGGATGTTCTTTAATTAACTCTTGTATTTGTTCTGCTTTGTAACTTTCTTTGTCTTCAATTTGGGAGAAATTTACGAAGACAACGTTTAATGCTTTTGATTTGTTCATGTTCATTTATTTATAAATTATTTTGGTAATTTTTTATATTAAGATAAACGAAATTCATTGGTTTCCCTATATGTTGTATGTTCCAAATAATCTTTAAATAGTTGGTTAGGATCTAGTTCGTAGGTTGTTTTATCATCCTCATAAATAAAATTAACTTTCATGACTTTCCCAGGATAATTAATTGAAGGTGTAAAAACACTTAACCTTTCTAGTTCGTTTCTTTGGAAACACTCCACTAATTTGGGGATACAATATTCGTCTTGTACCATAATTGCTATCTCTCTGTCTTCAGGTATAACCTTAAGTGATTCTGATATTTTTCTTATATTGTCATATATCTGCAGGTCTGTTTTGATATTTCTATCACCAGCTGTTAATACATAGATGACATTTGAAGGAAATGTTGTCTGTATTTGATTTTCATTAATACATATTAACTGTACTGAATGACCGCTTTCAGATGCCATTTGTCTTACAAGGGTTCCATAGTTTGTGCAACTGGCAGATGTGTCTATTATTAATGTTCCTGTATATCTTGTTGACATATTAATTTTTTAATTAAGTTAAATAAACTTACATGCATTATATTATAAGCCACACAATTCTGCGTTGTGTTGTCTTTTTGGACAGACAAGTATATAATTGAAAGTATTCGTTATTAAATTAATAAATAATAAGTATGTCTCTTGGAATAAACGAACTAAGTAAATTGCTAAAACCCTTTGGATTGGGAAAAGATGAATCAAGTGTATATATAGAACTTTTGAGTACGGGTATGATGTCAGCATTGCAATTAAGTAGAAAACTTCAAATAGGAAGAACAAAGGTTTATAGGATATTGGAGGATCTTGAAAAGTGGGGATTAGTTAACACTGTTGCAAGAGATTATGGGAAACGTTTTGAGGCATCATCGGTAGAAAATCTTGAACTTTTAGTTGATATAAAGAGAAAAGAATTTGAAAAGGCAAAACGATTATTACCTGATACAGTAAAAGCGCTCTCAATATTTGCTAATCAAGATATCACAAAATCTAAAGTTTTGTACTATGTCGGGGAAATGGGATTAAAACAAGTTATTTGGAATCTAAGGCATGCTAGGGGTTCCATCTGTTCATTTATATCAGAAACAATGGATGAATTTTATGCTTCAGGCATAGGAGATGATGTGCGTTTAGAATTATTGAAAAATAAGGTAAAAATACATGAATTATGTTGTACTAAACGTATTGCCCCTTGGACAAACATAGCTGAAATTGTAAAAAATTATTGGGAAGCAAGATATATTTCTTCGGAAGAAATCAAATTTGAATTTGAATTTATGATCTACAATAATGTGCTAACGATTTATGGAATTGATAAGGGTGAACTATTTTGTGTTGAGATATATAATGAAAAGTGTGCAACGACAATGAGAAAGTTATTTGAATTTGTTATGAAATATGCAAAGCCTTATAAAGTAATTAATGATCATGGAGAAGCTGTTGTTGAGGAGTGATTTTAAGTGATTAGTGACTAGTACCGCAAAAGACGCAAATACACTTATCGGATATTTTTCAAGATATATGAGAGATGGCCACATTGTGTAGTGAGATTAGTAAATACTTACTTATTGTTCTCTGTTGTGGTATAATTTATCAATTGGATTGCGGAAAAATACTCGAACAAATTATGTGAGAGAAATGCAGTTATTTCTAGACTAAAAAATATCTTTAAAAATAGATAAATGAAATTAATTGTTAGAAAGAAAATATGTCAAAATTAAGTAAATCTATAAAAAAAATAATTTGGATATTGGTGGTTGTAGTAATCATTTTAGGAATTGTTGGTCTGCCATTATTACAAATATTTATGTAAAAATTTAGATGGCTATAAATCCTTTAAATGCTGAAGTCTCCATTACTGAATTACCCGGAATTGGCAAAGTGTTGGCATCAAAATTTCAAAAGTTAGGAATTGAGAAAATAATAGATTTGATATACCATTTCCCTGTAAGATATTTAGATACTACTGAGATTTCAAGTATTCAAGATTTTTTAGATGAACGTCAGGGAACACTTTTATTAAAAATTGAATCAGTAAAAACTTTTAGAACTCCAAGAAAAAGGATGATAATTGTTGAAGCTATTGGTTCTGATGGTCAATCTTTTATTTCACTAAAATGGTTTAACCAACCCTATATTGCACGTTCACTAAAGATTGGTGAAAGATATTTGATAAGTGGAAAATTAACTGTAAAATATTCTGAATATTTTATTGGAGCTCCTGAGTTTGAATTAGTTAGATCTGACAGTACTGATGATTTGGTTCATCTGGGAAGAATAACTCCTATTTATCCAGAAACAGCCGGAATTTCCTCTAAAAGAATAAGGGCACTTCTCAAAATTTTGAAACCAAAGTTTTCCCAACTAGTTCCAGAAAAATATACCAAGGCTCAACTAGAAAAATATTCATTAATTTCGTTAGTAGATGCCGTTGAAATAATGCATTTCCCAGAGTCTTTTGAGGATATTGAGTCTGCACGTAATCGTTTAGCTTTTGATGAAATATATAACATTCAAAAAACTTTGCACTTGCAGAAGCAAAAACAAAAAAGAATGCGAAGTGAGTGTTTTGTTCCCAAAGTTGCTCTAGCTAAGTTAATATCTGATTTTCCTTATAAATTGACACAGGATCAGGAAAAATGTATTGAAGAAATCATTTCAGATATAGGAAAAAAGAAACCAATGCATAGAATGTTGATAGGGGATGTCGGTTCTGGAAAAACAATTGTTGCACTTGCAGGAATGGTTACTGTCTTAGAGAATGGATATTCCGCAATATTGATGGCTCCAACAACGGTTTTGGCACATCAGCATTATGAGTCAGTAAAGAAATATTTACCTTCTTATAAAGATAAAATAAAACTGATAACAGGTGAGTTTAAAGATAAGATATCTCCAGATGCAAAGTGTATTTATATTGGTACTCATGCTTTGCTTCATACGAAAGAAAAAATTGATAACGTTGGGATGGTAGTAGTTGATGAACAACATCGATTCGGAGTAAAACAAAGAGGTAAAATAGCATATGTCAAGGATAATAACGGTAAGGTGCCACATTATTTGATTATGAGTGCTACGCCAATTCCGAGAACTCTAGCTCTTT